>Ga0209777_10001246_pt1 | contig 37985 bp, 35 predicted proteins | sample FrelakmetHBP12HB_FD_187147 | JGI IMG/M metagenome (GOLD analysis project Ga0209777, IMG submission 187147) | Freshwater lake sediment microbial communities from the University of Notre Dame, USA, for methane emissions studies -HBP12 HB (SPAdes)... | ecosystem: Environmental > Aquatic >...
GACGTTTCCAACAAGCAGATGGCACAAGTCTGTCTCGTCCCGCACCGCTTCCACGGCAACTGGAATTACACTATCCACCCGAAACAGAGAACGAACTAATCCAGTCACTTATTCTTGGACACTGCCTAAGATATGGGAGAGACCTACCTTGCGTGAATCTACTGGATCCATGGGATGGATTGACAGCCAGAGGAGCGGATGGACTTCTGACCAAAGCGCCGGACTGGGAGTATGAATGTGAGTGGAGGATTGTTAATCTTGATCGTACGGGGGGAGTCGGTGTCCAGACCTCCCAGCAGAGGCGCTCAGTGGTTTGATTCTTGGATGCAGGATGTCCCCGGAAGACAGGCGACGGATCATCGAGTGGTGCAGAGCGCGTGAACCTCGCCCCAGTCTGTACGAGGCCAAAGAAAAGGAGAGAGAGTTCGGCCTCGATATAGTCTCGATTCCATACGAGGATACCGCCCAATGAGGACGCAAGAACGCCGTGCCCAATCACAACGTGTTGCCCTCGCCCCTGGCCCCGTCGCGGATTGGCCACACAAGTCCTGTCTTGGTCCCCAACGGCCTTCAAGGGGACCAAGACAGGACCTGCTTGTCCAGGAGGCTGGACAAGCCCTTGGCAGGGCCTATTCGATCCGGCTCGAATTGGCACAGGTCTCCTGCCTGGACCTTCGAACAGCCCTGAGGTCCAGGCAGGAGACCTTATGGCCCAGGTTGCAGGGGGGGGCCAGCAGCCGGCGGAGCAGCCGCAGGGCGCCTGACGCAGTGTCGTTCTGCGGCAAAGGCCTGCCCTGCGGAGCGGATGTGGTCGCAGAGGCGTCAGCCCACTCCGTGGGTTGGGTACACGAACGCAATCGCGACGAATGCCGGGGACAGAATGCGAAGCTGGGCCAGTGGAAATGGCGTCAGGTCTGCGACACCTTCAGCGCCTGATCCAGGTCGGCGATGATGTCCGCCACGTCCTCGATGCCGATCGACAGGCGGACAAACTCCGGCGTCACCCCGGTCTGGGCCTGTTCCTCGGGCGTCAGTTGTGAGTGGGTCGTGGTGGCCGGGTGGATGATCAGAGACTTGGCGTCGCCGATGTTCGCCAGGTGGCTGAACAGCTTGACGCTGTTGATCAGCTTGGCCCCGGCCTCTTTGCCGCCCTTGATGCCAAAGCCGACGATCCCGCCTTGTCCGTGGGGCAGGTACTTCTTGGCGTTGCCGTGGTCCGGGTGACTCGGAAGGCCGGGGTAGTTGACCCAAGCCACCGCCGGGTGCTTCTCCAGCCATTGCGCGACCTTCAGGGCGTTCTCGCTGTGCCGTGCCAGACGTAGATGCAGGGTCTCCAGACCCAGGAGCGTCAGGAACGCACCAAACGGACTCTGTGTGGCGCCCGTGTCGCGGAGCCAGTGCGTGCGGATGTAGAGGATATAGGCGATGTTGCCGATGGGCCGCAGGGCCTCCTCAAAGACGATGCCGTGATAGGCGGGATCTGGGGCCGTGAATTCCGGCCATTTCTTCGGATCTTTGGCCCAAAGGAACTTGCCGCTATCCACAATCGCGCCGCCGAGGTGCACGCCATGGCCGCCGATGAATTTCGTCGTCGAGTACACGACGACGTCGAAGCCGTGCTCGATCGGGCGCAGCAGCGCAGCCGTCAGCGAGGTGTTGTCGATAATCGTCGGCAGGCCGTGGCTGTGCGCGAGGCTGGTGATCTTCCGGTAGTCCGGCACGTCGTTCTTCGGGTTGCCTGGCGTTTCGATGTACACAGCACGGGTGTTCTTGTCCACCAGCTTGCTGAGGCCTTCGGGGTTCTTCGGATCGAAAAACCGCACCTCGATTCCGAGCTTGGAGAAGGTCTGCGTGAAGAGCGTCCACGTCCCGCCGTATAGGCTGTTGGCGGAGATGAAGTTCTGGCCCGCGTGCACGATGGTCAGCAGAGACGCGGTGATCGCCGCCTGGCCGCTGGCGAACGCCAGGGCCGCCGCACCGCCGTCGAGGGCAGCGAGGCGCTTTTCGAGGACGTCCGTGGTGGGGTTCATCAGGCGGGTGTAGATGTTGCCGAATTCCCGCAGGCCGAACAGATTCGCGGCGTGCTCGGTGTTATGGAACACGTAGCTGGTCGTCGCGTAGATCGGGACTGCGCGGGCGGTCGTGGTTGGGTCGGGCTCCTGACCGGCGTGTAACGCCAGAGTGCCAAGCTTGTAGGTGGGTGTCGTGTCTGCCATGTTCGTATCTCCTTTGTCTTCGTTGTTGGTCATGGTGTCTCCTTTCGGGGCTGCGTCCTCACGCCCAATCCTGGAACAGCACGGTGGACAGATACCGCTCGCCTCCGTCGGGCAGCACGGTGACGATCGTCTGACCGGCGAACTCGGGTAGCCGTGCGAGGCGCACGGCCACAGCGGCCGCCGCACCAGACGAGATGCCGCCCAAGATGCCCTCTTCACGAATCAATCGACGTGCGAACGTCACCGCCTCTGCACTATCCACCAGTTCGACGCGATCGACGATGGACAGATCGAGCGTATCGGGAATGAAGCCCGCACCGATGCCCTGGATCTTGTGTGGACCGGGCTTGAGTTCCTGGCCCGCGAGCTTCTGGGTGATGACGGGGCTTTCCCTTGGCTCAACGGCGACCGAGAGGATACTTCTCTTCTTGGTGTTCTTGATGTATCGCGACACGCCGGTGATCGTTCCGCCCGTGCCGACGCCGGACACGAACACGTCGATTGCGCCTTCGGTCTGGTCCCAGATCTCGGGTCCTGTGGTCTTCTCGTGGATGGCCGGGTTCGCCGGGTTTTTGAACTGCTGGGGCAGGAAGTACTTGGCTGGGTCGGAGGCCGCGATCTCCTCGGCCTTGGCCACCGCGCCTTTCATCCCCTTTGCGCCCTCGGTCAGCACTACCTCCGCGCCGAATGCCGCCAGCACACGCCGCCGCTCGATGCTCATTGTTTCAGGCATGGTCAGAACCACCTTGTACCCACGGGCCGCGCCAACAAAGGCCAGGGCTATGCCGGTGTTGCCGCTGGTTGGCTCGACGATCATTCCACCGGGTTTGAGCAACCCCTTCTCCTCGGCGTCCCAGATCATCGCCGCGCCGATGCGGCACTTGACCGAGTAGGACGGATTGCGGCCCTCGATCTTGGCCAGCACGGTGGCCTTCGCGCCATCGGTGACGCGGTTCAGTTTCACCAGCGGGGTGTGCCCAATGGAGTGTGAGTTGTCTTCATAGAAACGATGTGTGTCCATGGTTCTCTCCGGTGCCGCATCATTGTTGACTTCATTCGTTTAGGCATCTATCACTTACGGATAAAGGTCACTATGTCTATGAACATAGTAAATAGTATCTCAGTGTGGAAATGTCAACAAGAATAATCAAGTTTTTATGTTTCAGTAGGTTGTACTTATATATCATTATATATAGCAATGACTAATGACACGCATTAATGTTCATTGATTAGATGAATAAGCATTGACATAGCCCAAGATTAGGTATATGATCACTGAAGACAGATGACCACAAGCAAGGTGAATCAATGAACGTAAGTCAGAAATGCCAATATGCCATCAGGGCCTTGCTCGAGCTGTCCATGCATCATGGGAGCACACCTCTCAAGAGCGGCGATATCGCGACCAGGCAGGCGATCCCGCCGAGGTTCCTTGAGGTCATACTGAATGAACTGAAGACATCCGGGCTTGTTCAGGCCAAGCGAGGGGTGCAGGGCGGGTTCCTGCTGGCCTGCCAACCGGGGGAGCTGACGGTGGGGCGGGTCATTCGCCTCGTGGATGGTCCCTTTGATCCCGTGCAGTGTGCGGGCGAGTCCGGCAAGCCCTGCTGTCCCCTGCGAGAGAGGTGCTCGTTGATCCAGTTGTGGGCCGAGGCAAAGGCCGCTGTCGAGGGCGTGTACGACGGGACTACGTTCATGGACTTGGCTGATCGCGAGCAGGCCCTTGATCGCTCAGTGGTGGCCAACTACTGTATCTGACTTGAGCGAGGTCAGACCACCACATTTGGTATTGATTTTTCCCTCGGACCAACGATATATTGTGTAATGCCATTGGTTTGCCCCGGTAAGGGGCATCGCAAGAGGGAACCCGGTGAGAAACCGGGACTGTCCCGCAGCGGTGAGCAGGAACGACCGCCGTCAGAAGGCACTGCCGAAAGGTGGGAAGCGACGGCCAGTAGGAGGCCCGATTGGGCTTGGCAGCCTGCAAGTCCGAAGACCTGCCGATGGCCCTGGTGATCAGGTATGGATGGCCTTGCTTTCGTGGGAAAGGCGGGCGCACATCGGATGTGCATCCCCACGGCAGTCAGGCGAGTTTCGGGCTTAGACGCAAAACGGAGAGTCAGCTATGCAGCCGATGACATCCGGGCACGGCCGGCAGGGCCTCATTGAGTCTGTCACCGTCCCCTTCAAGACGATCCAGAAACGGGACGGTCGAGTGGCACCGTTCGATGCTGCCAAGATCCGGGCGGCGATCGCCAAGGCCGGCGGAGCTACAGGCGAGTTTGGCGATGAGGTCGCAGGCCAGTTGATGGTGCGGGCCGTGGGGCTTGCCCAGATGGCCCTGGCCGGCCGGCAGCCCACGGTAGAGCAGATCCAGGACATCGTCGAGGACACCCTGCTGACCAGTCCCTTCAAGAAGACGGCCAAGGCCTATATCCTGTATCGGGATCAACACGCCCGCATCCGCCAGATGGCCCAGCAGGCGGACCTGGATCTGATCGACAGCTACCTCAATCGGCTGGACTGGAAGGTCCAGGAGAACAGCAACATGGCCTATTCGCTCCAGGGCCTGAATAACTACGTCTCCAGCCAAGTCAGCCAGGTGTACTGGCTCAACAAGATCTACACCGCGGACGTCCGCGATGCCCACCAACGGGGCGACTTCCACATCCACGACCTGGGGTCCCTGAGCGTGTACTGCGTGGGGTGGGACCTGCAGGACCTCTTGCGGAGCGGATTCAAGGGGGTCAGCGGCAAGGCGGAGAGCCGGCCAGCCAGGCACTTCCGTTCGGCCCTGGGCCAGATCGTCAACTTCTTCTACACCCTGCAGGGGGAGGCAGCCGGTGCCCAGGCCTTCTCTCACATGGATACGCTGCTGGCACCCTTCATCCGCTACGACGGGTTGTCCTATCCGGAGGTCAGGCAGGCCTTGCAGGAGTTCGTATTCAACGTCAACATCCCCACGCGAGTGGGGTTTCAGACGCCATTCACCAATGTCACCCTGGACCTCCACCCGCCCAAGGTCCTGGCGGACCAGCCGGTGATCATCGGGGGCGAGATTCGGTCCGAGAACTACGGCCAGTTCCAGCCTGAGATGCACCTGTTCAACCGGGCCTTCCTGGAGGTGATGGCCGAAGGCGACGCCAAGGGCCGTGTCTTCACCTTCCCCATCCCGACCTACAACGTCGGTCCGGACTTCGACTGGGATGCGCCGGAGCTGGAGAAACTCTGGGAGGTTACGGCCAGGTATGGCATCCCGTATTTCGCCAACTTTGTCAATTCCGACCTGTCGCCGGACGACGCCAGGTCCATGTGCTGCCGGCTGCGTCTGGACCTCCGTCACCTGGAGAAGCGGGGCGGCGGGCTCTTCGGCGCAAACCCCCTGACCGGCTCGATCGGCGTAGTGACCATCAACATGCCTCGCCTGGGTTTTCTGTCCGGCAGCGAAGATGACTTCCTGGCCCGGCTCGACCGGCTGATGGAGCTGGCCCGCACGAGCCTGGAGACCAAACGCAAGGTCCTGGAGCAGTTCACCGAACAGAACCTGTATCCCTATACGCGATTCTATCTGCGGGCGGTCAAGCAGCGGTTCGGCCAGTATTGGCACAATCACTTCTCCACGATGGGTCTGGTCGGGATGAACGAGGCCTGCGTGCACCTCCTGGGCAGGGACATCGGCACCCCTGAGGGGGTGGCGTTTGCAGGCCGGGTCCTGGACTTCATGCGGGACAAGCTGCTGGCCCTTCAAGAGCAGACCGGCCATCTCTACAACCTGGAGGCCACGCCTGCAGAGGGGACCACCTACCGCCTGGCCAGGCTGGACAAGGAGCACTACCCGGACGTCGTCTGTCCGTCCGAGGATCTGGCTGGCAAGCCGTTCTACTCCAACTCCACGCAACTGCCGGTTCAGTACACCGACGACATCTGGCAGGTGCTGGAGCTGCAGGACCCCTTGCAGGCCAGGTACACCGGGGGCACGGTCCTGCACATCCACTTGGGCGAGGCAGCCCCGGACCCGCAGGCCTTGAAGTCCTTTGTCCGAAAGGTCTGCAGGAACTATCGGTTGCCGTATTTCACGATCTCGCCGGTGTTCAGTATCTGCCCGGATCACGGGTATCTCAAGGGTCGCGTCGAGACCTGTCCCCAATGCCACACCCAGACGGAGGTCTATGCCCGCGTCGTCGGATACCTGCGCCCGGTGCATCAATGGAACGAGGGCAAGCAGGCCGAGTTCGAGATTCGGCGTCACTACCAGATCGGCAGTCCCTCATGAAGATCGCAGGTCTCCAACCGGTCTCCTTGTGCGACTACCCGGGCAGGGTGGCGGCCGTGGTGTTTACCCAGGGGTGCAACTTTTGCTGCGGCTTCTGTCACAATGGAGGTCTCATTCCCCTGGACGCGCAGGCGGAAAGTCTCATTCCCCAGGGCCAGGTTCTCGATCGGCTCGCCAAGCGAGCCGCGTTTCTGGACGGCCTGGTTATCAGCGGCGGAGAGCCGACCTTGCAGCCTGACCTGATCCCCTTCATCGAACAGGTCCGAAAGTTGGGTCTGCTCGTCAAGCTGGACACCAACGGCAGTCGGCCCGAGGTGCTCAAGGGCCTGATCGAGGGCTGCTGGGTGGACTTTGTGGCCATGGACGTCAAGGCCCCGTTCGAGAGGTATGGGCAGGTGTCCGGCGTCGAGGTCTCCATGGCCGCGATCCAAGCGAGCATCGCATTGATCGCCTCCAGCGGCATCGAGCACCAGTTCCGAACGACGGCTGTGCCGGCCCTGCTGGCCGACCGTGATATCGAGGCCATACGCCGGGCCCTGCCGCCGGCCAGCCCCTACAGGGTCCAGCCCTTTGTTCCTGAACTGGCCATGGACCCATCCCTTCGCCTGGCCAGCTAGACCGGTTGCAGGGCGGCTCTGTGAGCCGCCGGGAGGTAGGATAGGAGTCTCACGATGAGCATCAAGCCCGACATCTGGATCAAGAAGATGGCCCTGGAACACGGCATGATCCGGCCGTTCGAGGAGAAACTCGTTCGCCTCGTGGAGGGCCGGCCGGTGATTTCCTATGGCCTGTCCTCCTACGGGTACGACGTCCGGGTGTCGAGTCACTTCCGGATCTTCACCAACGTGTACGGCTCGGTGGTGGACCCCAAGGCCTTTGACGCCAAGGGCCTGGTGGAGATTGAGGGCGACGTGTGCCTGATCCCACCCAACAGCTTTGCCCTGGCCCTGAGCGTCGAGACCTTCAAGATCCCCCGCAACGTCCTGACCCTGTGCGTAGGGAAATCCACCTATGCGCGTTGCGGCATTATCGTGAATGTCACGCCCTTTGAGCCGGGCTGGGAGGGCAGGGCGGTCCTGGAGATCAGCAATACCACGCCGCTACCTGCCAAGGTCTACGCCAACGAGGGGCTGGCCCAGGTCTTGTTCTTCGAGAGCGACAGCCCGTGCCAGGTCAGCTATGCGGACCGCAACGGCAAGTACCAGGGTCAGGAGGACATCACCCTGCCGCAGGTCTAGCCACCGGATGATTTCCGCGCTTGACAGGGCGTGGTCGCAGGGGGGTATAATGCCGCCTTGGCTGATGTTAGGGGTCCACCATGAGGCGGTCCTGCCATGGGCGGGCCTTCATGCCGCGGGCCTTGACTGGACGGCCTCGCCGTGACGGCGGCCAAGGCCCGGCCCCCTGATGGGACAGACCATGAAACGAACGGTCCTGATCGTGTCTTGCCTTGCAGCGGTGGCAGGGTGCAGCGACCCTATGCAGAACCGGTCGGCCGGTGGTCTGAAGGTCGCTTCAGTCCAGTCTTCGCGGACATCGACCGGTGACATAAGCGAACCGGCACAAGGCGACTTCGATGAGTTCGAGGCGGAGTCGTCGCAGAGGTCGGGCATGGTGCCGGACCCGCTGGAGGGCTGGAACCGTGTGATGTTCCAGGTCAATGACAAGGTCTATTTCTGGGTCTTGAAGCCCGTGGCCCAGGCCTACCAGCAGATCTCGCCGCTGCCTGTACGGACCGGGGTGCGGAACTTCTTCCATAACCTCTCGACGCCGGTCCGATTCACCGGTTGTTTCCTGCAGGGCAAGGACGACGACGCGGGCAGGGAGTTCGGGCGATTCATGGTCAACACGACCTGGGGGATCTTGGGGGTGGCCGACCCGGCGAAGGACCGGCTGGGCCTGGAGGTCTCCGACGACGAGGACCTGGGCCAGGTTCTCGGAGTTTACGGTGCGGCCAACGGCTTCTACATCGTCTGGCCGCTGTGGGGACCCTCGACGCTCCGCGACTCGGTCGGTTTGCTGGGGGATCTGGTCCTCAACCCGGTGAGCTACCTGCGACGGTGGGACACCTATCTCGCCGTCTCCGGGGTCAAGGTCACGAATGATGCCTCGTTGCACCTGGGGGACTACGAATCGCTCAAGTCTGCGGCCATAGAACCCTACACCTCCTTTCGCGACGCCTACATCCAGTATCGCGCCAAGCAGATCCAGGAATAGCACGGTGGCGCCCTCAATGGACGCTCTGGGCGAAGCTGCCTGGGGAGACCTTCATTCCTGCCACGTAGGTGTAGCCTTCGGGAGGATGGGCGGCCAGGGCCGGGTCGTACACGATGGTGTTCTGCTCCTCGCATGTGACGCTCCCCTGGCAGATCACGACGCCCACGATGCGAGCGGTGTTTTGGAGTCGGAGGGAGCCTTGGATGTGCACCAGTCCCTGGATCTCGTTGGGATACACGTCGAAGACGTCTGTGTCCCATGTGCCCTGATAGGGGGCGCCTGCGGGATTGAAGTTGGTCCCGCAGAGCCACTCGGACAAGGAGTAGTCGAGACTGTGGCACTTGATCACCGCGTTTCCCACCACGATGAGAACGGGGTGATACCATCGAGCAGGCTGCAGGAACACGGCACTATCCAGGGTGACCGTGGCGCCGCTTGCCCGGACAACCAGGGTGCCCTGGATTCGAGAGTTCGTGATGGTCAGGTTACTGCCCTGGGTGTCCATGTAATAGATCCCGTCCGGATTGGGAGAGCCGAAGGGATTGAGGGTGGGACTGAGAACCCGCCTGTCGAGGCTGGACGATCTCGGAAGGGTGGTGGCCTTGGCGATGTAGTCGGTAATGACCTGGTCTGCGGGCGTGTGCTTGGGGGTCCCCGGGACGGTCAGGGCTCCGGTGATCGTGCCGGCTCGCACGACGGACGCGGCCTCCACGTTCCCGTTGATCAGGCCACCATTGTCGAGCGAGCCGCCGGTCGAGGCGGGGGCTCCCACGAGGGTGATCTGTTTGCTGCTCTTGACGGAGAGCCCTCCGAGGGCATACAGGCACGTGGCCAGGGCCTCCAGGGGCTGAACGTTGGGCACCAAGGTCACCTGGACCTCGTGACGTGCAAGTCCCTTGGTCCCAATGCCCGTCAGGACCACCGGGTCGTATTCGGAATCGGCCAGGGTGCCGTCCTGCGGGTCCACGCCTTGCAGGGTGAACTGCCCTGTGCCGAGCGATCTGCCGGACAGCCATGTTCCGTTGGGCCAGGTGGTCCGCCAGTTCTCGGCCTGGCAGTACCATGTGCCCAGGGCAATCGCCGATTGTGCACAGCAACGGGCCTGGGAGGCATCCTGACCGATCTGAGCGGAGCGGCGCTGGACGCGGATGGCGAGCAAGGAGGCCATGCCGATGACCATCACGATCATCGAACACGCCAGCACCATCAGATACACGGTGCCAGAGCGGTGCTCGGCCTCGATGTCCCAGAGGTGTCTCATGGTCCTAGCCCCTACGGCGCATCGGCGCTGGTCTTCAATGCGGTGAGGACCGCCACCTCCATGTCTCCGAACAGGACCCTCACCGTGATTCGCTTGACGTGGCTCTCCACGGACGCCACGGAGGTGGGATCGGCCGGGTCCACCCACTGCACAGTCACCGTCTGCCGCCATCCCGTTGTGCCAGGCACGGGCGATCCATCTTTCTGGACCGGCGGACTCGACGTCCAGCCGTTGTAGTCATCCACGTCGTCGAAGTCCCGCCTGGTGGCTGTGGATTCCCCCGCTTCCGGTCCGAATAGGATGGGGGCATTCGGGTCCTGATAGGGCTGCTGAAGGATCTCGGCCATCAGGCCCTCGGCCAGCGCCATGCCCCTGGTGCTCAGACACGTCTTGTACTGGCTCAAACGCCCCCCCCCGACGGTCGTGAGGGCAGCGGTCAGCATGACGGCCACGATGACCAGAGAGAGCATCGCCTCGACGAGGCTCACCCCTGCCGGGAGGGGTCTGCGGAGACGGTTCCCAGTCCTCACGGCGCCACCTCCGGCCGGTTGAGCAGTGGGGTCCCGGTCACCAGGGTGGATTGATCCTCGGGACCTGCGCGGAGGACGATGTCTACGCGTGCCAGACGGGTGCTGCTTTGGACCTGAGATGCACCCCACGTGGTCACCGTTCCGTAGACGGAGAAGTCGAGTGACTGGTCCGTATACGAGGACCAGGACCCGCCCTGATCGGTTGACTTGACGAGGTAACGATCCATTGAGACCTCGGACGACCACAGGTCGTCGTCGCCCCGTACCTGGCACGCCGTGGCGTCTGCCAGCCACTTGAAGACAAGGCACAGCCCTTGACTGGGCGACAGGTCGTTTACGCTGGAGAACGTGACCTGCTGGGTCAGATAGTAGTCGAGCAGGGTACTCTCAATGCAGGCGTGCTCCTCCAGGACGACTCCGCTGGGGACATACCCCGCGGTGGGGGACTGCAATTGAACGCTCCACTGGCCGTTTGTGCCGCCCGACTTCTTGGCAGAGAAACCTACGCGCGTGACTCTCCAACGGATGGCATCGACCGGGAGGGAGGGCTGAATGTACTCTCCATACCACTGGCTGCTCTTGATGGAGAAGTCGTGGGCGGTCGTGGTGGTGGTATGGCTCATGAGAAGGGTCTCAGCCCCATCGGCCTCAGGTGTGACCTGGGCCGTTGTGACCTCCTGGTGATAGGTCAATTGAAACTGCTGGACGCCGTTGACGACGGTGACCGGCGTCGATCCGTTGTAGCTCCGGGTCAGGGGAGCCCCGGACGTGCCGGCCCATTCATACCGGATGGTCTCGGGCACCCCGTCTCCGTTCCGATCCGCGACGGTGAACCCGATCGCAGTGGCCGAGTGATTCACGAGGGTGACGGCATACTGCAGTTCGGCGGCGAGTTGGTCGACGGCCAGGCCGGTCAGGGGGTTCTGGGCGGGCGTAGTCGCATCGGGCAGGGCTCGCTGGGCCACCAGCACGGTGGAGGCGATAGCGGCCGTGATCACCAGGGTCACCGCCATGCTCGCGACCAGCTCGACCAGTGTCCATCCCCTGCGACCCGTCCCCGCCGGACGGGGCCCAACAGAGCGTGTCATCAAGGACATCATTGGATCCGTACCGTTGCCGTAGCGCGATCCACGACAACCGTTCTCGACTCCGAAGCGACGGACAGGACGATCGTTCCACTCTGTGCGGGGATCCCCCAACCGTCAAACGTCATGGTCGAACTGCCCGAAAAACACGCTGACACCAGTCTCGCCCCATAGGGCGCCTGGGCCAGGTTCACCAGGTAGGAGCTGCTCCGGCCGTCCAGGCCCTGGACCTCCGCCAATCGGTACGAGTTGGAGGTCACGTCGAATACGACCTGTTTGGACAGCCCCGTGGCCCTGGCAGCGGACTGGGCCAGCATCAGATCGGCCACGATGCGGCGGCTCCCGAGGTCCGCCTGGTATCGCCGGGTGGATTGGGCATATCGGGGTATCGCGATGCCCGCCAAAACGACCGTGATGCCCATGACCAAGACCATCTCCAGGAGCGTAAAGGCCCGGCGCATCTGGCAGCCGATGGGGGCCGCAGCGGCAGGGCCCCGGGGCCGACCAGGATGATCGTGACACCTATCCGGCATGAGGGTCTCCGTGCAACCACCGCCTTGAGCTGAGCCACTCGGCGGTTGACGCCCAGCGGCTCAGAGCGATCGCATCCCTGGAACGACCTGGTAGCCCAGGCCCGTTCCACGTCATGGCTACGCGACGAGAGAGGACTCAATAGGAACTGTAGGCTGTGCCGGCGTCATCCTTCTCCGTGCCGGTCGTATTCGCCGAGATCGTACCCGTGGCCGCGGTGTAGATCCAGCCTACGCCATCGGCATCGGCTGCGGCGACGCCCGTGCTGCCCTTCTTCGCCCCCACGGGCAGCGACGGAATGGTCCGTACATACGGCCCGTAGATATGGGTCGCGTCCTTGGTGGCCGCCGTGGCTCCCTGGGCATCGCTGTACTGCGTCAACTGAGCGGAGAAAGTCGCTACGGCTGGGTAGGTACCCTGGTGTTCGGCCGCGTACAGGTCGACGGCGCTTCGGAGCACGGCCAGATTCGCGCCGAGAGCCGAGTCCCCAGCGCCTCGAGAACCCCGACCCATGCGGGGTATCGCAATCGCCGCGAGGACGGCCATGATCGCGACCACAATCACGATCTCAAGCAAGCTGAACCCCAATCGGTTTCTTCCATCTTTCATAGTTGACCTCCCGTATGCCCTTGGATCATAGGTAACTTCCCTGGATCACAGGATACCTGTCTTGATTGTCGTCAAGGAAGGTGACGGACTTTGGCTGGAGCGGCACTTTCTCCTATTTTTCCCGAAGGCATGGAGGGTCCGCCCTGTTATGGGGCGTCCGGGAGCCTCAGGACCGCCTGCGTGTCGCCGCCCCGGAAGGTTGCAGACTCCTCGTCCACGGTGATCAGTTCGAACCCGTCCAGGGTCTGTCCGCAGGCCACGAGGGAATCGTCGACGAAGGCACACCGGGTCCGGTCGTGGATCACGATGGCGGTCAGGTGATGTCGTTGGGTGAACAGTCGTTCCTCGCCAGGCGCATCCGGCGGAGGCGGTACGGCCTTGGCAGGGCCAGCCCAGCCCGCGGGTGATCGGAAGGCATCGCGGGCTACGGTGCCCGGTGCCTCGTATGGGGCACAGAGCGAATCCAATCGCTGGGCAAGGGTCTTTGTCGCCTGCGGGATGTCCGGCACGGGCGAGGTCGGAACAACCCCTTCGGCGGCAGCCTGGGTGGAGCCCGATCCCTGCGTCGCGCCTGCGCTGCGGGGCACCACCCACAGGCGATCGACGACCAGGGCCACCATGGCCAGGGTGAACGTTGCCAGATACGTCGTTTGTCGTCTTGTCAGTTTCACAGGTCACTCATCCTAGAGATCAGAGGGGTTCTAAACGAGGAGTCCAGGTTGGGCAACCAGGGCCTATCCCGAAGGCACACCTCCTGGGGCGGTGTACCAGAACAGGTCGATGGTGAACGTGCCCCGTTCGGCCGGCTTGGAGGGATCACCGGAGAGGCTGAACTGGATGGCGCCGATGTCCCGCAGGGTCATCCCCAGGCGATGGAGAAACGACAGAGACTGGACGAACCCCCCTCTGCCTTGAAGGGCGATCGGGATCAGATGGTATTGGGAACCGGCGAGGGCTCGGCTGGGCTGTAGGGTGTCGACCCGGAGTTCACACTCGCTCAGAAGGCCCGTCAGTTGGGCGACGTGGGTGTTGATCTGGTCGGCGGATTCCAGCTTGACCTCACAGTGGGCCAGCTCCTCTCGCGTAGCCGAGAGGTGGCGTTTCAAGGCCAGGACCGTGTTGCTCAGCCTGGAGAGGTCCTGTCGGCGTTCGACCCATTGCACCCACTGAGTGACACGTCGGGCGCGGTGCTCCACAATGGGTGCAAGGCCCACGAAATAGGCCAGCAGGGACATGCCTACACAGATGGCCGCCGCTGCGATGTCCATCTGCCATAGGGTCAGTTTGGGGCTTGCCGGAACGCGCATCCTCTTCTCCTAAAAGTCGCACTCGATACTGAAGGCAATGGCATCGGCGCCAAGGAATTCCTGCCGGCTGCTGTGCACCCGGCGGACCGACTTGAACAGCCCCGCTTGTTCCAGACGCAGGATGAACTCGGAGATTGCGGTCTGGGTGCGGCCGAAGCCGCCGAGAGTGAGCTGATGCTGGCTCTCCGCCAGGAGCCAGGTCAAGGACCCTGAGACCGCCTGTTGGCCCAGGCCTTCGATGAGGTTCTTGTGGTTCGGGTCCAAGGCCAGGAGGCGACAGGTGGTGAGCACCACCTCGTCACCCAGGTTCTGGCTCACCACGGTCAGGAGCTTGCTCCAGTCGGGTTGACTGGCAATCACACGGCTGGTCTGAAGGGCGGTTGTGGCCTGGGCCAATTCCTTGCGCATCTGGACGATCAGTTGGTTGTTCTGCTCCAGGCGCTTGGCCGCGGTGGCCAGATCGTATTCCAGTTGGCCGTCTCTGTCGGTCCAGAACGCATAGGCGGACGCCACGGCCACGACCAGGCCGGTGACATAGACGATACAGAACCCTGCCAAGAGGCGATATCGAGCCCGCCTTTGCCTCTGGGCCAACCGTTCAGGGGGGATCAGATTGACATCTCCCATCGTCAGTCTCCACAGAACAATGCCAGACCCACCGCCACCGTCAGGGCGGGATTCTCGGACCTGGCCACCAGGGCGCCGTCGCATTCCACCAGGTCACGTGGAGCGGCCCGCAGGATCTCGACCTCGAGCGTAGAGGCCAGGACCTCTGCCAGTCCCGCGATGCCGGCCCCTCCGCCGAGCAGCAGCAATCGTTTGACCCCTTCGCTGTGGACCTGATGGGCGGCGTATGAGAACGGGACCTTCAGTTCCTCTATCACGGTCTGCGCGTGATGGAGCATGATGGCCTGGAGAGCCTCTCGCGTCTCTGGGTCGAGTTCACACGGTGTCTGCCCGGAGGCCATGCCGACGGTGTCAACGATCTGACTGGCCGCGGCCTGCGTAATCTTGAATCGCCTGCTGAGGGCTGTGGTCAGGCTGGTGAGGTCGCTCTTGAGCAGTCTCTCGTAGATGACCGTTTGTCCGCACATCAGCAGGAGTTTGGTCGTGCTCCAGCCCAGGTCCAGGATAGCCGTGATCTCCGGCGCCGCCGCGGCCAGCGTCCGACAGGCCCGGGCGGCGGCGGGGGTCCGCGCATCCAGCGCGATGACGTCCAGCCCCGCCTGGTCGAACTCATCCAGCAGGCGATGGGCCACGGGGTGAGGACAGGCCACGGCCACGGTCTGGACGTTCGATCTGGCCGGCTCTGTCGAGGGTTGACCCCAGCAGACGAGCTCAAAGCCCTGCGGTTCGATGTGGTGGATCCGGGCCAGTTCCATTCGCGCCATCTGGGCGACCGCTGGCCCGGGGGCACTGGGGGGCAGTTGCAGGATGCCGCGGAGCAGTTGTTCGTCCGGTACGGCCAGGATGATCCGAGATCCGGTGAATCCCTGTCGTCGGAGGACGCCTTGGGTATTGGCGATTTCGTCACGGTCAATGGGCCCGCCGGGCTTGATCCGTGGACACATGGACAGGGCGACGATCCGAAGGTCGCCCCCTCGGGTCGAGAGTTGGGCGGCCTTGACGGTCCGACTGCCGATATCGATGCCGATCGCCGTGTGTCGTGCAAACTGCATCAGCTACCCCCTCGCTGCGTCATCGCCGTCAGGTCAAACAGAGGCATGAACATGCTCACGGCCACCAACCCCACCACCAGACCCATCACGATCAGGATCACCGGCTCCAGAATACTGGTGAGGGATCGGACCACAATCTCATTCTCGTCATCCAGAAAGTCGGCCATGTTCAGCATGAGCCGGTCGATCTGGCCGTTTTGCTCGCCGCTGCGGATCGCCTCGTACACCGATGGGCTGATCAGGCGTGCATCGTTGAAGGCCAGGCTCAAAGGTTCTCCCTTGGCCACGTGGTCCTGGCCCTTTGCGATGAGCCTGGCGTAGTGGACGTTGCCGGCTGCGGGTTCCATCAGCTTGAGGGCCTCCAGGACCGGGACATGTCCGGAGAGCAGCACGCTGAGCAGCCGCACGATGCGGGCGGTGGCCACGCTCTTGGCGATCGGACCGATGTAGGGCAGCACCAGGAGGGCGGTGTCCCGGAGGCGCTGTCCGGAAGGGCGTCGCAGGAGGTGGACCAAGGCCGCGATGGTCACGCCCGTGAGGGCCAGGATGAGCGGCCAGGTGGCCCGAAAGAGGGTGCTGGCCGAGACGAGGACCCTGGTGCTGGGGGGTAGCGGGACATCCAGGCTCTGGAACAGCATCGCAAATTTCGGCACGATGAAAAGCAGCAGCATACTGAAGACGAGCCCCACCACGGTCAGCAACAGCGACGGATAGATCATGGCCCCCACGATGGCGTTGTGGAGGTGTAACTGCTTCTGCTTGAGGCCGGCGAGCCGCTCCAGCATCGCAGCCAATTGGCCGCTGGATTCGCCCGCCGACACCAGGGCCGTGTACACGGAATCGAAGGAGTCGGGATCGGCCTCCATGGCCTCGGACAGAGACGCCCCGTCCTCGATCCGGCCCCGCAGGGCCGTGATGGCGTCTCGCCAAGGGCCGCTTTTGGCCTGGCGTTCCAGGGCACCCAAGGCCTCGACCAAGGGGGTGCCGGAGCCCAGCAGGACCGCCAACTGCCGAGTGAAGACCGCGATGTGTTTGACCGCCCGGCCTCGTGTTCGCCGACGGGTCTTCCGGCGTGCCGCTCGCACGGTCTCCTCTTGCGTTTCGGTCACGTCCGCAACGTACAGGCCCTGGCGGCGCAGGGTCTCCGTGGCCGTGAGGATGTCGGGACACTCGATGGTCCCGGCCCGCGTCTGTCCCCCGTTGTCATAGGCGGTGTAGGTCAGCTTCATACGGTTCCCCCTGGGCACCCCGCTGCCGGTGGGCTGTGCCGGGGTTCGCTCTCGCCGACGTCTTCGCTGTGGGTGACGGCCAGGATCTCCTCCAGGGTGGTGCGGCCGTCCAGGGCAAGGTGCACCCCTTCCTCGCGAAGAGTCAGGACCCCTTGCTGACGCAGGTGGGCCCTGAGTTCATGGCTGGGCGCACCGTGGTGAATCAGCGGCCGCAGGTCGGGGGTCACTTCCATGACGGCGTAGATCCCGGCGCGGCCCTTGAATCCGGAGTTGTGGCAGGCCTTGCATCCGACTCCTTTACGGAAGATCAGGTCCATCTTGCCCAGCAATCCGGCATCCCGAATCGCCGTCTCCCCAGGGACGTACTTGGCTGCGCAATCGGGACAGATCGTCCTGGCCAGACGCTGGGCGACCACCCCGTTGAGGGCACTGGACAGGAGATACGCCTCGATGCCCATGTCCAGCAGTCGGGCCACGGCCCCGGGCGCATCGTTGGTGTGGAGAGTGGCCAGCACCAAGTGACCTGTCAGGGCGGCCTGCACGGCCACACGGGCCGTCTCCTGGTCACGAATCTCGCCCACCATGATTACGTCCGGGTCTTGCCGGAGAATGCTCCGTAGGGCCCGGGCAAACGTCATCCCAATGGCCTCGTGGGCCTGGATCTGATTGACCAGGTCCAACTGGTACTCCACCGGATCCTCCACGGTCACGATGTTCCGCTCGGGGCTCCTCAGGAGGTCCAGCGCCGAGTAAAGGGTCGTGGTCTTGCCGCTGCCGGTTGGGCCCGTCACCAAGACAAGGCCGTAGGGTTGGTGCAACATCCGCTGGAAGGCGGCCAGTGTTTCGGTCCGGAACCCCAACTCCTCCAGCCGCACCTTGAGGTTGGCCTTGTCCAGGATGCGAACGACCACCTTCTCTCCCAGGAGCGTGGGCATGCTCGAGACCCGCAGGTCGATCTCGTGACCCTCGGCCACGATTCGTACCCGGCCCTCCTGGGGCAGGCGTTTCTCGGCGATGTCCATCTTGCCGGTCACCTTGACCCGCGAGACGATGCTGGCATGGAGACCGGACGGGGGCTTCATGAGGTCCCGCAGGACGCCGTCGATGCGATATCGAATGCGGGTACCCTTCTTCTCGGGTTCGATGTGGATGTCACTGGCCTTGTCCTTGATCGCGGTCATGAGGACCCGATTGACGAGATTGATGATAGGGCTGCCTTCCACCATCCGATCCAGATCGGTGGTGGGGCCGTCGTCCGTGGATTCCTTCTCGATGACCTCCACGTCCGTGTCACTGAGAGAGGCCAGAAAGGAATCGATGCCGGTATGCCCCCCGCTGGCCTTTCCGATGAAGTCGCGAATGTTGGAGGCGGCGGCGAGCACCGGGCGGATTCGGCACCCGGTCAGGACCTGAAGGCGGTCCGTCTTGGGCAGGGACTGGGGTTCCGCCATGGCCACGGTGAGCACGTCATGGACCTTGAACATCGGGATGACGTCCAGACGCTCGGCCTCGTCCTGCCCGACCAGCTCCAACAGCGAGAAGTCGACCAGGCCGTGACGCAACTGGCAATATGGGACCTCCAGTTGCGAGGCCAGGGTCTGGAGCATCACGGCAGGGCTGATCAGACCCTCGGTGACCAGGACTTCGCCCAGCATCCGGCTGCCGTTCTTCTGTTCGACCAGGGCCCGTTCCAGTTGCTCCTGTCGGATCAGACCTTGCGCCACGAGGGCTTCCCCGAGGCGGAGCTGACACTGCAGGTCCGTCATAGGAAGCTCCTGATCGCGGCGTTGGTGTCTTCGAATTGCTCGAACTGGGAGCAGAGGCCGGTCAATTCGATGACCTGGCGAAGGGTCTCGTTGGCTGCACACAACTTCAGGGCCATGCCGCTGAGGGCCAACTGCCGAGTTAGATCGACGAGCGACTCGAGTCCGGGGCTGTCCACGTAGGGAATGGCCGACGCGTCCACCACGACCCGGCCGAGATTCTTCTTAATAAGGTCGAGCATCTGGCTCTTGAATTCGTCGGCCTCGGCCCGAGTCAGAGGACCGGCGAGTCTGGCCACACTAACCGCACCGCACTGCTGTATCTGAAGATTCACTTGCGACCACCTCCTGCGTCATGGGTAAGGTCAATGTGAAGGTACTGCCGTTGTCCAGCGTCGATACCACAGCGATGTCCCCTCCGTGCAATCGGATGACCTCGCGAGCGATGGCCAGACCCAGGCCGGAGCCTTTGATGGTCGTCACCCGCTTGTCTTGGGCCCTGTAGAACTTGTCGAAGATCTTGGGGAGATCCTCTGGGCCGATTCCGATTCCGGTATCGGCCACGCTGATTTCGATGTGGTCGGAGTCCTCCCGAAGGGCGACACGGACCCGGCCGCCGGCCGGCGTGTACTTGAGGGCATTGCCCACCAGATTGTGCAAGGCCAGGGCCACCTTGTCTCGGTCGGCGTACAGGACGGGCAACTTGGGAGGCACCTCGAAGGTAAGGGCAATCTGCTTCTGATGAGCGGCAGGCTCATGATCCGCCTTGAGTTGCTCCAGAATCAGGTCCAGGCGGACGTCGTCGCGTTTGGGCTTGAAGGAGCCGGCCTCGATCTCGGCGACCGACAGGACCTCGGCGACGATGCGCTCGAGGCGTCTGGATTCCTCGTTGATGACATTGAGGCACGTGGCCACGGTGGCCGGATCCTTCTCGCGGTCTTCCAGGGCCTTCTCCGTATAGAGCTGGATGTTGGTCAGAGGCGTCCGCAGCTCGTGGGCGGCCTGCGCGAGAAAACTGTCCCGAGAGGCGTCTGCCACCTTCTGTTGCGTAATGTCGTCAATGAGGACCATCGCCATGTGGGCGTTGTCTCGCACGATGGGACGGATGGTGAACCGAAGGACGCCGGAAGTCCCCGGCATTTCCGGTTCGACTTCGATCACCGTCCGCGAGGTCGTGGGGTCCTGGGACGCCTCATGGATGGCGTCCAGGACCTGCTCGTCCTTGATGACGGAGGACAGGTCTCCCCCGGGCAGGTCCGGCCGGGGGGTCTGGAGCAGCGCGGCGGCTGCACCGTTGGCGTATTCCACGTGCCCGTGTTCTCCGACCAAGAGCAGTCCGTGCGGCAGGGCATCGCACGCGGTGGCCAGTTCGCCCTTCGACTCGGCGCGGCCCTGCAGGGATTCCTTGATCTGTGCGAGGGACTGGTTCATCTGTTGTCCCTCTCTGTCGCCCAGGATCGCGTTCCAGGCCTGGGCCTCCCGTCCCAGGCTGGGATCGAGTCTCAAGGCCTGGACATCGGCTTCGCCGTCCTTGATGGCCAGCAAGGCGTCGTGGATCGCGCTGATGGCTTTGAGTCTGAATCGTGCGTGACGGTGTACCAGCAGCATGGTGGCCAGCGCCAGGCAGGCCATGGCCATCTGAGTGGTCTGGGATTCGACGTCGGACCGGATCTGGTCCTCCGTTCGTGCAGTGATCGACAGTGTCGCACTTCCCTTGCCCCGTATCTCCAATGGGAACTTGAATGTGGCGATCCTGCTGTCGGAGGTCTCGGCATACGCCTGGGCAGTCGCCTTCCAGGACGGGGGTACTTCCATGACGGTGATACGAGTGGGATCGGAATCGGCCAGGATGCCGCCGTCGGGCAGCACGATGCTGCAGGAACTCCAGTGGTGTTCCAGACTGGTCTCCAAGATCGTGCGGCGGAGCAGGGACACCTCCTCGGCGGCCAATAGGGCCTCGCTCGTCCTGGACAGCATCTCGCCGATCGTCTTGATGCCCTCGACGGCTGCCTTCTGCCTCAAATCCCTCTGAAACACGATGTTGTGCCACACCGAGACCACCACGTTGACCAGGAATATGCCCACAACGGTGAAGATCAAGAAGGCAAACACCGAGTCGCCTCGCAGCAAATCTCGGCGTGCGCTGAAGAGCTTAGTGGATACCGGACCTTCTAGCCTCATACTGTGCTCCTGCCTCTGAGTCGATCCTTAGGAGGTACCTTGCTTGATCGGTCATCTGGAGCGTGACCTTGACTAAAGGCGACGGCCTGACCTGCCGAAAGAAGTCCTGTCACATATGCCATGCTGGAGTCTGTCGTAAGACACGGGGTCAAGAGATGGCGCATGTTCTTGTGATTGAAGACGATCGAAACCTGAGGACCATCCTTCGGGAGATCCTCGTGGAGGCCGGCCATACGGTCATTGAGGCCGGTGATGGCTCGGAAGCCATGGACATACTCCCGGCCGTGGCGGCCGACCTGGTGATCACGGATATCCTCATGCCGGAGAAGGAGGGGATCGAGACCATCGTTGGACTGCGTCGTTGCCGCCCTGGGATCAAGATCATCGCCATGTCGGGAGGGGGATGCGTGGGCGTCAGCCACTGCCTGGAGATGGCCAGAGAGTTTGGCGCCGATTCCAGCATCCGCAAACCCTTCAATCGAAAGGAGATCCTGAAGGCTGTGGAGGACCTGATTGGGCCGGGCCAGCGGCTCTGCGCCAAACGCGAGATGGCGTTCGCCCAGGCCACGGGCGGCCAGGCTAGGACGCTGCCGGAAAAGGGGGTCTTGGAGCACGTCGCCCCGCAGATCACCGGAGCGGATCTCGATGGCGTCCGGTGGGCGGAGGTCCTCGATCCGGATCTCCTTGACGCCAAGGGCACCCAGACGCTGTCCGCCCAGACCGCGGAGTTACACGGCAATCGGATCAAACAGGAAGAACAGGACGGCCAACCTAACATTGGCTATTGGGACCGGGCCGATGAGTGGGTCTCGTGGAAAGTGCAGTTCACCAAGCCCGGGGCCTTCGTGGTCAGTGCCGGTTGTGCCACAGTACACGCGGACTCCGAGTTTGTGGTCGAGGTGGCCGGCCAGCAACTGACGGGCAAGGCCCCGCAGACCAACGGCTGGGCCGACTTCCACGTCCTGGATCTCGGGCGGATCGAAATCGAGCAGCCCGGGGAACAGGTCGTGAAGGTCCACCCTCGTGACCCCAACACGTGGAAGGCCATCAACCTCAGATCCATCGATCTGACACAGGTGGACGACTAGAGGCCATCTGCATCGTTGCGTACAGTTTAAGGTGGCGTGGGCAGTGATCAACTTCGCCACAGCGGTCGGCACTGCGCTCTTCCTGTTGATCAGTCCAAACTGGGGCCTGCAGGACAAGATCCTGGGCTGGTGCCTGTTCCTCGTGGCGATGTCCCGAACGGTCCTGGACTACGGGAAGTGCTGGAAGACCTACTTTCCTTCCGGACTCGTCGAGGCACCCGACAAGAGGCCCGAGGAGACGGAGCCTCCCTATCAGGCCCACATCGCCTCGACCCTGCCTGAGGGCTACCCTCTGCAGATCCCGGCGCCTGCCCCAGGTCATGCCCGCAAAGAACGCCGTACGGGCGGCGCGTGACCCTGCCAAACGCCGCACTCTGTCCCTGCCCACAGCAGGGCGAGTCGCACCCAGCAGTGACCAGCACCCCCTTTGGTGTGGATTTGGCCGGGAGATGTGATATACTGTGGCCCTGTGAACCTCGCCCGGCGCAAGGGCGCGGCGAGCCCAACGATCTGGAACGGGCACAGGGTGTGGCATGTCATCCAAGGGCAGAATTGAAGAGGTTCGACCAACCGCCGCCGCAGGCGGCTCACGGGCAGTCCGCCTTGAGCGGCTTCCAGTCCAGACCTCTGGCCTTGCCGGTGGCATGGGCCGGTGGCTGGATCTGGCTCGCTCGGTCCTGGACAAGGAGGCCGCGGCGATCCTGTCACTCAAGGATCAGCTCGGCGAGCCGTTCTGTCGAGTGGTCCAACTGATCAGCCAATGCACGGGTTCCGTGGCGGTCTGCGGCGTGGGCAAGGCGGGTCTGGTGGGCAGGAAGGTCAGCGCGACCCTGGCCAGCACCGGTACACGCAGCCTCTGGCTGGACCCGGTGGACGCCATGCACGGCGACCTGGGCATGCTTGGCAAGGAGGACGTGGTCCTGCTTCTGAGCAACAGCGGTTCCACTGGGGAGATCCTGCTGGTGGCCCAGGCCCTCAAGGGGCTGGGGATCCGGACCGTCGCTGTGACCGGCCACGAGTGTACGCTCCTTGGGCAGACGTGCGATCTGGTCTTGCCCCTGGGTCGACACGATGAGGCCGATTCCTTTAACCTCGCGCCGACCACGACCACGACCGTGATGTTGGCCATGGGCGACGCCCTGGCCGTGACCTTGGAGGTGGAGCGGGGATTCACCCGCCAGGACTACGCGCAGTTGCACCCTGCAGGGGCCTTGGGCAGGCGCCTGAAGAAGGTTGGCGCGTGCATGCGGACCGGCGACCGGGCCGCATACGCCAAGACCGGGGCAACCCTCTCGGAGGCCATACACCGGATCACCCAGGCCAGGTGTGGCATGTGTCTGGTCGTGGACGAGACCGGACGGCTGCTTGGGGTCTTCACGGACGGCGACCTGAGACGGTCGCTGGAGGCCCACGTCGATATCGCTACAACGCCGATCGCCACCTGTATGACATCGCCCTGCAAGTACGTGGAGGAGGATGCCCTGGTTGAGGACGCGGTCGAGATCATGCGGAGCATGCGGATCAACGCCCTGGCCGTGGTCAACAGCGCCATGCAGGCAGTCGGCATCCTCGACATCCAGGACGTGGCCTGACCGCCTGTCTGCTGTCAGGTCTCCGACGGGTGGTTGGAGGATAGAGCTATGGACGTCAGGGTCATTCGCAGTCCCCATCGCCGTCGTACGGTCCACGGTCGCCAGGTGAACGGGGTGCTGGAGATCCTGGCCCCTGCGCACCTCGACGACCAGGCCTTGCAGCCGATCATTGAGGGCATTCGCCGGAGGATTGAACGCAGGCACGCGGCCCGCTCGCTGGATGACCGGGTCCTGGACCAGCGGGCCAGGCAGTTGAATGCAGAGGTCTTTGGCGGGCGCCTCAGTTGGACGTCCATCCGCTGGGTGACCAACCAGAGCCGGTGCTTTGGCAGTTGCACGCCCAGGCAGGGCGTCATGCGTATCTCCCACCGTCTGGCCGGCATGCCGGCCTTTGTGCTGGACTACGTGATCGTCCACGAGCTGGCGCACCTGATACACGCAGGTCACGGGGACCGGTTCTGGCAGGAGGTCAACCGCTATCCCCTGACCGAACGTGCTCGCGGCTACCTCATGGCCGTGGGGTTGGAACAGGATGGGCCCGGCGACGACAACAGCCAAGCCGTGCCGCAACCTCGCGATGAGGTGACCCATGAAGGGTAGCACGAGAATCGCGCTGACGTGTTTCGTCGGCTTGCTGCTGGCAGGGACTGTCACGGCAGTCTGGTGGGTCAAGGCCAATAGTCGAGACCTTCCAGCCCCGGATACCTCTGACTTGGCGATCCAAGCGGCGTCGCTGCCTGATCAAGAGAATGCGTATACCTTCTTCCGAGAGGCGGCTGGTTCATTGCGGTGGCCGGACGATGATTCTCTTCTGATATCCATCGTGTGCAGAATCGCCTGGGACGAAGAACGCGCTCGCCAGGTTCTCTCCGACAATCAGCAGATGTTCGACTTGGTCGAGCGAGGACTGGGGTGTCCGGGATTCCAGGGGCTGGGTGCCTCTCTCAAGGATGACGTCAGACCGCATCTGAAGTGGGTTGACATGGCCAGGGTCATGGTCCTGAGGAGCATGTCCGAACTGAGGGCGGGCGAGAACGAAGCCGCCTTTCACTCTTGTCAGGACCTGCTTCGGTTTGGCACCCTCATCCTGTCAAGGCCGACGACGAGGATCGACCTTGAGTCAGGTCTGGTTTCCACCGGGATGGCCTGTGACCAGTTCAGGCATCTGCTCGATGAATCATCTCTCTCTCAAGCGACATTGGCGAGCCTTATGGCTTGCCTCAAATCCTCATCCACTGACGGAGCGATGGCACTTGCCATCAGATCCGAGTACCAGCGTCAGTCTGAGGAGATCGACGAGGTGGCGTCGGGCATGACTGCGGCGAACTCCCGGTCTGTCTCTCACAGACCGTGCAGGTCAGGCTACGCCTTTCACCCGAATAGGACCCGGACGATCCTCTCTGACTACTATCGGAGACTCCTTGAGAGTGTGGATCGTTCTTATGCGGATCGGAAGTGGCCGAATGCGATGTCAGTCTTGGACCCCTTCGCCCGTCCGGCGAGGATGGTTCTACGGCCCAACAGCGTCGGCAGGATACTCCTGGCGTTGGATGTCGGCCCACGCTGGTGGGAAGCCACGTTCCGGCGGAAGTGTGTCATCCAATGCAGTCTCTCGGGACTGCGTCTTGTCGTTGCCTGCAGGTCGTACGAGACCAAGCATGGGGACAAACCCGACGCATTGACGGCCCTTGTACCGGAATTCCTTGAAGAGGTTCCGAGGGACCCATTTGACGGCAAGCCCTTCAGGTATGCGCGCAAGGAGGCCGTGGTCTACTCGGTAGGGGCGGATGGGGTGGATTCAACCGACCCCAATGGACCACCGAGCTCCAAAGGCCCAATCAAGTCCGATGACTTGGTATTCCAGATCTACAAACGGGCTGAGCCGGCCGCTCCGGCAGGCTGATTCTGAAGGAGGTGCACTCCATGAAGCGGAGTTTGGCGTTGTCCTTGGCATGTGTGGTTGTCATGGCAGGCCTGGTCCGGGGGGAGGTCTTGCCATCTGGTTCGCGGGCAGGCTATGTCGGCCGTCTAGGTGATCCGAACTTCTTCCCCATCGTGGTCTGGCTTCAGAATCCAACGAACGCGGGGCGTTATCGCGCTGCCGGGATCAATCTCTTTGTCGGACTGTGGAACGGTCCCACGGAGGAGCAACTGCGTCTGCTGAAACAGGCCGCCCTGTTGAGTGACCCGAACATGCTTGCGGCCGTGACGGTCATCAATGGTCGCATTCGGCAGCTCGCCCCGGTCCTGAACAGCCCCACCCTGTCTGATGGGGTGGTCGTCGCGTCTGAGGACAGAGACGCCCCTGTGGCCGCCGTGGTGAAACGGCATGCCGGAGCCACCTATGTCTTTGCGGCTGCCATGCGGGGCCAGGCCACGCGGGCCCAATTCACCGTGCGCGGCCTGCCCGGGACCCTGCCTGTGGCCGTGCTGGACGAGGGCCGCTCCTTGGAGGCCAAGGACGGCGTCTTTGCAGACGAGTTCAGGCCTTGGGACGTGCACCTCTATCGAATCGTCGCCGGCGGCTAGGCAAGGACGGTCATGCACCCATCCGCCCGTTTGACAGGAGGTGAGGAATACGAGATAATGCCCCGGCCAGGGCACGGCAATGCGATGCCCAGAAAGAGGTGGACGATGCAGAAGAGGTATGCGTGGTTGACGTGGCTGGTTGCCGTGACGGCGTGTCCTGGGGTGATCTGGGCTGCGGACTGGCCCCAGTGGCGAGGGCCCAGTCGGGACGGCCTTTCCTCGGAGACGGGACTGCTCCAGCAATGGCCTCAGGCCGGCCCGCCGCTGGCCTGGAAGGCGACCGGACTTGGTGGCGGCTTCTCGACCGTATCGGTGGTCGGCGATCGCATCTATACCACGGGCGAGAAGGACGAGGCCTCCTATGTCCACTGCCTGGACCGCAACAGCGGAAAGGTCCTCTGGAGCACGAAGTTCGGGAAGGCCGGGGCACCCGGCTGGGGTGGCTTTTCCGGACCGCGGAGCACGCCTACGGTCGAGGGGGACCTGCTCTGGGTCATGGGCCAGTTCGGCGAGTTGGTCTGCCTCAAGACCGGCGATGGTGCGAAGGTCTGGGAGAAGCACCTCATCAACGACCTCGGAGGCGAGCGCCCGGAGTGGGGCTACAGCGAATCCGTGCTCGTGGATGGAGACCGGATGGTGTGCACTCCGGGCGGGCCCAAGGGGGCGATCGTCGCTCTGGACAAGCGGACCGGCCAGCCCCTGTGGCAGACCAAGGATTTCACCGATCCGGCCCACTACTCGTCGCTGGTGTGTGCGGAGATCTGCGGCGTGAGGCAGTACGTCCAACTGACCGCAGCCAGCGTGGTCGGCGTGGGCACGGACGGGGCCCTCTTGTGGCGAGCCCCTCGCAAGGGTGAGGTGGCCGTTATCCCGACGCCCGTTGTCAGCGGCAATCGGGTGTATGTCACCAGCGGCTACAACATCGGCTGCAACCTGTACGAGATCACCCAGTCCGACGGCAAACTCCAGGCCCGACAGGTCTATGCCGAGAAGAGCATGGCCAATCAGCACGGAGGGGCGGTCCGCGTTGGTGACTACGTGTACGGGAACTGTGACAGCAAGGGGTGGGTCTGCCAGGAATGGGCCACGGGCAAGCTGATGTGGGCGGAGAAGGGGCAGATCGGCAAGGGGTCCGTGGTGTGCGCGGCCGGCCGGCTCTATCTGCGTGCTGAAGACAACGGGGTCGTGGGGCTGATCGAGGCCTCGCCCCAGGGCTATAAGGAGGCCGGTCGCTTCATACAACCCGAGTTCGGCAAGCCCAAGACCTGGCCGCATCCGGTCGTGGCCGGCAAGAGGCTCTTTCTGCGGGATCAGGACATCCTGCTCTGCTACGACGTCGCGGCCCATTGATCTCCAAGAGCAACAACTTTCTGCGGTTTCTGGGGTACGTCAAGCCGTACTCGGGGTACCTGGCCCTGGCCGTGATCGGCGGGATCATCAAGTTCACCGTGCCGCTGCTCGTGCCCCAGGTGACCCGGTATCTGCTGGATGAGGTCTTCCTGAACCAAGGCCTCAGCAGCCACGAGAAACTCCGCCAACTGCTTCTGTACACAGGCGGCCTGAGCGTCGTGTTTGTGTTGGTCTTTGCACCCGGCGTGTATATCCGTCACCTGTATGCGGACAAGGCCAGCCACCGGGCGGTCTTTCGCCTGCGGTGCGATCTGTACGAGAAGATCCTTCGGATGTCGGCCTCGTTCTTCTCCCGCAACAGGTCCGGCCAGATCGTATCCCGCCTGATCAGCGACGTCCAACTGGCCCAGAACCTGGTGGGCAGTGCCCTGACCAATACCTGGATGGACGTGGTGGCGACCGCGGTGGTGCTGGTCTTTCTGTTCCGCCTGGACGTAGCCACGTCGCTGGTGGCCCTGGCCACCTTCCCGGCGTATCTCTACTTCTTTCGGCGGTTCAGCGCCCGGATCAGACAGACCACCATCCAGATCCAGGATGAGCTGGCCGAGATGGCCGGGGCCATGAACGAGAAGATCTCCGCCAGCCAGGTGGTCAGGGCCTTTGCCAGGGAGAAGGCCGAAGGCCGCTCATTCCGCAGGCAATCGGAGCGGCACTTCTCCACGAATATGCGACGGATCCTGGTGCAGAGCGCGAACCAGGCGGTCGCCGGTACACTGACGAACCTTGCGCCGTTGATCGTCGTGGCCTTTGGGGGCTACCGGGTCATTGGCGGACGGATGACCGTGGGGGGACTGATCGCGGTGACGATGTATCTGGGCCCCCTGTACCTGCCTTTGCAGCGGTTCTCGGAGTTGAACATCGTGCTGGCCAACGCCCTGGCGGCCCTGGACAGGATCTTCCAGATCATGGACGAGCAGCCCCAGGTCCAAGACCGGCCTGCGGCCGTCGAGCTGGAGCGGATGGAAGGACGCGTGGAGTTTGACCACGTCTGCTTCCACTATGAGCAGGGCAACCCCGTGCTTCGTGAGGTCAGCTTCACGGCCCTGCCCGGTCAGCAGATCGCCTTGGTCGGCCACAGCGGCTCGGGCAAGAGCACGATCGCCAGCCTGATCCTGCGGTTCTATGACGTGGAGTCCGGCGTGGTCCGCCTGGATGGGATCGACGTGCGGGACATCCGCCTGCATTCGCTGAGGAGACACGTGGCCGTGGTCCTGCAAGAGCCGGTGCTCTTCAGCGGAACCATCCGGGAGAATATCCTGTACGGTGACCCGACGGTCGGTGACCCGGAGGTCATGGAGGCGGCCAAGGCAGCCAATGCCTTTGACTTCATCTGCGGGTTGCCCAATGGGTTTGAGACCGAGGTGGGTGAGCGGGGCAGCCAGGTCTCCGCAGGGCAGAGGCAGCGGATCACGCTGGCCCGGGCGTTTCTTCGCGATCCCAAGATCCTGATCCTGGATGAGGCCACCAGCGCCCTGGATGCCGAGTCGGAATCCCTGATCCAGGAGGCCATGAACCGGCTCGTCGAGGGCCGGACCACGTTCATTATTGCCCATCGACTGGCCACTGTGGTGAGGGCTGACAGGATCATCGTGCTCCAAAACGGCCGGATCGTCGAAGAGGGTACGCATGCGGAGCTCGTCCAACGAGTGGGCGTGTACCGCGACTTCTACCGAAAGCAGGTAGAGACCACGCGGACCCTGGATCTGCTGGAACAGCCGACCGATCGATGAGAGGCGGTGAGGCCCGTCAATCCGTCCAGGAGGAGGTTACCGCCGCTACTTCCTGAGGGCCTCCTTGAACTCCGCTTCGCTTTGGATGAACTGGACCTGGAAGTTGGCAAGGCCCACATTGATACCGTCTGGCCATGTGTCGTACACCTCATAGAGCACGACCGTGGAGTCAGAAACGGGCCCGGAGGGTTTGACGTAGGCGAAGCCGACCTCTCCTATCTGTCGACGCGGGTTGATCCATGTCTCCGGATTGACACCATAGCTCTGCAAGTCGCTAGTCCCATCCGGCCATTGGCCATGGTGGTCATTGAGGTACTGTCTGAACGCCTTCAGGATCATGTCCATCTTCACCGCGCACTGCATACGTCCCAACCCAGGATCCGGCTGGTGACTCTCAATCTTGAACCCAGGCGGATTGAAGTCAAACAAGGAGTCGTCCAGGGATTCATCAAAGACGATATCGGTAATGATATGCAGTATCTGCCGGCCATATCGGGGAGAGTCGATCTTGCACTCAACAAGGACTGGCAGCTTGGTATCCGGGTCGGCCCACACACTGTATTCCAACAGCCCAACGCGGCTATCCTGTTTGGTCAACTGGAAGCCTATGGCCGAATGACCGGCAACCTGTCTCATGCCCAGGTTCTTGATCGCAGTACCAGGTATCTCCAGAAAGCTCCTGAAGGTGTCGTAGATACTTGCGTCCTCTTCTGACCTTATCTGGGCACCCAGGTACCAGGCCACCTTTCTGGTGTTGTCCAGGCAGAGGCACTTGCTGTGCTCTCGGTCTACAATCCAGACGTCCCCCATGGGTCTGTCTTGACCCAAGAATTCTGTCCGCCAGATCCCATCCTTCTCCATGACCCTGCAGACTAGGTCGGGGGTGTTGTCCGTGTGGGAGCGTGCGGAGTAGGTAATGGTCTTTGATCTATTGACACCCCTGCAGACGTCGGCAAATACGATGTTCTTCTTGCCACCCAGGTGGCCGATAGCAAGGGACACCACCACGACGGCTGCGGCCGCAGCCGCCAGCTTGGTCCATTTACTGTGCATGATCGTCTCTCCCAATCCTCTCGGTCGGTTGTTGTGTTGAGTGCTTCTCTTACGAAAGACCTCCAAGATACGCCCCAGCACCTGCCGGTCCTGGGCAGCATCGGTCTTGATCAACAGGCCCTTGATTTGTCTCTCGAGGGCAGACTCATCCATACGCGTCATCTCTCTTGGTCGCTGTTCATGATCGACCGCAGTCTCTCCAGGCCGTATCGGTAGCGGCTCTGGACCGTGTTGATAGACACACCCTGCAGGTCTGCGATCTGCCTGAACCTCAGGTCTGCACGAAGGTGCAGGGTGACCACCTCCCTCTGTTCTGCAGGCAGGTGCTCAAGGGCCCGGTGCAGGCGTACAAGCTCGTCGCCCAGGATCACCCAGGCATCCGGCCTGGCTTGGCCGCAGACGACCTGCTCCCCATCTTCGAGGTCCTCAGCCCTCCGAAGCCTCGCAGCCTGATTCAGATTCTTCGTTCGATTGACCACGCACCGGATCAGATAGCCCTTGAGGCTGCCATCGCTCCTGAGCCGATCCACGGACTCTGCCAAGGAGACGAACACATCCTGAACTACATCCTCGGCCAAGGCCGTGTCGCTGATCAGCCCACAGGCGACCTTCAGCAGCAGGCTCTTGTATTTGTTGTAGACCCGGACCATGGCCTGTGGGCGCCCACGTTTGAGTCTCCAGATAAGCAGCCTATCTTCCAGCATCTTGGCCGAGGGTCGTCTCCAACCGTTGCTACCACCTACTCAGTACAGGCACGATGGCTGGTTTAGTCTACCAGAGATCGGGGTTTTTCTCCATTTTGGCCTGTATGGCCAGAAGACTGGACATGCCCTTGGCGGAACTACCTGGGACGGCCTTGGCAGGGCCGATTCGATTCGGCTCGAATAGGAGGTCTCCTGCCTGCACCCTCGAACGGCTCTGGGGTGCAGGCAGGAGACCTTGTGGCTTAGCTTGCAGAGGGGGCCAGCAGCCGGCGGAGCAGTCGCAGGGCGCCTGACGCAGGGTCGTTCTGCGGCAAAGCCCTGCCCTGCGCAGCGGATGCGGTCAGAGCGGCGACCACCCACTCCGTGGGTACCCGAATGCAACCTTGGTGAGCGGCGGCAACGAATCGCGAAACTGGCTCAACGGAAAGGGTACTAGCACACGACTCCTGTTGCCAAGCACGCATGGTCGCAAAAACCTTTGCCAGCGGGGGGATGCCTGCCTATACTGTCTCGTGTTTCACTCCAGAACCAGGCTGACGATCGACAAGGAGAAAACGATGGCACCAGATATGAATCGTCGCGAATTCCTGGGACATGCAGCCGCATCTGCCGCTGCTGTGACCATACTCCCTCGCCAGGTGCTTGGAGGGGCTGGCCAGGTCGCTCCCAGTGAGAGGATCAACGTGGCCTTGATCGGCTGCGGCACCCAGGGATTGAGGGAACTGATGGACATGCTCGCCATGCCGGAGATCCAGGTCGTGGCAGTCTGTGACCCCAACAGGGACAGCGACGACTATGTGGATTGGTCGAAGGATGGCCTGCGGAGTGCTATTGCCACAGCGTTGGGAAGGCCGCAGTGGAGAGAAGGCACTGCGGGGATCCCCGGCGGCCGGGAGGTCGCAAGAGAGATCGTGGAGCTGTACTACGCGAACAAGACGGCCTCCGGCCAGTTCAAGGGATGCGCCTCGTATGCGGATTTTCGCGACCTGCTGGACAAGGAGAAGGGCGTGGACGCGGTCAAGGTCATGACCCCGGACCACCTCCATGCGACCATAGCCATAGCGGCCATGAAGAAGGGCAAGCACGTCTTGATGCACAAGCCCCTGGCCAATCGCGTTCAGGAGGCCAGGTGGGTGATCGAGACCGCTCGCAAGACAAAGGTTGCCACCCATTTCCTCCCAGCCAATGCCGGAGACCAAGTCTTCTTGGCAGCGAAGTGGATCAGGGACGGTGCCATCGGCACCCTCCGAGAGGTGCACAACTGGTCGAACCGGCCGGTCTGGCCTCAATACGCGACGATTCCAACGGACACGCCGCCGATTCCCAGGGACTTCGATTGGGACCTGTGGCTGGGCCCGTCCCTGTCTCGGCCCTATCACCCGCATTACACCCACGCGGTGTTTCGCGGTTGGTACGAATTTGGAGGCGGACCCGTGGCGGACATGGGCCACTATAGCCTCTGGTCGGTGTTCAGGGAACTCGACCTCGATGCCCCGATCGTGGTGGAGTCGACGCCGAGTCACATCTGCTCCATCACCGATCACGTGAGCAGCAAGATTCAGAACGACTACTCCTTCCCGGTCGCCAGTACCATCCGCTTCAGATTCGCAGCCAAGGGAGACCGGCCGGCCCTGGATCTGTTCTGGTACGACGGGGGGATGAAACCGCCGACTCCGGAAGAACTCGAACAGGAGAATCAAGAATTGCAGGCTGAGGGGATGATGTTTGTCGGGGATAAGGGCAAGATCCTCGCAGGTTTCCTTTGTCAGGATCCACGGATCATTCCAGAGCGAAAGGCACGTGAATTCGAGGCGGCCAAGGACAAGGGCTCGCCGTCACCCCAGGAGCGAAGTCGTGGTCAGGCTGCCCGCAATTCCGCATGGGTCAAGGCGTTCAAGGGCGGAGGGGCGACAAACGGCGATTTCCTGCTGGCAGGCCCGATCTCCGAGGCCTTCAACCTGGGTGCGATCTCGTTGCGCCTGGGCGGCAAAAGGCTGGTCTGGGACGCTGCGAACATGAGAATCACGAACCTGCCAGAGGCCAACAAGTATCTGGTTCGCGAATACCGAAAAGGTTGGGAGTTGACCGGCTAGTAGTCTGCGGGTCGGAGGCTCCATTTGCCGATCGGAGCGATCGTCAACTCGAAGTCACCGATGGCCCGTGTATGGCGTTTTGCCTGGCCCACACCCGAAATGCGGCCGAGGCCCGTGTAGGCGTTACCCTCCGAATCGGTCACGTTCCATTGATCAATCCTCCTGTCGCCCATCGCTCTAAGGTAGGTGGCATAGAGGAGTTCGTCGTACGATACCGTGAATCTCAGACGCTGTTTGGCTCTTTTCTTCGGCTGCATCGATTCTTCTTACTTCCGCTCATCACTCGCGGCATTCATCCTATCCTGCTTTAGTATACCCAGAACGGCATATCTTTGGCAATTGGAAAGCCGGGGCGGTTACGAATAGACCGGCCAGTGGATATCCGTTGCCACCGTGATACGCTTGACAGACTAGGGGGCAGAAACAGGTTTTTTTTCAGGATTCACTGGCAAAAAGGCGTTGACTTGGCTGGGAAAGTGGTAAAATAGGAGCGCTGTGATGAATTCGAGATGGGTGTGTACAGAAGCAACTAAACCCCTGCGGTTATCTCGCTTTTCCTCTCCCTCCGCGCCGCAGGGGTCTTTTCTTCTCTTCTTACTCACCTTCACCTTCACCTTCACCTTCACCCTCCACTACTAGCCCGCCTTCGCGGATTCGCGGTCCGGCGTCAACGCGGATCTTGCCGGGCGGTCTCAGGCTCCGTGTGTGGGTAGGTCATGGCCGTAGGCCTGGAGCAAGACGGCCCGGACGAGCAGGAGGTGCCACAGCCCACATAGGTCAAGCCCACCCCGACTTCACCCCTCACCCTTACCCCTTACCGCCTATCGCTTACCGCCTCACAGCCCCTGGGCACTTCGCCGCAAGGTGTCTGCGTTGGAGCAGTCCCGTCGTACGCTGTAGCCCTTCAACGGCAGGATGTGCTCGTGCACCGCGTCCAAGAGGTCCACGGGGTACGGGAAGAAGGCGTCCTCGATCTCATCGGGTGGGGTGATCCAGTTCTTTGCGCCCACCACCACGGGCGGGGCGTCCAGTTCGTCGAACGCCAATTGCGTGACCTTCGATGCCATGGTATGGAGGTAGCTGCCCCGCTCGCAGGCATCCGAGGCCAAGAGGATCTTGTGCGTCTTCTTTACTGACGCGATCACAGGCTCGTAGTTGAAGGGCACCAGGCTGCGGGCGTCGATGACCTCGCACGATAGGCCGTAATTGGCCTCGAGTTCCTTGGCCGCATCGATTGCCCGGTAGAGCGTGGCCCCGATAGTCAGGATCGTCACGTCCTTTCCTTGCCTGCGCACGGCCGGCTCGCCGAACGGGACCTCGTACTGGCCTGCCGGTATGCCGCCCTGCACGAACTCCTCTGCGATCCCGTAGATCCTCTGGCTCTCAAAGAAGATCACCGGGTCCGTGCCCATCAGGGCCGAGTACATCAGGCCCTTGGCGTCATACGGCGTGGCGGGAAACACGACCTTGAGGCCTGGAATGTGGGTGCATAGGCTGGTCCAGTCCTGGCTGTGCTGGGCGCCATACTTGCTCCCAACCGACACGCGGACCGTTACGGGCATCTTCAACAGCCCTCCGCTCATGGACTGCCACTTGGAGAGCTGGTTGAAGACCTCGTCGCCCGCACGGCCCAGGAAGTCGCAGTACATCAACTCCACCAGGGCGCGGCCGCCCTCCAAGGCATAGCCGACCGCGCTTCCGACGATGGCGCCTTCTGAGATCGGCGAGTTGAAGAGCCGATGATAAGGCAGGGCCTCGGTCAGGCCGCGGTACACGGCAAATGCACCGCCCCAGTCACGGTTCTCCTCGCCGTACGCGATCAAGGTCGGGTCCACGTAGAAGCGGTCGAGGATCGCCTCGAAGAGGGCGTCTCGCAGGACCACGCACTGACTGTCCTTCAGTCGCTTGCCGCTGGGGTCAAAGGCAGACCGGCTCTTGGTCGCCAGGGACTTGACCCGTGGGTTGTCCTCCTTGGACAGCAGGACCTCGGGCCTTCGAGTGGTGTCCATGGACTCAACCTTCAGGTTCGAGACCATGGTCCGGTCCAGCAGGCAAGCGGGCCTCTTGAGGTCTGCTCGGGGTGATACGGCCAGGTCCACGGCCTTCTTGCAGGCCTTGAGGATCAGGGACTCGGCCGTCTTCTGGAGGGCCTCGACGTCACTTGGGCGGCAGACCTTGGCCTCGACCAGGGCTCTGGCGAACTGGACGATCGGGTCCTCCTTCTGCCAGGCCTCGACCTCGCTCCGCTCACGGTAGCTCCCCTGATCCGAGGGCGAGTGACCGCTGTACCGATAGGTCACGGTGTCGAGCAGCACGGGGCCGTCGCCCTTTTCGAGGGTCTCCCTCTTCCTGAGTATGGCGTCGGCCACGGCCAGGGGATTGAAGCCGTCGATCCGCTCGGCGTGCATCTGCTCCGGATTGATCCCTGCACCCAGCCGGGCCAGCATGCCGAAGCCCATGGTCTCGCCCTGGGGCTGGCCGCCCATGCCGTAGAAGTTGTTCATGAAGTTGACGATCAGGGGCAGGCCGCCACGGTAAGGCTCATCCCACAGCGTCTTGAACTGATCCATGGTGGCAAGGCACAGGCCCTCCCACACGGGCCCGCAGGACGAGGAGGCATCCCCGATGTTGCACACGACCAGGCCGGGCCTCCGCATGACCTTCTTGTACAGGGCCGCGCCCACGGAGATGTCGCCGGACCCGCCCACGATCGCGTTGTTGGGATAGATCCCAAAGGGCGGGAAGAAGGCGTGCATGGACCCGCCCATGCCCTTGTTGAACCCGGCCTCGCGGCCAAAGATCTCAGCGAGGGTCCCGTACACCAGGAAGTCCAGGGCCAGGTCCTTGACCGTTCCCTGGGCATCCTTCTCGACTACGCGGAGGCAATCGCCGCTGAAGTAGACCTTCATGATCTCCATGACCTGTCGGTCGTCAAGCCTGTGGATGGCAGACAGGCCCTTGGCCAGGATCTCACTGTGGCTGCGGTGGCTGCCGTAGATGTGGTCGTCCAGGCCCAAATGATAGGCCATGCCCACAGCCGCGGCCTCCTGGCCGAGGGATAGGTGCGCAGGGCCCTTGTGGTCATAGGGGATCCCCTGATAGGCCCCTCGCAGCTTGATCTCATTGAGCATGGTCTCGAAGGTGCGGAGGATGAGCATGTCCCGCTGTATGCGGAGCAGGTCCTCCGGGCAGTAGCGTTTCAGTTCCTCCGCGATCGTCTTGTCGTATTGGTTGACCGGGATGGGCTTGAACCGGATACTGTCCCTCTTGCGGACGTCTTGGGGCAGGATCATCTGGGATTTGGGCATAGGGTATACTCCTCTGTCAGAGATGAGCGATTCACGTCTGGGGCGTCTGCTCCTCGGGATAGGTCACGTGGATGCCGACCCGTCCGAAGAAGGCCATCCAGTCCTCGGTGGGTCTTGTGTCGGTGACCACCCTGGAGACCGCCTTCCACTCCACGATCCGGTACAAGGCCGGGGCGTCGAATTTGCTGTGGTCTACGAGCAGGACCGCCTCGCGTGCACTCCTGACTGCCTGTCCGAACAGCGAGGCGCTGTCGATGTCCGTGGCAGTGGGGCCAAAGTCCTTGCCCAGGCCGTCACTGCCGAAAAAGGCCCGGTAGCCTCGGAGCTGGTCCATGGAGGCACCGGCCATGGGTCCGACGGCATCCATCCGGTCGGGCCGGTACTGCCCACCCAGGAGCAGGACGTGTAGGCCTGGGGTGAACAGCTCCTGGGCCGTTCGGATCGAATTGACGATCACCGACAGGCCGCGTTTGCCCCGCAGGGGACCAGTCATCTGAAAGCAGGTCGTCCCTGAATCCAGGAATATCTGCTCTCCGTCGCAGACCATCTCTGCAGCCAAACGGCCGATAATACCCTTGGCCTCCATATTGTGAGTGGCCTTGGACAGGAAGGAGTAGTCCGGTGTGCGGCTTACAGAGGCCCCGCCGTGGGTCAGGTCCAGCAGCCCCTCGGTGGCCATGTTCCGCAGGTCCCTGCGTACTGTGGCCTCAGAGACCCCCAGTTCATGAGAAAGAAGCCCGACCTCCACGTGGCCGTGCCTATAGACCTGCGACAAGATCGTGTCTCGTCGCCTCTGCTGGAATGGCGACATTATCGGTACCTCAAAGGACAGACACCTTCTGCTCAAGATTAGACCATAAGCAATCACGAGATGCAAGGTTCTATGTGCTTTTTGTGCTTGATTTGTGATTGAGTCTGCACTATTCTTGACCAGGGTCGAGTCTGACCTTGAATTGAGGAGCCCGTCATGCATACGGTTCGATTGCCTATGGACAAAGGTCTGGCAGGGCCGCTGGTTCTGGCCGAGTGGCTGAGATCGGAAGGCCAGTCCGTTGCTCCGTCCGATCCCATCGCCAGGATTGATACCCTGCAGGCCCAGATCGAATTGCAGGCTGGTGTGGGTGGCATCCTGATGAAGGTGCTGGTCAGACCAGGCCAGGTGATAGGTCCGGACCGGGCCCTGTGCATCATCGGGTCACCTGGTCAGGACACGCCCAAGACCGTGGCAGTTGAGGCGGATGCAGTTGCCGCTGTGCCGCCGCTGAGACCTGCCGTGCAGGCTGCTGCCAAGGTCGCATCCGGCCGGGTCATCCCCATCCTGATGCCTCAGGCGGGCCAGACCATGGAGGAGGGGACCCTGATCGCGTGGAAGGTCAGGCAGGGGGACAGGATTGCAGCCGGACAGGCGATCTTCGACATCGAGACGGACAAGGCCACTATGGAGGTGGAGGCCGACCACGCAGGCAGGCTTGCCCGCATCGTTGTCGGAGAAGGCCAGGTCGTTCCGGTCAAGACACCGGTCGCCTTTCTGGCTGAGGACGATGCGGATGTGGATGCGTATCTGGCCAGCCAGGGATCGGGGGTGGGGGGGCAGGGG
>Ga0209777_10001247_pt1 | contig 37965 bp, 54 predicted proteins | sample FrelakmetHBP12HB_FD_187147 | JGI IMG/M metagenome (GOLD analysis project Ga0209777, IMG submission 187147) | Freshwater lake sediment microbial communities from the University of Notre Dame, USA, for methane emissions studies -HBP12 HB (SPAdes)... | ecosystem: Environmental > Aquatic >...
TAGTCTACAGGATATCCATTTTCATAATCCATTTTCATTTTCTCATAACAGTCTCTACAATAATTTCCTGAAATAGTAGACCACACCCCTTGAGAAGGACTATCATAATCCCCACAACAATCATATTCCCAAGTTTTGTGAGAAAAATCAAAGGACTCTCCCTCGTATTGTCTTACCCGATGACCACAACTCAAATTAATATGATAAAATTCATTGATAATCTGATTAACTAATCCAAGAATATCATACTCTCTCAAATATTGATCAATTTTAACATTCTGAGACCATCTTCCAATCATTTCCTCCAGTCTTTTCTTTTTTTCCTCGCTCTCAATCATTATTGTAATCCTAAATCATGTCTTAATCCTGCAATTCGGTCTTCCATCATCAGTCTTAAATCCATTAAATTGTTCATTTTGCTGTCATTCGCATCCATCCTAGACTTCAAAGTACTCAACTCCGATCTCATGTCCATCATCGAGGATCTCATCATTTGAGTTTGCTCATTCAACGCCATTACCTGATCATGAGTTTGCTCATTCAACGCCATTACCTGATCATGAGTAGCATCCCTTGTTTGCTCTCCCTTTTGATAATTGTCCCAAGCAGAAAAACCCCATAAAAATACCAAGACAACTACAACACCAAGACAAAATCCTATTACATAACGTCTATCCATTTCTTTTCCTTTATTTTTCCTTTATTTATTTTTATTCTTCATCGGATATTTTTCTTGTAAAGGACATGACCTATCAAAAATGCTACCATATTCACAATTTCCCGTATGATAACAAATTGGCTGAAGATAATCCGCCAAAATAGGAGAAACCCTTTCCTCCAGCAGTTTTTTCATTTGACTTATCACGTCCCTCCACTCCTGCTCCTGAGCCTGCAAGCAAAGTCGCGTTTGAGCAATATTATATAAAGTACGATAGGTACATTTAAAACCTATCTTCGTAAAAATATTCGTTGGTAATATACCACGAGCATCTTGGGTTTCCACTCCCAAAGCAATTAATTCCTGATAGCAATCACTAATTTGTCTCATCATATTATCATATTTTTCCTTCGCCTCAGAAGTTTGAATGCTCTTACCAACTAAGTACTTAAATCCCGTTTTGTCCACAAATCTCATGCTCTCTTGACTAAACGATGTACCCACTCGATATCTACAAAGTTGGTGCGTAAATGCCCTCGTAACTCCCTCAATATTCCACACCAAATCTACAAACTCCAAAGCTCCAGACAAATTTGTCTTAAATACATCCAAAACTAGCTTCTCCGCATCAATCTCTGACACGTCATTCGTACTTTTTATCATATTTCCACGCATATTCATCTGCTGAGACGCAATAACTTTCAAAGGATTGGGAGTAAAAGAAATAAGATGCACTTTAGCCATGATGTTCCTCTCCATAATTTATATTTATCCAATTAATAAACGGCAATGCCCATTTTTCCGTATTAAATTCATTAATTTTTTGAATATAACGCTTTTTTGCTGGAGATAAATAATGATTGCCCAGTTTTTCTTCACGCACACAATAAAGTACACCACTCAAACAATCTGCAAAATTAGTAATATTCTTCGTCTTTTTACACTTATTCCAAAGATCACTGTATTCATGACTCATATCTGATGGCAAAACAGAAAGAATAGTTTTCATCATATCACGATTAACTTTCTGAATCTCATTATATAATTTAACGTTATCCTCCTTAACATGAGCTGGAATATCACCGCTCATGCTTTCCTCCACATCATGCAATACGGACATTTTCATATTACTAGCTATGTTATTTTTATCCGCAAACTCTGAAATTAACATACTGCACAAAACCACAAAATAAGAGTGTTCAGCAACAGATTCATTAACGATTTTAGGACGTGTATTAAATCTTGTTATGCTGCTCAAACGAGTATAAATATCGTCTATAAAAGTAACAATTTGTCCAGCTTCCTCTAATTCCATAATTCTCCTATACAAAATCTCCGTGAACAAAACCTAAATAATCAAAAGCCTTAACTCCCGTCACAAAACGACCCAATTGGTCTCTTAACTCGGTCTCTCCATTAGCAAATCCCCATATGGATTGCTGTAACATAACGTTCAGACCTCTTCCAGATACATCAGAATACGCAATTATCCTAGGAATATTACTAACTTTTCCTGCTCTAGACCCAGGGAAAGATTTCTCGATAATTCCTTTATCAAACATCCAACAAATAATTCCCGCAGCACCCATTTCAAAAATAGAACCTGGATCAAAATCATCGATAATCGTTATTACTAAATCGGAATAAGCAATAGTGCCTATATCAATATCAAAAACTTTTTGTCTCATTTCTAGAGAATCATTCTCTTTGTCCAAAACTATTCCATCATAATAAGGAGCAAACAATTTAATATTCTCATAAGCTAAAATAATATCTCTAACTTTGTTCATCACTTTCATTTGTTGAGAATTAAACCAAGGAGATGCCAAATAACACTGAATTTGATCTTTCATTTATCCACCTATTTCCACGATACTTCCATTTAACATCCATAATTTATCAAAATCTTTCAACCACTCCATCATAAGAGAGGAGATCTCCTCCACGGACATTTTCAATCCCTCATCGCGACTATCATACTCCTCTTCCTTCCATCCCCTTACTTTGCATACTTGTTGTCTCACATACTCCGTCATACCCGTTCCTTGCACTCTTGCTCCTATTGAAAATTCAAAGACAGAAACATTATAGCGATCATACAATTCTCTAGCCATTTGTCTAGTCATCATCGTCAGAGCAGCTTTGCTAGAACAATAAGGAAGAGTAGCTCTCATAGGTTGTTTTCCTGCTATGCTGCCAATATTACAAATAATACCCTTTGCCTTAGACAATGAAGAAAGAAAATGTTTGGACATCAAAAAAACAGATCTCACATTTGAGGAATAACATTCATCCCAATCTTCCACAGACAAATTTTCCAAAAATTCTATTCTATTTACTGCTGCACAATTTACCAATAATTTCACTCCGTCCTTCATAATAGGATTCAGAATCTCTGCCAAATATTCAACATCCTTCTTTCTACCGACATCACATTGGAATATCCAATCCTCTGCAGAGTAATTATCCTTAGTAATCCGGATAACCTCATAAAAAGTCTTTAAATTATTAGATAGCTCTCGTCCTATACCGCTACCTGCTCCAGTAACAATCGCTAGCGGTTTGTCCATTTTTTCTCTCCGTCCATCAACCAATACAAAGAAAAACACGTAGCTCCCAATCCACAACCACCAAGAAAGCAACCCAATACTGCATCAATTTTGCTATCAACTATAAAATACGCCATAAAAATAAAAAAAATAGAAGATATGAAAACTGCCACAGTCAATATCCGCAGAATTATGTCTCTATTCGTCATTTAAACTACTATTTATTTCTTTCTCCAAATCCATCCAAACATCTCTGGGAATAATTATATCATCATTATCTGCTCTATACAAGGACAAGAAATCCACAATTCTTTTAGATTGAGCAATTGCAATATTCACCTTAGCTTTCTTTCTATCAAATTTTTTGATATCTTTCTTCCAAAAAATGTCCCACACCTGTCTTACATCTGAGTACGACATAATCACATTAGACATTAATTAGAAATCTCCCAAGATCAATCAATTAAATCATAACACAGCAACAAACAATAAAACAATTTGCTTCAAAAGTTTGTCTCATTTATCCAATTCGTTCCAGTAGGTGTCAATGCTTTCTACGATACCCATTGGTTTATAAACTACTCCATCAAAATTAAACAGTCTTTTCGGTACATATTCCTCGCCAACTACCACTTTTGCTATTTTATCAAATGAATAATTACAAGAACATTTTCCCGAAGGCACTACGTCCTTGAATGATTTAGTATCATCAATATAAACCGCCCCCTTATCCATTGTATGAAAAACATCCACTGCATGACCATATCTACCATATTCTGGATCCACACCCACAAAAGTAATAATAGCAAAACCACATCTTATCCCAACTTTCTCCGCATTATCATGCAAAGTAACAGCATAGAATTCACAAGGATTAAGGTTCTTCTTATTTTCTGACAAAACAAGCTGATCAGTTTTATCCATCTTTAGAAAAGATATCAACTCCTCATAAGTACAATCTTTAGCTTCCATATTATCCGTAAAATATGGAACACCATAGTTCTTTCCCTCAATCGATTGACGAATAGGAAAAGACAGTGATTCCTCATTGACAATGTCCTTCTGAGCACAACCACATAAAACAAGAAAAAGAACTATGTAAACAAAACTAAATCTTTTCATTCCACTCAATTTTAACGATTTCATGAAGAATATTCCCCGCAAAAAGAAGAATATCGTCATTGCTAGGCTTATTATTCACATTTTTGATCCTAGATTCGATCAAAGCATTTTTAGCATTGGCTATCAAAAACTTCATCAATTTTCTTTCCTCAGGATTAAGATATTCTATAAACTTCAACATATTAATCTTTCCAAAGATCCAGAGTGGTCTTCTCTATATTCTCTTTCCTTTCTCGGGTAGCTTGTTCATCAATCTCAAATTTATTTTCATCAATAGCAACTACGACATCACCAATTTTCGCATTGCTAGGTAAACGTCGCTTCAATATATCAAAAGTTGAATTTCCATTTTCTATAACAGCATATTTTCCTTCAAAACGATCAATGATTAACATTTATATCCTATCTCCTCTAGAAATTAGTTTGCACTTTAATAGTATTACCATCTGATTTCATAACAATTGTGCCATTCTGATCTGTTCTATAAATAGTAGAAGAAGATATTCTAGCCAAAGTATCGGGAGAAGGATGACCATAGGTATTGCCCACTCCAACAGAAATAACAGAATACTTAGGACTCACAGCGTCATAAAATTCCCGAGAGGTCGAAGTAGCACTACCATGATGACCCACCTTCAGTATATCCGACTTCACAGACCATTTCGATAGTATCTCATTCTCTGAAACAAAAGCTGCATCCCCCATAAACAACAAAGATCTATCACCGTTGACCGCCCTAATCACTATTGAATAATTATTATTGCCTTGATATGAAGAACCATTGGGAGCTAGAATCGTACAAACAGTACTTCCCAAGTTAAAACTGGATCCAGGAATAGGAGTTTTGATATTTAGTCCCTTGCCCTTAACAGCATTTACAAAGTTTTCAAAGGCAACAGTAGTTGCAGTTATTTTGGGAGCATAAATTACAGTATTCGGACCCGCCCAGTTAGTAATTACCGTATCCAAATTGCCTATGTGATCCTCATCTGGATGAGTAGAAACAATAACATCAAAAGAAGAAAAATTCGCCTTCTTCATAAAATCCAGCATCTTGTTCAAATCTTTACCACTACCAGCATCTATAACCATATTTTTTCCACCGCAAGTCAGCACCTCACAATCTCCTTGCCCCACGTCCACAAAATAAACCGTTAAATCAGAAGCCGTATTAGAAACCGTAGAGTCCGTAGAAGAAACGTTCCCAGATGCAGTACTCGTCGTGGTTAAACTAGATACTCCCTTTTCAACTGCTTTAGTAGCCTCGTCCACAGCAACCCTTGCTACTTCTCTCTCAGCAGTATGAATTAAACTGGAGCAAGAAGCAAAAGAGAGTAAAAACAGGAGAAAGACCACAATACAAAACAAATATCTTTTCATTTAGATCGTCTCCAATAACTTTTTGCTATTAAAATCGCTCCAAAAAGTACAACAACAGAAAAAACCAATATCAAAGGTACCGCCCACACAAAATCTGTATAGTGATTCAACCAATTAATTATTGTTTCGAACAAATCCCACCCCATAACATTTTCTGCAACACCATTCTACTTCCTCTATATCGTGTTTCAGCCATTTCTCATGAACATAAATAACTTTTTCTGTTCCTTCTCCCCGACATTGTCCACACTTCTGCAATCCTTTTTTATCAATCAGAAAATTAATCACACTAGCCATATAAAGCATTTTCTGATTATCCCAATCATAATGTTTCGTCCAATTTCTTTCCGCTATTTCCAAGTTAGGGTATCTTTCCTTAGCCTCTTTCAGAGCTTTCTGTCGGTACATTGCCGCAGCATCTGACATTCCATCACTCATTTTGTTTTATTCCTTCTTTCAAACCATTCAGGAAATTTCTTTACTGGTGTTGCAGTATAATAATACTCAACTCTATAATCCCAATCTTTCAATAAAAAACCAGAGCCATAACACATTCTGCAAATCCAAGTAACTTTTTCCATCGTATGCTCAATATGTTTTTCATGAATATAAACAACTGTCTCCTCTCCCTTACCACCGCACTGATCACATTCTTCAAGAGTTTCTTTTTTTGCCAAGCTCTTGATCACTCCCGCAAGATAATTTAAGCGATTTTCCATCCAATCATCATAATTCCTCCAATCCCAGTCCACTATTTCTAATTCGGGATATAATTTCTTAGCTTTTTTAAGAGCATCCTTGTGCTCCATAGCAGCAGCATCACTAAGTCCATCACTCATTCGTCTCTCCTATTACAACGATTTTAATTTTGCCCACGCCACCAATTGAGAACTAGATTGAATTTTTCCACCGCCCACATTATAAATTACTTTACATCCTATTTCCTCACAAACTTTCGTCTCTTTATTATTATCCTTATTCACATCACCACCATTAACAAAATAATCTGGTTTGAGCCATCGAAGAGTTTCAATAACAGTATCATCCTCATCTATACACTTATATACTTGTTCCACTCCCTTAATAGATTCCAAAATCTCTTTTCTCTGTTCAAAAGGCATAAACGCATAACCCTTTTTCCTGATCAAAAATTCATCGGAGTTCAGAATAACCCATACAACTCCTATCTTAGTAGCTTCTTGAATCATTCTAATATGACCAATATGTACTGGATCAAATCCACCACTTACCGCCACAATAGAAATAACTTTGGTTGTAAACCAAGGTCTACCGCTTTTCCCACTTGTTAAAACATTTAATTCACAATCACTCAGCTTCCAATCTCTACTTCTAATTAACGAATACAACGACTCCTCAGCCTCGCACCTTTTGTCATAACGTTCCGTTAAAATTGTTTTGTTCTCTGGAATCTGATGAACTAATCCAGTATAATACATTTTTTCCTCCTCTTTAAAACCAATGTAAATAATAATCCTCCAATATATGCACAAAGACCACAAAACACAGCGAAAGTAAGAAAGAAAATCGGGTAATGGAAGAATCTGCCATTTTCAACTTTGAGGAAAAATGAGACAGGATGGTCGAGGTCAACAAGTACACCCACCACGCCACCAAAAAACCCAACCCAAAGTGCAGGGTGCATTTTACAATGATCTCTGATATTTTGAATCCAAAAAGATAACTTTCCATCCACACAGACAATTATAACATCGTCCAACCTCAAGAACAATTATATCAAGATTATCTACTTTGATCTTTTAATTTTTTGATTAGCCTGCTTAACAGAAATCCTGCAATTCCACCCCCAACACATAAAACAATGAGAAAGCCCAAACTCCAATTGGTCTCGATTCCCTGTTTTAACCATTCCAACTCCAACTTTCCTGTAATATAATTCACGGAATAATTATAAAAAACTATCATAAAAACCACTATAACAATACTAATGATAATTTGTTTTACCATTCCACTAATCTCCTATCAAAATTATAATTGTTTCCCGTTTCATCATTGATTGTTTGAGTTATATAAAATTTTCTATCAGGATTTGCCTCTTTCAACCGTTTCATATCTTCCAACACCAATGTTTTCCATTGTTCTCTCGTCAATTTTTCATCCATATTCTCTATGACTATCATCTCAGGAGTAATTAAGCCAAATTTTCTCAATGTATCTTTGGTCCACCCAGAGATACTCTTATCTCCTACAACATCTGAATTTACTAACCAACTTGTATTCAAAGGAACAATACTCTTCCTCTTCAATCTATCATAATACATTATCCCTACTTGCTCTCTTCCTCCAACCGATTGATTGCCCCGAGTATCCTCACAATAACCGAAAACAACACTGCCATCTGGAATCCTTTCAATTTGTTGATACATATTATAAGCACTAAAATTCTTGTCTAAAGTATTTCCTATATCAAAACTCAAAGGAAAAATCACAAGTAACGCTCCAGATACCATTAATATTATAGATGGATGCAACTTAAATTTACTTAATCCCAATCCAGCAGCAACCGCAAAAAAAGGAAAAGCTAAAGTAAAATGAACGTAAGAAGTTTCTACATTGCATCCAATATAATAAAATACAGGAACCGCAATACACGCTATAATGAAACCAGCTTTTTTCCAATCTCTAAAATAATAAAACATAGGAATCAAAGCCAATCCGAAAGAGGTAGTTAACAATACTGCTGTTTCAAATAAACGCTTTGGAAAATTCCATATTGCTATTGCCCCCCAATATTTAAAATTATCGTATATAGTTCCCCAAACATACGTTCTCAAAAATCCTTCTATACCGCTACCTGCGGGAAGACTAGCATTCCATTCAGATCTAGTAGCAGCAGCAAACACCACATACAAATAAGGTAATATAATAAAAGGAACAAACAAAAACCATTTTTTCCTAAATCCAGAATAATAAAAGAACATCGCTAAAATTGCTGGAGCACAAAAAACGTGAGTTCCACAACAGAGTCCTCCCACAATCGCCCCCAACGAATATTTTTGATGCACCAACAAAAACCATGTAAAAACCATCATAAAAATACTGAATGAATAAACCTCTGGAATAATAGTTTGAGAAAAATAAGCACTAGCACCAGCCAAACCCAAGGATGCCACATAAGGAGACCACTTATTATCCGTCAATTTCCTAGTAATAAAAAAAACCATAACAATCGTTAAAATAGCAGGAATAGTGCTACCAAATAAAGCCAATGCCCAAACACTACCTTCGGAATAAAATGATTGTATCAAAGCTCCCCAAACAATATAAACAGGAAATCCAGGAAAATGAGATATAGTCATGAACTTAGTAGAATACATGAAGTCATATAAATCACAATCCAAAAAAACCCATGTCCCCTGAGGAGCAGTACAAATAATATAAACTATAGCAACAATAGAAAATAGCAACGATTCTTTCCAAAATTTCTTAAAAAAATTAAGCATCATTTTCTCCACAACCTAAAAATAATTCTTATGGATCTATCATTGAATTTAAAATAGAAACCATCTTCTTACCAGTAAACAAATCATAAATAGCAAGACAAACAACAACAATCAAAATAAAAATTGAAACAACAAACAATAACAACCAGCTAATAACAATCAACATTATATACTTAATTTTCATTCATCGTTCTCTAATCCACCTTCCCGAAATTCCACACTGCTTTACCAACCAAGAAAAAATTGCCCAAAAAACACAGAACAATAGCTATAACCGAAGAGAATAAATAGTATATATGCAAATACTCCGTAAAACCATATAATAAAATTAAATAAATAACGTTAGTCACAGTGGTCGCTGTTATATATTTTAGCCATCCTTTAAATCCCATCCATTTCTTAAAAGTAAAAAAAGAATTGAGAATATATAAAATAATACTATTAGTTATCCACGATATACAAGAAGATATCATATAAAAAATTCCAACTATATCTGTCAATAAATAAAGCAATCCCAAATTAATCCCTACACCGAAACCACCTACCAATCCCATCTTAAAAAGTTGCCAAACATAAGAATAAATCTTATCAAAATTCATCTCAGAACTTCTATTTCTAGATCCAGCATATAGAAATATCTTGCCCTTTTCAATATAAGAATATATCTTCAATATTGTTCCACCACTGATAAAATCGTATCAATTATATATTTTATCTCTTCTTCCTCAAGCTTAGAATAAAGAGGCAGAGTAACAGTACTGTCTCCTATATTTTCAGCAATAGGGAAATCTCCTCGTTTGTATCCATACTCATTCCTATAATAAGACAACAAATGAATTGCTCTGTAATTAACAGCTATTCCTATTCCTCTCTCCTGCAATTTCATCATAAACTCATCACGTATTTCAGGTTGTACCAATATAGTAAAAAGATGTCTCGCGCTTTTAGATCCAGTAACAATCTTCAATAATCTTATATTTTTAACACCGCCAAATTCTCTCTCATATCTGCTACAAATTATCTCCCTTGTTCTCCATCTACTATTTAGATCATCTATTTGATCTATAAGCAAAGCAGCATGAATATTATCCATATTATACTTCCATCCTAAAACTTCCATATCCCAATGTTGATATCTAGCATTATATCGATCAGAAGCTCCTTTGCTCATTCCATGCATTCTTAATTGTCTCAGGACATCTGCAATGTGATCATCATTAACACAAATTGCTCCGCCCTCCCCACACGTAAGGCTCTTCGTAGAATAATAACTGAAACACGCTGTATCACCTAACATTCCTGGACGAATATCATCTCGAGCCCCCTCAACGCAATGAGCAGCATCCTCAATAACAATCAATCCATACTTATCAGCAATCCGTCTAATCCGTCTCATATCACACATCTGTCCATACAAATGAACAGGCATAATGGCTTTCGTCCTAGAAGTAATAGATCTCTCTATTAAATTTGCATCTATATTTCCAGTTTCCTGCTCCACATCCACAAACACAGGTGTTGCACCAGCCATTATTATCGAATTAGCAGTAGCAATGAAAGTCATAGGAGCAGTAATAACTTCATCTCCTTCGCCAATATCATATGCAAGCAAAGACATATGAAGAGCACCAGTACAGCTATTCACAGCAATAGTATTTTTACATTGAATATAATTTGAAAACCTTTTCTCAAACTCTTCAACTACTTTACCGTGAGTTAGAATGAGAGAATGCAAAACTTCAACCGTATTATAAATATCTTTCTCCGTTAAATTATGTCTATAAAATTCTACTTTCATTCATCTATCTCCTGTCACGAGTCTCATGAAAACAAAACCAGTATCTAATTCCTCAAGTTTTTCCGAGTAGGTATTCTGTCTAAAATCCTTAACAACTTCAAGTTTTAGATTTTTTGCATCAGATCCATAGTGTCTATTAAAATATCTCTCAAACTTATCAACAGAATACCATCCTTGACAAAAGAAAGAATATACAACTTTTTTATTATCAATAGAGTATTTTATAATATCAGATTCAGAAATATTATATTTCTTCATAAAATCATAATATGTAGGTGTATTTACAATCCATCCTGGAGGAGTCAAAATATAGTTTACTCCTATAGTTTCTTTGAAAGGATCTGTAGAAATAAAAGTAGCAGCAGCTCCCGCTCCATTGATAAAAATTGTATCATTGCCAAGCACATTTATCATCGTAGAAAACGCAATATCTGCCTTATTCTGCCATTCTGTTTTCAATGCATTAACTTTTTGATATACTCCTGTCTGGAAAACCGAAAGCAATACAATAAAACACAAGCATCCCCCAAGCAAGCCTTTTCTTACGTTCCTAAATATAACTTTTTTATCAACCATTACTAAAGATCTTACAAATAACATAGTAATTAACACATATGAAAATAAAGGTATATAAACTCTAGGAGGAAAACGATAAAAAAATAATGCAAAAGATACGCCGATCATCGTAACAAGAGACAAAACAGTTACCCACTTAATCCAAAAATAATTTATTCCCCGCAACTGAAACATGAATGGTCGTCTATCAGAGTCCAATATAATTATTAGACCCACAATTATCATAAGAGAAAAAGGAATTGTGGATTCCACAATTTGCATTAAATCTATTTGATTGATTGCATAAGGAATTAATATATGAAACATATCATAAAAAAGAAATTGAGACATTTTGTCAAAACCAAAAATATTTTGATCATAAGTAAACCAGAACCGTGATACATAATAATCATCAGCATTCCACCCAACAGCATTTAAAGATGCACTATCCGTCATGTGATCGAAATTAATACTAAAAAATGTAGATCTAACAGACTGTACACTATCATAATTATCAAGAAGATGAGAATTAACAGACCAAGAGATAAGTAGCATAAGAACTATAGGTATCAACATAACAAAAAATTTTTTTCTGGTATCCGAAGATAACAAAAAAGTAAAAAGGACCGGGAAAATAATAGGCAAAACAATCCAAATATTAAGAACCTTAAACATATAAGCCAATGAAAACATTATTCCCACCAATAAATAAGATATCCACAATCCCTTTCCCGTTAGATTAATATATGCTACATAAACAGCCGCCATAAATCCTGCAAATAAACTAGTAGCACCAAAATTCGGTCTAAACAAAAGATACGAAAACAAACCAAGAAGAATCATCATCAGAGTTACTTTAGTCAACAAAGACCAAGATGCAGACAAAAGTATCTTAAAACCCCAATACATCCCCACAAACATTATCAAATATTGTAGCAAACCAAACCAAGGAATAACATAATTCAAACCATACAATTGAATAAACATCATACTTAAAATAGGAGAAAGAAATGGAGAGATATCAGGTTGCCAGCCAAAATATCCCTTAAGAATAGAAATAACAGATAAATCATCATTAGTATCAAAATTAGCCAAGCCACTAAAATATACAATAATAAAAATTATCGCAGTTATGGAGAATGCTTTCAATGTTATTTTAACATCATCTCTCATTATTTCCTCCTACAAACATAAACAATTTCTGCAAAAATATAACTTTTAGGAAAATACAATGTTATCTCAAAACCCAAATCTCTCAAGATAGACAATAGAATAGATGATTTTGAAAAATAACTGATAGATAAAGGATAAAAAATAATATCAAATAAACAACTATTCCAATATTTATAAATAGGTCTTATAGAAGCATCTACTTCCGAAATAATAAGAGCTCCATTATCTTGCAAATTATCATAGGCATATTGTAACATAATCTTTTGATTCTCGAAGGAAACATGATGTAAAAAATCAGTCATGATAATCATAGAGCATTCGTCCTGCATAGACCAACTAATAGCATCTGCATTTACAAATTGAATATTCTTTCTGCTACCAACAGTAGCTGAAGCAATTTGAATTCTCTTAGCATCAAGATCAACTCCTGTTACTTTGCTGTTAGGCAAACACAGTGCTAAATAATTAGCCACTAAACCATATCCACAACCCATATCCACAATTGTTCCAGTCTCAGGCAAATATTCATCATATTGATCCAATTTTAATAGTTGAATTTTCAAGTAAAAATAAAAACCGTACCAAGAGCCTAAATCTCTATACACATCTATTTTTTTCATTTTTTCTCAGCCACTACTATTATCGAACTACCATAAGGCAAATTCACAAATTTCATTAGAAATCTATCAAGCCTAAATACAAATAAAAAAACGTCATTCAGAAAGGGAAACGTCTTCTCCTCCGCATATTCCTTAGCAATTTTGCTCCTAGAAAAAAATCTTATCAAGAGAATAACAGGAAACAAAAAAAACATAAAATATGAAGATTTTATTATTTTGAATCCAGAATTTCTTATTTTGTTTTGTATACTCTTACTATTATATCTTCTAAAGTGCTCACAAAATACGTCAAAACTACTCCATAACCAACTAAAAGCAGGAACCGTTAAAATAATTTTGCCATTAGGTTTCAAACAATTGTACATTCGTCTCAACGCCAGCTCATCATCCTCTATATGCTCAAGAACATCAAAACAACCCACAATATCAAACTGACTATTGATATCTGTCTTACAAATATCTATGCAATATGAAACAATCTCCTCTTTTTTAGACAACGAGAATAAAGCACTTTGGGACATATCTAAAGCTTCTACATTCATGCTTTTACTTTTTAAAAACAATAAAACATCTCCTTCACCACAACCAACTTCTAACATTTTTCCTTTTAAATCACAATACTGTTTTAACATAGAAAAAATTATCTCATTTCTTGCCACATACCAAAAATGTTTACTCATCGTTTTCCTATCATTTTGGCAGGATTACCAGCTACAATCGTCCAAGAAGAAACATCTCTCGTAACCACTGAACCAGCCCCTATCACAGCACCTTCTCCAATATTAACTCCAGACGTAACAATAGATCCGCTACCAATCCAAGAAAATTTTCCTATACTGATATTATCCGCCATATCGGGCAAAGATAAATCTCTATAATCATGACCAGCCGACAATAATATTACCAATGGAGATATAACAACATTATCCTCTATAACAATATAAACATTTTTTACCATCTGAGAAGGATAAAATTTGCAACCATGCTGGATAACCACATTGTTTCCTATCATCACTTTGTGCGGATATCTAATATATGTTCCATAATCTAGATTAGTATTAGATCCAAATTTTTTAAATATAACTCTAAACACCATATTCCGAATAAATGGAGGCATACAATCTAAAATATTCCACATCATAATCGAAGTATAGGAAAAAACAGGATATACTTGATTTCTATTCAATTTAGTGATATTCTACCTTGCCATCTTTAGTTTTAATCAATACATGTCTCATCCAACGTAATCTAGTCCACCATTCTCTGTTATTTTTATACCAATCAATCGTCTTAATTAATCCTTCCTCAATTCCTGTTTGAGCTTTCCATCCCAAAAGTTTTAAAGCTTTGTCCGTAGAAGAGATATGTCTTTGAACTTGCCCAGGTCTATCACTAATATTGATTATAGGAGTAGATTTATCCACATAATCAACAATCAAATTTGCAATAGTAAGTACGCTTAAATCAACACCAGACCCAATATTGATAACCTGCCCTTTAATCTTTTCAAAATCTGTATGCATTGCTTTATCAACAGCACTGCACAAATCAGCCACATAAACCCAATCCCTTGTATTTTCTCCAGAACCGTGAACAGTTAAAGGCTCATTGAGAAGAGCACTTGTAATAAAACGAGGAATAGCTTTTTCCAAATGCTGATTAGGACCATATTGATTAAACGGTCTAAGAATAATCGCTGGTATATCATAAGTTTCACAATAAGAATGAACTAGACGATCAGCACCCACCTTTGCCGCAGCATATGGACTTGCAGGGTTTAAAGGATGATCCTCCGTCATGGGGGAAAAAAGAGCAGTACCATAAACCTCAGAAGTAGAAATATGTATAAATCTATCAATAGAGTCTTTGTATCTTAAAACAGAATTAGCTATCACATATGTACCAATAACATCCGTTTCAAAAAAAATAAAATTATCAAAAATAGAACGAGCCACATGAGACTCCGCAGCAAAATGAACAACGGTATCTACTTGAGACATTAACTCATCCACCAAATTTCCATTACAAATATTTCCATACCAAAATACGAAACGAGAATCATTCCGTATATTTTGAGGTATATTGTCCATATTCCCAGCATATGTTAAAGCATCTAGTACTATTATACGATAATCCGAATAACCGTTAAATAAATACTGAACAAAATTGCTACCAATAAACCCCGCACCTCCAGTAATCAAAATCGTCTTCATTCTATCTCCTTTATAACCAACAATGAAAAGTATAATATGATCTATTCAATAAACCACCAACTTTTGTCCAAGCTCTCCAAGAAATAACGTTGGTTATTTGAGTAGAAATCTCAAGACGCTCGCATCCCTTTTCCTTAGCCCAAATAGCCAAATGATTAATCATATCATCATATACACCACTCCCTCTAAATTGAGGATCAACAGCAATCAAATCAATATCACTAATTTTTCCAGAATCTTCTATTTTCACAACCGTAAATCCAACAACAACATCATTTTTCTCCGCCACCACAACATAATCTGCTAATTCAGAATTATTGACAGAATTAACAGCCCAACGAACATAAAGATCATCACATCTAGAATTATCTAATTTGGGATCAGCCCTATGATGAGACAAATATCCAGAAAAAGATACTTCAGAAATATATTTAATCCGTTCACGATCCTTACCTTCTGCACTTCTCACCAAATGCTTCGTTCTCCTAGGACTATAATTCAATAAATCTATGGAACCATACAAAAGTGTATCCATTAACTGAAAATTTCTTTTTTCCAATTCGTGAATCCAAGACAAAGCGTTAGTAGGACATCTGCCAATCAATAACTTTATTCTACCTTCCTTTGCTTCAGAGACTCCCTTTTCAACGTCAGATAAAGTATCAGAATAAGGTAAAAATGCAATACTGACCTCAAAGTGTCTGGCATCCCATTCCGATCTCTGTACAGCAGTAAGATGTTTTATGGTCTTGTCTCCCCATATGTATTCTGGAGCTTCTTCTCCCGTACAAAATAGAAGATCTAAAACAGATACCGTATGATCAAACGGAGAATAAACCTGTTTATATTCAGGAAATTTAGTAACATCCTGATATTCTATATCCATTCCGCAATCTCTGAAATGACTTTCGATTAAATAATGTTTAGAAGCCTGCCCGCAAACATATGTAGTACAATGAACCTTGTCCAAAAGATCTAGCAGTCTCTCCTCCTTTCCTCCCTGCAAAGAATAATCCACAGACTTTCCAAAAATAGTTTTTATTCTCAAATATTCCTGCGCTATATACATCATGGTAAATTGATTCAGCTCTGACAAATTGGTCCATTGTTTCTCCATATATACATAATCAATCCAATCAGAATATTTTTTAAAAAACGGTGCTCTAGAATAATTCTGTCTAATACTCTTCCAATGTTTTTCCTGCCATCTGCAATCTACAATTTCTACTTCATTGATTGTCCTATGAATATTAGAGCCAACTGGAACACTCAGCCAAATAAGTCCGTTAGGAGATTGTATTTTATTCCTATTACGCCAGTCATTTTTAGTAAACTGAACATCATCATAGAAAATAAACATATCAGAATCATGAATCATGTCAAAATAACCCTTCCAAGGAATATAGCTAGATTGCAAAACGGAAACTCTCATTGAGATACAGATCCTGCCTTAATAAAACTATTAGAAGGCAATATTACTCTATCAACCACTATAGCTCCCGCTCCTATAAATGAATTAGACCCTATTTCCGCAAAACCGCAAATGGTTGAATTGGGACTCAGAAAAGTATTCATCCCTATCGTGCTATCATGACTTACTGTAGATCCCATCCACATAACAATCATATCAGACAATATAGCACCCAGACCCACCGAAGCATTAGCCATTATTATACATCCCTCTCCTATTATAGCCTTAGAATTTATATAAGCTCTTGGATGTATTACTCTTTTCAAATGATAACCATCCTTCTTAACTTTATTATAAATAGCTAATCTATTAGCCAAATTCTTATATCCCAATGCTATTACAACATCACATATATCAGGAGTAAAAAAAGCTTTAGCTTTCTCATAATTAAGTGCAGACACAGTCGAATCATCATCCACAAGAACAACCTCGTCTACATCTTGCTCCAGCATCTCTTGAACTATAAGTCCTAATGTTCCTGCTCCATATACGAGAACTTTCCTCATTTTGTAGCTTCTATTTCTAAATATTTGAACATGCTTCTTGACAATGGCAAAGATTCTTTAAGATACATCCTAATATCATCCTTCATCTTACTATACATCAAACTACCTTCTCCTAAAAACCAATAATAATTTATCTTAATATTAGAGAATCCCACATCAGAAAAAATACCGATTAAATTTTCTTCCTTAAAACCACCATAAATATGTTTAATTGGCTCCGCCATTTGATAAAGAACATCGTCGGTTTCTCCATTGAGCTTGTCTATCTCCCTTCTCAATGCATATTTTACATTCATAGAATTAAACTGTTTTACAACAGAATAAAAATAAAAATTAGGATCTAAAGCAGAATAAAAAATACCTCCTCTCCTCAAAACACGATATGCCTCCCTAACGGTTGACGTTATATCATATAGATGGTGCAATACGGAATAAGCTATACAAACATCTATAGAATCATCGTGAAAAGAAGTATCATCTATGGAACAATTAACCAACTTGACAAATCCTAATTCACTATTTTTGTTTACCTTTTCTAGCATTTCCCAGCTAATATCAATACCGTACACATTCTCAAAATAATGTTTTGCAATATCTATAACGAAACCAGTACCACAACCCATATCTAAAAGACTCGAACCCTTCGTCCTTGTCTTCAACTCTTTTAGCTTATCAGACATTAATATTACATTCTCCGTTCGATAATGAGGCTCTATTTTGTTATAACTCTCAGCAAGCAAAGCAGAAAGTTCCACGTTAGAACTCATGACTTCTTTCCTGTCAAACATCAGAAGTCCTCGGATAATAAAATCTAGCCCTAGTCACCTGCCAATCTTTGCATTTAGAGCATAAAGAATGAGTGAAATCTCCCTCCCAATGCTTTTGTCTTCTTAAAGCTAGCTCTCCGTCCCATATTTCCTTTATACTTTGATCATGTATATTACCAGGACTATATTTCCCATTCCAATCACCATCACATTGATTAAAATTACCATCCCATCCAATAGACACCGTTCTAATCAACCAAGGACATGGATACGTCCTCTCTTTTTTGTCCAAATTCAAATTATCCGCCTGTATCCTGTCTCCCCATCCCAACTTGGGTCTTACTTTTACAATAGCCCCTTTCGACAACCAATATCTCTTAAACAATTTCAATTCATTTTCATTCTCGTCCATTACTATATATTGAACTATTACTTTTGGATGATTAGAGCCAAATACTTTCTTCCATCTCAACAAATCTAAAGTATTGTCCACTACGCAAGAAAAATTTCCTTTTTTCCTTATTAAACCATACGTTTGCTCAGTAAAAGCATCAATGCCAACCAATATAGTATCCAATCCAGATTCAATCAACTTAACCGACATAGCAGAAGTCATAAGAATAGCATTAGTATTTAGACTTATATTGTTAATACCTCTTCGTTTAGCATATTGTATAAACTTTATCAAATCATCTCCTCTCATAAGAGGTTCACCCATAATTGCTAACCATAATTTTGTATTCTTGTGCAACGCTATTTCATCAGCTATTTTTTTGAATGTCTCAAAAGACATATTTCCCCTAGGTCGAGTCAAATAATTTTGAGGACACATAATACAATTCAAATTGCAATATGCAGTAGTCTCCACCACAACCGATCTAGGATAATCAAAATTTTTTAGAGTACGTTTAATATTTTCCCTGCTACCGAATATCATCCAATCTCCCTTCCTATAATATAATCTGGCCTATGTCTAACTTCTCTATGTATCCTACCAATATATTCCCCCATAACACCCAAACAAAACAACTGAATTCCAGAGAAAAAAGTTATAAAAATAGCTGTCGTAGCAAATCCAGGAACCGTAAAGCCCATTACAAAATAAGAAATCGCATACCACAAAGCCAACAATATGCCTATAATAGATAAAATTATACCTCCTCCTATAACCAGTCTCAACGGTAATTCAGACAAAGTAACAACCACGTCCAAATATACTTCAATCAACTTAAAAAAATTATATTTAGATTTTCCAGTATATCTTTCATTATGCTCTACTTTTATAGATATTTGCCTATGTCCCATCCAACACAATATAGTATCAACAAAAATATTCCTTTCACTCATCAATTTCAACTCATCTACCACAATTTTAGACAAAGCTCTAAATTCGCTCCAATCAGAAGACATAGAAGACGGAAGAAGTTTAGACATTGTATACTTACCAAATAATGTTCCCAATTTTCTATACAGTGCATGTTTCTTTTCGTCTGGCACTCCAAACACCACATCATATCCCTCCTCAAGCTTTTTCAATAACTTTGGAATTTCCTCCGGAGGATTTTGCAGATCGGAATCCATTGTTATAATCCTGTCCCCAACAACCTTATTTAACCCAGCTCTTATAGCTGCCTTCTGTCCAAAAGTGCGAGTAAAATGTATAGCTCGAACATTCTGCAATTGTTTGATTATTTCCCAAGATCCATCCGTACTGGCATCATCAACATAAATTATTTCATAACTATCACCAATAATTTCCAGAGTCTTTAGAAGCCTATTATGCAATAAAACTAAATTATCCTTCTCATTAAGTACTGGAATAACAACTGATATCAACTCTTTCTCCTAATTTTGCCATTAACAATAATAAAACCCAACTTATCAAATATTGGACCAAGACCTCTCTCTAGAGACGAATAAACTTCACGCCTAACGGGATACAATAACACAACAAGAGAAAAAATCCCCAATACCAAAGAAACACCCAAAATAACATATGCTCTAGTAGCACTATATTGATCTAAAAGAATACGATCTCTAACAGCTATTTGCATCAAACTTTTTCCCGACAACGTATCAAAAGTAAAAGAAAAACTTAAGACAAAAATAATAACAATGACAATCGCTGACAATACTTCTACAATTTTATATTTCATATCATTGCACCTTCACCAATTGACTTTTTCCATCCACTAAATTCAGAAGTTTATAATAATAAATATGTTTATTCGGATTAGCATCACAAACAGATCGAATTCCTCTTTCATATCTGCGTTCATCCCAGTGCCAAACACTCTCATCATTAGCTCTCTCCACGGAGCTCCAATCAAAAGCACTAATATTTACTCCATGAGATTTCAGTTTGTTAATAATAATTTCATCAGTAGTAACAATCGACATAGGAACTAGATCTTTACCGTTCGTCCTATTATAATATTCTATCATAGGAAAAATATGACCGCTAGTTACATCAGAAATTATTCCATCTTTATAATCAGCTATTTTAACACTCAAAATAATAGACTCGTCTTCAGCAATATTTAATTGATTGATACAATCTCTTAAAGTAGTGGGATTTTCTTCAATAGAATTAGCATTCAAAACAAAAGGCATACTTAACATCATCAAGAAAGAAAAGATCAATATAATCCTGCTCAAATATTTGGTCTGAACATAAACAACACCCAAACCAGCCATTACAGCATAAAAAGGTACATAAGGAGTAAAAGTAAAAAATCTAAATTCATCTCCAGTAATATAACTAATTACTGGAAGTAACAAAATAAACAAATATGGAGAAGATTTATTAAAGGATTTAATAACAAATAAAGCCATAGGAATTAGAGTCAAACCAAAAGAAACTACTAATAATCCTAACGCCCTAGGATCTGTAAACCAACTCACTGTAATATTCCTGAATACTTCCAGCAGAGGACTCAGAAATCTAGTTATAACATCAATATTTTCAGCATCCCAATAAAATTTAGGTGCGAAAATATAAAATCCTAAGAAAATTATTAAAAAAGTAACAATCGGAATATACCAAATCTTTCTCAACTCTTTCGAATAACAGAAGAAAGCCATTACAGGTATAAATCCTCCAACATAGTGGGATACCATTGCCAAACCAGCAAAAAATCCCGACCAAGCATATTTTCTCTTACTATAAAAATACAACATAAAGGACGGAAAAACAGATATATACGTATATTTATTCACAATGATACTTTGACTAAAATAAATATAGCTACCCATCAAGGCAGCAGCTCCTATCCAAGGAGCAATCTTATTATCGGTCATATTCTTAATAGTCAAAAAAACTAGAATAGAGGATATAAAAGCAGAAATTATTGATAAAAATACAAGATTCCCTCCATCCGTACCAAAAGGTAAATTAGTCAAGGGATATCCTAACAATATATATAAAGGAACAGGATATCGTACCTCTAAAAACTTACAAGAATAAAACAAGGACAAAGTATCAAATCCCATAAAATTGGAACTAATATCTGGAGCTTTGCATATTAACAAAATAATAAGATAAGAAGCAAAAAAAATGAACTCCTTCCAGTATTTCAACTATTCCTCCCTTTCAACAAGAAAAGAATTCTTTTAGAATTCTCTATTGGACATCTCTCAATCAGAGAGAAATCCTTCAAAAAAGAAAGCATAAAATTATTCTCATTATAATGAGAAGCCTCTCGTCCACTAGACAAAAGACTTTGTACTTGAGAATCATCTCTAGGAATCCATTCTATTATCAAAAATTTGCACATATCACGAAAAAATAACGAAATCAAAGAAAAGGGAAGATTGTTAGAAATAGCTAAATGATGAACCAACGCTAAAGACAAAGCTAAATCAACCTTGAATCTGCTCCTAAAATCTTTTCTTTCTTCCAAATTCCATCCTATACTAGGACTAACATTAGACAAATCCATCATTAAAGGCAAAATATTAGACTTCCTCTCTCTATAAAGATAATCTATAGAATCATGATCAGCATCCAAACAAACAATATTTTTGACAGTAAGATCTTTGCTAAACTCTCCTGTGTTGGAGCCATAATCACAAATACTATCAGGAGAAACGCTTCCCACAAATCTTGCTACTATATTTTTCTTATCTCTAAAAGCTACATCATCATAATTAGTATAGGTATAATAATCAGATATTTTCTGTTTATAATATTTACCAGATAATTTCATCGACTTGACAGAGGAAATCAAATTATCAATAATATATATTAATCGTTGTTTATCAATTTTATATTGACTAATCTTTTCTCCTTTATTATCGTATTTTTTCTGACCATAAGAGTTAATATGAATATGGGTCAACAAAGAAAAATTCAACATAGTACTTAATGGAAGAATAGAGCTCGTCAAGTCCAAAGGAATGCCATCAATATAATTTCTTAATAAAGATTGAAGTCTAACGTCCTTATGAGCCATCAACGATAAAGGAGCCAAGAAATGCTGACAAAATTGCTTATATGCATACCACGGACTATTATCTTCATATTTACATAAAGATAACGTATCAATCAAAATAGGTTTTCCTCTAATAAATTGTATATTGTAAGCACTAGCATCCTTCAAAATCATGCCCTTTTCTAGAGCAGCTTTTTGAATGTTTAAAGTTATCAAAGCTGCGTCTTTCAGCTGAGAAAAACACCACTCATACGAATAAGAAATAAATTTAATTTGCTCTGGCTCAATAATATTATCACCGCACTCTCGATGAGGAATCAATTTGTCCTCTTGAACCAGTCTATCATATAATCCAGATTTCATCAATAAAGAATAATTATCAACGTCTATTACTTTACGATAAATCTTGTTATTTTGACTGAACACAAAACCAGCAGGATCACGAAAAGATGCTCTCTCATTATACATCATTCTCATTCTCTATGTCCTTCTTCGTCTTAAACAATCCCAAAAATTTTTTCCAATATACACTTATTGTAATGATTCCAGACAACAACACTCCCAATCCCACTTGTAACATAACAGCAAATACTCCAGGATCTATATACATAACTTATCTCCCAATAACTTCATCAGTAACGTCCGCATATTTTTCATTGGAATCAGCAACTGAAGAATAAATTTTATCTGGCAATAACTGATAATTAGAGCCAAAATAAGTATTAAAAACTACCCTAAAAGTATTAACAGGAGTAATTCTCTCATATAACAATTCATACTTCTTATCTGGAAAATAATAAACATTTAAAATATTATGTTTCTGTTGAATCGTATCAGCAACCTTATCTCCATGATCTGACTGGATTATAATAATTGAATCCTTACCAATCTCATTGACAATGGTCTTAATAATCTCATTGGTATATATCAATTGCTCAAAATACAACTCTTTCGCCGTTTTGTTAGACATTTCCTCTATACTAGGAAAATTTCCTTTAATATCATATTTAAATAAAGGATGAGGAGTAAAAAGATGAAGAAAAACAAAAGATGGAGATTTTCTGTCACTGCTCATAAAGTCTTTCAAACTACTCAATTGATACTCTATTTGCTCTCTTTCGTCTTTTCTCGTCCTTTCATCAGAGGAATCGATAATATCTCTTGCTACGGTCATTCGTAAAAAAGCACTAGTAAATTCTCTAATATCATCGGGAACATAATAATTATTTTTGTATTTATACTCTATATCTGCAATATTTGTATCCAGTCCAGTAATCGTAAAATTCGTACCCATTAATACATATTGGTATCCAATATTTTGCAAAGAAGTAACAACTACGCTATTGTTAAAAAAATTCTTATAATTTTTTGGAGTTAAACTTACATCCAAATAATTTAAATTTAATGAGGAAACTAGTGAAGGAATAGTAGTACCATAATTAGAAAAACTATCTTCAAGACAATAAAAACCTTTCGATTTCAAAAAATCCATCAACTCGTGATTGTCATAATTATATCTTTCTTTCAGATCCACATTACCAGCATACTGATCTACAATAACATAATAAATATCTGGTTTGTAAGAAGACGTCAACATCTTTTTCTCAAAAACAAAGGAGGTTGCAGAAGAAGGAATAAAAAAAGAAAAAATAGAAATAATAGAAATAACTATTAGCATAAACGCCATTACGCACGCAAAAAAATTAACAATATTGATCTTCTTAATAAACGCCAAAAACCCTATAATCCAAACAAAAAGTAATGTCCATGCCAACAACAAAATCCAATTATCCAAATAAGAATAAAAAGAAGCTACATACCAATACCACAAAAAGTAAAAAAGAGAAACAAAAACAATTAAAGCTGACTTTTCTTTATCAGCAAAAATTCTCCTTGCTATAAGAAGCAAAATTAAAGACAATACCAAAGAGAGAACAGCAGAGAGCACTACTTGCAACATTGTAGTAACATTGATATTACTAATATATAAAGCAAGAGCGAAATAAAGACTAAAAAATACAGGATACCATTGTCTAATAATTTTCATTCATCATCCCTTCATATCGTCATTATACTTAATCTCAACTCGAATTACAATCTCCTCCGTCTTTGATCCAATATATCACCCAAACAACAATAGCAGAAATAATTGCCAAAATAAAACAATATGCATACCAATTAATAGAGGATAACCAATCAAAAATAGTTACAAAATCATAAACCCCTGTCATAACCATTATCAAAACCACAATATTTCCCAACATCATCCAACTATAAATTAAACAGAAAGCAGGCAATACGATTTTCCTAGTCCATTTTCCTCCAAAAACTCCCACATAGAAAAAAACTACAAAAATAAACAAAAAAGTTAAAATTTCAGATACAATATATCCAAAAGTATTCCACATCGTTAAAACAGCCAAATTAGTTTCCGCAAATTGACCACTGGACAAAACAATATTGGTAGTAACTCTATCTATAATAAAACAAACCAAAAACCATAGGAAAAACCACTTTTTCTCAACTACAAAATTACAAAACCGATTTAAATACTTTTTCATTAAAGTTTTATCGCAGTCACCACCATCTTACGACAAAACACTCTATCCAATCTCATAATTTTTAAAAATTCGCTCATTATATTGCAAAACCACAAATTAGTCCAATGGTTTATCTCAAAATACCAATAATATTCCTCATCCGTAATTTTGAAACCAGCTTCTTTGAGATCATTCAAATATACATCCGTCTGAAACAAATCAATATTATCCTTCGCCTTTCCGAAAAGAAGTCTCAAAGGAAAAGCTTCAAGAAGAAAAGATAAATTATTTACAGATTCCTTAATCAATAATATTCCTGAATCAGATAATATCCGTTTAGTTTCCTTAATAATAAAATAATCATTCGTCATACTAGACAAAATATCATTCATATGTATGATCTGGAAAAATTCATCAGAAAAAGAGGTATCCTGTGCATTCAAAATCAAAAATTGAGTACCATTATGAATTCTGCTTTTAGCCTTCTCAATTTTTTTCTCATCAATATCTATTCCATAAGCATGACAACCACCGAACTCATAAAGCCAACTAGATCTAATGTTACGAACTCTAGGAAAAACATCCTGTATCTCGTCCCATCCTCCGTCTCCTGCTCCTAGGTCCAAAATATTCATTTCTTTGTCATCTCATTATCAATCATTTAATTTTTTTAGCTATGCTCCCAGCCCAAATTTCATAATCAGGAATTTCCTCATTCAACAAACTTCCCGCGCCCAAAACACTGTAATCTCCCATCCTAGCCTTGGGGAGACAAACACTATTAGCTCCTACAAAACTACTCTTTCCCATCTCGAAACCATATTGAACAATCTCCTGTTGATCTTCATCAGCACACGAACTAAATGAAGTTCGCTTACCTTCATGATTTAAATAATAATTGGTAGATCCATAAACGCAACTCCCCGTACCAATGCACGACAAGTTTCCTATAATCATATAAGGTTTAGAATTTAACAATACATTAGATGCTATATGCACCTTCCTACCAACTCTCAATTTTCCGCCAGCTATAATAGTAACATTCGTATCCAGAAAACTTCCTTCTCCAATATAAACTTTTTCAGGAAAAGGAAAAATCGTAACTCCTTTATCAATAAATACATCTTTTCCCATATATGCCAACTTACGTTTCCAAAAGCATGAACGCAAGAAAAAACCAGCAACTCCTCTGTTCCAATCAATAATAAAAGATCCGCACAAATAAGAGAGAGCAAATCCCAAAAAATAAACAGGGACTTGAAAACTATCAATCAAGTCTATTAGCCAACTGCTTTTCGTTTCGTAATTGATTCCTGACACATACTGACCATGCAATCCACGATAAATATAATCTTTACTATACAATTTCCAAGACTCAATTTTCAAACCTAAAACTTTCCAAAAATACGTCCATAAATATTTAGGAATGCTAGTTTTCGATTTGCCACCTAATCTAGCAGAATAAATAAAAGGAACTTCTCCAATAATCAATCCACGTTTTTCTGCATTGAATACTAATTCTATGCATGCCTCTCCTCTGCCCAACCAATTACAATTTTCTAACAATACATCGGGTTTAGCAGCAACATATCTACCCGTTAAATCCTTGGTCTCAACTCCCAAAACTATTTTGGCAAAAATATTCCCCGCCTGAGAAAATGGATTTGATGATCCAGAGCTACCACCAACAACATATCTAGAGCCAATCATTAAATCACTACCATTCTTCAGCTCCTCAATCATCCGAGGAATTATTCCAAAATCTTGAGATCCATCACAATCCACAATCACACAATATTTAGTTTCAAATGGAAGAGTTCTATCCTTGACCACAGTTTCTAAAGCATGCTTAATCGAAGGAGATTCATTTCCCACCCCTTGCAAAAAAACACAATTACCAATTTTCTCCACAGCCTGTCGAGTAAGATCATTATCACTATCATCAACCACAATCACATTATAATTATCCCGCAAAAAAGGAAGAACTACAGGTATCGTCTCCTCCTCTCTCTTAGTAGGTAATATTACCGTTACATTATTCATTCTCATTTATTTCCTCTCAACAAAATAGGCTTCAAAATAACATCCAAATCCATCTTACTCATACCACTTTTTCCATATTTATCTTGATTGCTTTTGCCAGAATATGACAAATACCATTGTTCTCCAATTTTAAATAACCCTCCCCTACTAACTCCTTCGGAACTCCAATCACTATTTTTCCCATCAAAAATAGAGGATTCCCAACAATAAAAATTCAAAAAATTTTTGGTTATAGCCCATCCTATACTATCTCTTTCATTGATAGAGCTAGCAGTATGTTGAATCACAAACCAATCTCCTATTTTTTCAACGCAAGGATAAGAAGCTTTCTCCTTACCAGAATTCCAATAATCTAACGCCGTCTGTCCCTGCAAAACAGGATTATTTTGATATTTGATAAAAGGACCAGATGCACTATGGGAAATAGCATATCCTATTTTACAAATGCTATCACTTTGTCCCGTATAAAATAAATAATATAATCCATCATTCCATACTATATCAGGACCAAACACTATCGAATCCCATTTACCAATATCACTATTCAAAACTAGAAAAGGGAACGAATAGTCCTTATTAATAGTTTGGGATTTAATCATCCATATATTGGACTCACTACCATAAAATATATACCAAGCACTTCCAAATTTACGTAAACAAGCAGAATCAGCATCGTCTATATGATATTCCACTTCCCAATGAATCAAATCCACTGTTTTAGCCAATTTTACAGTATTATCAATCTTATCACTAAAAATCCACCAATAAATACCCGTTTTAGGATCACATATTACATTTCCTCCAAGATATCCATCAGTTTTCAAAGATGGAGAATCAGAAGAGAGGATCAAAGATGACGAGCATCCAAACAGTACAATCAAAACTCCAAAAACCAAAAAAAATCTTAACAACCTATCAAATCCACTCCAGTTTTCTTTATAACCTCTTCAATTCGTATTTTCTCTGCTAATTCCCTAATCTGAATTCCTTTTTCAATAACATCAAAAACACCCATCTCGGTAATAATAACTTTCACACAATTTGGAGAAGTCAACGGAAAAGTACACTTTTGAACTATTTTCGGATTACCTTGTTTATCTACATGCTCCATAACAACAATCACTTTCTTGGCACAAGTTGCCATGCAACAACCTCCTCCTATTCCCACGCTACCTTTACCTCTGCTCCAATTAGCCAAATCTCCCCTTTCAGACACTTGCAATCCTCCCAGAAAAGAAATATCCAGATGTCCACCTCGAACAATTCCAAAAGATTGCGCCGAATCGAGAAAACACATACCCAACTTCGGACCAGCCCAATTCGTTCCACCATCTATCAAATTAGGATCTTTTAAATCAGTAGGAGGACCATAACCCAATATTCCATTTTCACCATAAAAAATAACATCAGCAATCGTTACATACTTAGCAATCAAAGTAGGAATACCAAATCCAAAATTGATCGTTGAGCTTTCCGTTATCTCTTGAGCAGCCCTTCTAGCAATTATTTCTTTAACATGCATCACTAGTAATCACCTCATCAACAAATAAACCAGGAGTAACAATACTTTCTGGATTGAAAAAAGTCCCATAAAAATCCACCTCTGCCACAACATAATCCGCAGCCGTAGCCATAACAGGATTAAAATGACGAGAGGATCCTCGATATATCAAGTTCTTCTTAGAATCCGCACCATAAGCCCTAATCAAAGCAAAATCAGCTCTCAATGATTCCTGCAACATATATTTTTTGCCGTGAAACTCACGAGTTTCCTTTCCCTCCGCAAACAAAGTACCCACTCCCACAGGAGTATAAAAAGCAGGAATACCAGCTCCTCCCGCTCTAATAGCCTCTATCATGTTTCCCTGCGGCATTAATATCAACTCTACTTCACCAACACTAATCTGCTGTTTCGCCTCCGTATCCACATTAATTGGGGCAGGAAAAGAGCATATTATTTTTTTTACCTGTCTATTTTTGAATAAAACATCGTGATCCTCAAAAGGAAGAACCATACCACTTCCTCCAGCACTATTAGCAATAATCGTCAAATTTTTTGCACCGCTTTCCGCCAATATTCGCACCAATTTGATAGGATAACCACCAGGACCAGCAAACTCTCCAATCATCACAACAGCACCATCAAAAATTTCTCTCTTCATTAACATCTTCTCTTAATAATTTGAGCAGGATTTCCCAGAGCAATCATACAATCAGGAATTTCATTCTGACAAATTGAATTAGCACCCAAACAAGAATTGTTTCCTATTTTGGCTCCTGGAAGAACTACAGAATTAATTCCTATCAACGAATTCATTCCAATTTCAATTCCCACTTCAGAAGTATGAATCATTCCCTCTGGAGACATCGGAGACATACTCGAACCATCAGATTTAGTAGTAGACCCATATACCTTACAACTAGCTGCCAAAGCCGTATGGTCACCAATTTTCACGAAAGGTTTGCCATTAACCAAAGCATTGCTAGCAATATGACAATAATTTCCTATATCCAATCTACCTTTTGCACACAATAAAACCACTCCCGTATCTATATGAACATCATTCTTGATATAAATATTCTTCATACCAAAAGCAGAAGCATATTGATCCACAAAAACATTTACTCCACAACTGCCCAAATTAGCTTTCCAATATACTCCCCTCAGAAAGAATCCGATTATTCCTCTGCTCCAAACTCTAGAAACAGTCTCATAAACTTGACTAACGATAGGAATAACAGAAAAAATCCACAGAATACAATAAATGGGTATCTGCAAATAATACAAAACATATGCTAAAAAACTAATATCATATTTAACATTATGAACAAAATTACCCTTTAGTCCTCGTTCGATATAATCCAAAGAAAACAAAATTACCCTTTTCATTTTTTAATCGCCTTGACCACCAAATGAGAGCAAAACATTTCATCCAAACATAAAAACTTCAATAATTTGCTAATCACATAACACCAAATATAACTAATTTTTGGCTCTTTTATTCCTATCTCTACTAATCCGTCACTAATAATAGATCTCCAATAATATTCTATTTGAACTAAATAATAGAACTCCTCCAAAATCCTTAATATGTCCTCAGATCTAAAATATGACTCAATAGGATCTCCTCTCCAATTGCCAATAAGTCTACGCAACATAGCAAACATCAAATTATTATCTACGGATTCACTAAGCAAAAGAACACTTCTTCTCTTACCCACTCTAGCAAATTCTTCAATAGCTACACCGTAATTAGTCATATGATGCAAAGATCCACTATTATGAACAATATCAAAACATTCATCAGTAAAAGGAAGGCTCCTTCCGTCAGCTACTAAAAACTGAGTATCATTTCTTATTTTATTTTTAGCTTTTTCAACATAATCTGAATTAATATCAACACCATAAGAGTTCTCTCCTCCATTCTCCATTAACCAACTATTAACTCTCAAACGATTATCCTGAAGTTCCAAGAAACCGCCATCTCCCATTCCCACATCCAACTTCATTTTTCAAGCCCCTATAGACAAAAAATTCAACGCATTTCCTACAAAAAACACCAGAATAGAAGACCAAATTAAAATAGGATTAACAAAACCAACCGAGTTCAATTGAACTCCAACTAAATTAAAACAATTCTCAACAAAAACCAATCCAACAGGATGCCACACAAAAAACCATCCCACACCAATTTGAGCAACCGACAAGACCAAAAATATTAAACTTCTATGATTCAAAGGAGAAAAAAAACTAATAATAACAATTATTAACCCAATCAAATACAACAAATTCATGCTAATCATTCTTTCTTCTTAGCACTCAAATTAAATCTATGAATAGCAGACAACACTATAATTTCTATCAAATCTCTGAAAGTTTTTCCTGATTGTTTAGCATGAAACATAACACTAGATTCAGGAGATATATCAGGATTAGCATTCATTTCCAAAAGGTAAAATTTACCATCTTCATCTCTACGAAAATCTAATCGCGCGTAATGACTACATCCTATGATTTCGCAAGCATGCAAAGCAATATCACTCAAAAGTTGGTTCTCCGCGTCACTCAAATTGGAGCAAATATAAAACGAAAAATCCTGCTGTTTAGATTCGAAAGTACGAATATTAGGAAAACCATCAAAAATGATCTCAGAGATTCCTAGAATCTCCATAAATCCATTAATGCAGATCACCGACACAGTAAACTCTCTTCCCTCTATGTATCGCTCTATCAAAATTTCCAAACAACCAATATTTCTCAGTTGATTAATTTGTCTGTTCAAACCTTGTACATCGTATACCACACTATTAAGAGTTATTAAATTGCTACAATGATTTTTATTCGGTTTCAGAATATAGGGAAAAGAAAAATCTGGATGAATAGGAAAAATACAATTGTTAGGAGTACAAATTCCCCCTAAATCCAACAAACTATTAGTATCATGTTTATTCAAGGTCAAATCCAAAACTTTGCTAGATTCTCCCGTAAAAAGAACGTCTGTTTCTTCCAAACATCGGGCAAACAGAATCTCTGACTTTGGATCATCGTCAAAACCATCAAAAGAATTGAATACCAAATCAGCAGTCTCCAAAATATCCATATGTTTATCCATAGAATCTGAAGACAATACTGGAAATCCTGTCACCTCGTGTCCCAACTCTCGCAATGCATAACAAATCGACATATCTACCGGAGATATATCGATCTCATTATCACAATTATAAGCAACAGCAATCTTCAATATTCAATCGTCATCCTAATTCTTTCTTATGTCTCTTTTTGTCCATATAAATGCACACAGAAGTACAAATGGGAATACAAAAACACAGACAAATGGGAACACAAAATAAAACCTCAGCCCAATTAATCTCAGAAAATGAAAACATTTGCTCTCCTTAAATCTTCTTCAATACCTCATAAAACACATCATGAGCCAACATTTTTTGATTCCAACAACCATATCTACCAGTAAACAAAATTTTGTTATCTACAAGAGGTATCTCTCCAATAGAATCCAATTTTTTTATCTCATAAGAGTCTGGCTCTAAACGATCCATGCCCTCAACAAAACTTCTTCCAAAAACATTTCCCATTCGATACCAATCTGCATTATCGCTCACATTAAAAATACAATAATCTTCTTTTGACTCAGATTTGAATTCCGTAATCCATCTAGTTTGATAACTTCTCCTTCCGATTAGAGAACCAAAATCTATGCTCTCTAATGACAAAGTAGAGATAACTAAAGAATTATCCTTGGTCAATCCTTTAATTTCTGTCAAACTTTCAATATATCTATGCTCCATGCAATCTCTAGTAGCGTTCCACAAAAAATCCACAGCCTGTTGCATATTCCATATGGGATGAGAAGACCTTAGTCCTTTACTAACAAAATTGTTACTAGCATTCTCATTACCATAAACCTTCTTAGAATACATTTTACCTAATTTAACATAATCATGAGAGACATCTATATCATCAATTCTTTTAGGAATACAATATTGGTTCAGAATAGATTTGCTAATAAAAGACAAACCACAATCCTGATGCAAATAAGTACAAGGCATCACATAAGGTTTCTTTCCCTCATTCGTATAAATAATAAATTTCTTGCCGTTCAACAAACATGCCCAAGCGGCAAAAAGTCCCGATATTCCCGATCCAAGTATAGCAATCATTTTGTTGCCTCCTTCTCAAAATTACCAATAATAGCAAAATCTTGAATAATCCTGTCCTTAAAATTTATTCCGCTAAATTCCTCGAACTCTTTCAAGGATCGTCGCATACCAAACCCATAAGATCCTAAATCCTTTCCAGAGAATAAATCCTTTACTCTCTGTACAGACAGAGAATCCTTTTCAAACCAAGTTGCATCATCATCCCATTGTTTGGGACATCCACTCCGATCATAATAATGATTGATTACTCTTAAATTCGGACTAAAAGAATCCCATCCATGAGTAAAAGATCGTGCAGAAAAAGAAATCTCCTCTCCATAAAAATATATCAATGGATCGAAAGGACACTCGCAAAAAAGTTGACCCAAGGAGAAAATAAATCCTCCTGCTACAAATGGAGTTCTTCTTGGAGCATCCTTCTCAAACTTTCCATCCACTCTTATTCCCTGAAACTCAAGGATACCGTTATCTCCAAATTTCTTAGCACCCATATGAACAAGATAATCTTCACACAAATCTGGCAATGTATATTCAGGAGGATATGACGAAATAATAGGTTTGCTAGATGGAGTACTTTTCAACATTTCTATCATAGTTTGATCCCAATTTTTAACAAATCTCATATGACTATCTATAACCAAAAAATAATCCTGACCAGAATAAAGCATATTTGCTACGCTTTTTCCCCAACCAGCTCCTCTAGAAATTTTTGCATCACAATAAATTACTTTCACTTGATCCAAATCATTGATTTTCCAATCAAAATCATCCTCTGGAAAATATTGAGCAAAAAGACCAATTGATATATCATTGTCCTTTGAGGATTTATTCAGAAGATCCTCAATTGTATCTTGACACTCAGAATCACGATACGATGCTATAGAAACAAAAATAGACAATTATCTCCGAATATCAAACTCATAACAATCTCACTCATTTTCTTTCTCCAAAAAACTCTTGATAGACGCTCCCTCATTCTCCATCATTGCCGCTTCCAATAGAAAATAAAAACCGCAAACATCAATAATAGAGACACTCCAAGCTACAATCGCTGACCATATATTAGTCAATCCATAAGCCAAACACACATTATTTGTAAAAACCCAAACAATTAAAGACATAACTATTCCCAAATACAATTGCCACCAATTATTAGGACACTCATTCTTGCATATCCTCCACATTAACAACGACAATATTTTTAAAAACTTTTGGAGAAATAGAACAACAAATTTTAAATACCTGTCCTGCTATATTTCTCATCTCTGTCATAGCTTTAGGATCCATTCTGACTTCAATAAAATGACGAAGCTCCCTAAAATTCATCGTCATTACCAATTCCGTAGCACAAGCATTAGGCAAAACATAGCGAGCACTTTCCTTAGAAACGCCCATTTTCAACAGGTTTTTATAATTGTCCCACGAATCCTTCATAGATTTATCAAACATTGCTCGTTTATCCATCATTTTTCCAAAAGCAATATCCTCAGGACATAAAAAATTCATTCTGCTTTCAGACACATATCGTTGTGATCTCTGAGAGAAAGAAACAAGACGATGTCGAACCAATTCGTGAGATGCAGCTCGAGAGCATGCAATTAAAAAAGAAGCAGAAGCATGCTCCAATATAGACTCATGCCCCTGTCTAATTCTCTTCTCTATCCAATCAGGATCACTTCCTAACGTTCTCACAGAATCATAACAAATACGACCAGCAAATTCGATTAAACCTTCTGGACCACTAAAAAGAGCGTCCTCCACAGGTTTAGTAACAGCTAATAACGCAACAAAAGGAGTATTTTTTTCCATTATTTATCTACTATAAGTTTCTCCAAAGCTAAACACAAAGACAGAACAGCAGAGTCCGAGGACATTTCACTCCTAGAGCCATCATTGAACACAATTTTTACTTCGTGCTGTCCCTCCTGAGATATTATCGAGCAACTTTTCATCTTTGGAACCAGCCACTCATAACAATTGCTCAAAGAATAAGGAAAATTCAAAATGAAGCTCTCCTTCTCCTTGCGATCTTTCACACGCCAATATTCCACAGGAATCTGTGAACCAGGAAAAATAGTAATAAAAGATTCGAAACCAGCCCATTCCGCCAACACCTTGTTGAGACTTTTGCATCTATTATCAGACAACATTATAGTCTTCAATAACCCCCTCCTCTAATGTATTCCTTCCACTGAACATCAGAAAAATATCTAGGATTACCCGCATACCACTCCTCATGAAAAACTGGACGATTGCCACCGACTCTAAGCGGAAATTCAGGATCTACTGAAATAATAGCTTCACGAGTAGCAGGATTCATATAAAATAAAGGCTGGTAATACTGAGAGCTCCTACGACTATCATCAATTTCCTTTTGCCACTCAATACTAATAGAAGAAGAATCTGAACTAGGAGTTACTCCCCATCCGCCTCCCAAAGCTGTAGGATTTTGATTGCAAGGACAATCTGCCATTGCCACGCCCACAAACCCAATAAAACAATAAAACGCCACCGAAAAACCAACAAGAAATTTCATTTTATCCTCTTTTATTTATCTATAAAAACCTCCCACGAATATAGTTGTTCGTTCGCTTATCTTTGAATGAATTCCTCAACAAACTCTTCAAATTTTCTACAAAAAGCTCTAAAATCCTTCCAACTCAGATAACTAATCACACCAAAATAAATTATTGATCCAACAAAAAATATTATCAATGAAATAGATACAATTCTAGCTAAATTTTCTTCCATTATTTCTTTCTTCCTTTAACATCCAATTTATTCACTCTAATCTCGATCTCCTTCTCTATTTCTTTCTCTATAAGCTCAGAAACCTTGTCCCAAGTCTCCTCAATCGCCTTTTCGCAAAGAGCAAGTTGCTCCTTCACATTAATATTAGGATCCACATCTCCAATAGTAATAGACGGAGTGATCCTGTTAAAACGACCTTTCTCATCATCTGTCACAGGCAAATTAAGACCTATAGATACTGTAATTTTAGCCACTTATCAACTCCTTTCATTTTTAAACTGGCTCCTCCTACAATTAAGGTCACTCCTATTTCCAATCCTACTACCTCTGACTAGCAGAAATTCAGATCTTCGGTTAATATGACCACCAGATTTATTATTTTTTAGTCCTCATCCTCATAAGGAATTTCCTCTAACTCATCCTCGTCATCAATTACAGCCGCTTTCTTAGCAGTAGCTCCTAGAGAAGATTTAGTTTTCACAGTTTTCTCCTCAAAAAGATCATCATCTCCCACTGCCTCGGCAACAGTTTTTATCGGAGCATGACCTTTAGGCTCAGAAGCAGACATTCTCTCCTTCATTTCACCTTTAATGGGTTCTGCTTTTAACGACTCTAGACTTTTTACTTCTCCCTTCATAACAGCCACCAAATCAGGGAGTTTTCCAATCAGAGGAACAGCTTCCTTTGGCATAGGACTTTGACCCAAATGAAGAACGGTATATGAAGTCTGCTGATCTCCCTTAGCACCCTTACGTTTAACTCTTACATCTCCATCCGTAAAAGTACTGTTAATACTATATATGTCCTCGAACATATTCCACAGATAATTACTCTTACCATGAGTCTTTCTCATTAGCATGATTTGACCAGAGTCTTCCTTATACATAGTTCGATCTCCCACCTTTACGGACTTCCACAAACCATCCTTGTCTGGTTCCGCATGGATTATATGATTTGTCATAACCCAAAAAGCAAAATAGGCTTTAGCCCAATCACCCTCATGACAATAATCACATTCTGCCCTTCCAGGACAAAAAACGAGAAAACTTCTATTAAGTCCCTCGTCAAATACATAGTGCATGTCCACATCCACTGGAGAATTCGTAAGAATTCTTACCACAGCGTATTCTCCATCTTCTTTTAGCCGACTAAAAACCTCAGGAATATATCCTGACTGAGAAGCCGCACTCCTCTTTTTGTTAAAATCCTTAATATCTTCCATTCCTCTACGACTTGGCATTTTTTTCTTTTTCTCCTTTAATTTTTAAATTTTTAACTTTCGCTTTTACCTTCGTTCCTCGACTCTAAATTTTTAATTTATATTTTTAAAATACATCCTCCTGCATTATATTTTATCCGTATCAGGAACCAATCCTGTTTCTATCCATTTCTGTTGGAAAGCCATCACATAACGATCCTTTCTATAAGAGTACATATAACCAGCAATCAGAAGTGCTACCAATGGCACACCAAAGCCAAAAATAAGGAAAATCCAATTTCCTTTCACAATCTCGTCATTTGGTGTCCTAACCAAAGGATAATCATTAAAAGATATTTTGCCCCAGTCATAAGATATTTTAATCGAGTTATCCGCTATTTTCATGACGGAATCAGGAATTGGATAAGTAGAAACTCTGTCCATAGTAACGAAGCCCTGGCAAACACCCGCAACAATAATCCATGCAAATATGAGAGCAACTACAATCATTACCAACTTCTCGTATTTATACTCGAATCTGCTCTTAGCTATTGCCCGTATATCCGTAATTGTAAACATTTTCTAACTCCTCCGTTTTATTGATTTTCATTATATCATATCATCAACAACAATTAAACTTTCTCGGCTTTCTCAGCAGAAATCCTACTCATATTCATCAATTTCCAAGTCAAATAGGAAAACCCATTTTTCAAAATTCCCTCTGCTTCCTCTCTCGTCATCTCTCCAGGATCCTTAGATAAATAATAAGAGTAATTAGGAATTTTTATGTCATTAATACCCAAAAGAAATTCAGCAACCTTCAATGTAGTCTTCTGTCCCGCATTGTTTTCGTCCTTATCAAACAAAAGAAATACGCTGTTAGCCAATCTTTTTACCTTGGTCAATTGCTCTGGAGTAACTTGAATTCCCAGAGTAGCCACCGTATTGGAGAATCCCATCTTGTGCATGTTAATACAATCCATAGGACCCTCCACCACTATTACCGTATCATCCTCTCCTCGGACAA
>Ga0209777_10001248_pt1 | contig 37957 bp, 36 predicted proteins | sample FrelakmetHBP12HB_FD_187147 | JGI IMG/M metagenome (GOLD analysis project Ga0209777, IMG submission 187147) | Freshwater lake sediment microbial communities from the University of Notre Dame, USA, for methane emissions studies -HBP12 HB (SPAdes)... | ecosystem: Environmental > Aquatic >...
AGCAGTAGCGCCTGCCCGTCGATTAACCCCCAAGCGAATGTAGGGAATCACAAGGCCAGCAGTGGACAACGAAGAGTGGTCCCCTTTTGCTCCGCCCCGGCGGTTCCCTTTCACTCCGCCCTTGACACCGGGGGTGGGTGATGCGCAAATTCTGGCTTTTATCGGCGATCTTGGCCTCGATCCTGTCGCTTCCGGGCGGTGCTTACGCCGAAGACTATGTGATCACAATCAAGGATCATCATTTCTCGCCCAAGGAATTGACGTTACCGGCAGACCAGAAGATCAAGATCACCGTAAAGAATCTGGATTCAACCCCCGCAGAGTTTGAAAGCTACGACTTGAACCGTGAGAAGGTGGTCAGTGCAAACAGCGACATAGTTGTCTTTGTCGGCCCCTTGAGTGCCGGTTCCTACGGTTATTTTGATGATTTCCACCGCGACACGACCAAAGGCACCATTACCGCAAAATAGTCAAAGGACATTCAACATGCCACCGACAGCTTCAGTAAATCGCCTTCGGAATAGCAGCAGAAAGAACGCTCTTGCGGCGGCGGTCGCGGCATTTGCTCTGGCCTCGCTGATGGGGGCCGCTCCCGCATTCGCTATCGATAAGATTTATTCTCCTCATGTGGTACAGGGCGAGGGGGAACTGGAATATTTTGGCACGCGAACATTCGACAACCACCGTGATAAAAATGACTTTCAGGAGCACGAGATATCGATTGGATACGGTGTCACGAACTGGTGGGCACCTGAATTCTACGGAATTTTTGAAAAGCAGCCTGATGAGTCCACGAGACTCACAGGGATGCAGTTCGAAAATCACTTTCAACTTGCTGAACCGGGAGAATACTGGGTGGATCCGGGGCTACTGGTCGCATATACGCATGCCACCCATAAAGAAGATCCGGACACCTTGGAGGTAAAGCTTCTGCTTGAGAAGCAGACGGGAAAATTTCTTCATAGGGTCAATATTGGCGGTGAACAGGAAATCGGAAACCATGCGCAGGGCGGTCCTGACCGTGTTTTCCTGTGGGGCAGCCGATACAGGTATGACGAACACTTTGAACCGGGTTTCGAAATCCAGAGTGATTTTGGCAAGGGGAGCCAATTCAGTAGCTTCAGTCAGCAGGAGCATTATATCGGCCCCGCTGCCTACGGATTGATCTTTCCCAACGTGAAATACGAGGCGGCCTATCTCTTTGGTGTTAGCGATGCAGCCTCAAAAGGCGCAGCAAGGGTTCTGCTGGAATACGAGAAGTTTTTCTAGAAAAGTATAACGACTGGATCATTTAAGGAGAGGCCATGCTTGCTACGCTTATCATCGTATTCCGTGAACTCATTGAAGCCGGGCTGGTGGTCGGCATCGTTCTCGCTGCAACTCGTGGCGTTCCACATCGCAGCCTTTGGGTGGGTTACGGGATTATGGGCGGAGTTGCCGGTGCGTGTCTGGTAGCGGCGTTTGCCAGTTCGATCAGTGCGGCCATGGCCGGTATCGGACAGGAAGTACTCAATGCGGCAATCCTGTCCATCGCCGTGCTCATGCTCGGCTGGCACAACGTCTGGATGGCACGGCATGGCCGTCTTATAGCGCAGGAAATGAAAGAAATCGGTGAAGCGGTTATCAAAGGTCGGCGCTCGCTGAAGGCTTTGGCCGTTGTAGTCGGAATTGCAGTGTTGCGCGAGGGATCGGAAATCGTGCTGTTTCTTTACGGCATCGCCTTATCGGGAGGCGACACAATGACAACGATGGTCACAGGTGGTTTGCTGGGTCTGGTACTTGGGGCGGGCGTTAGCGCCCTGACGTATTTTGGCCTGCTGCGCATTCCTGCGCGTTACCTGTTCGGCGTTACCAGCTGGCTTATTGCGCTGCTGGCGGCGGGCATGGCTTCTCAGGCCATCGCGTTTCTTGAGCAGGCGGACGTGGTGACGGCTCTTCCTCATGTGCTGTGGAATACATCAAGTCTGCTATCCGATGGCAGCCTTGCGGGGAAAGCAATGCACACCCTGATCGGCTACACCGACCACCCCACCGGTATCCAGCTGGTTGTATACATCACAACACTGGCGGCGATCTTTATCCTTATGAAAGTATTCGGTCATTCGGTCGTTGCTCAGCCGGATGCTGTGAGATAGAGTCCTTTAGATTCTGTTTCGTGAGGTGACCACAGATAGATCAAATACATGCCCGAAAGCGCCATAAAAGTAAGACTGAAATGGTTCAATATTCCAAAAGGTTTCGGATTTGTTGTCCCCGAGGATGAGAGTTTTGACGCCTTTCTTCACATCACCAAACTGCAACAGGCCGGGGTGACCAGTCTGGGCGAGGGGGCCTGCCTGCTGTGCCATATCGAGCAGGGGGAAAAAGGGGCACAGGTAACAGAGGTCGTTGAGTTGCTGGATGAAGGTATCCAGCCGGACCCACTTCAGGCGGAAGGCTTTGATCGCGGAAATCGTCGTGACGACGTTCTGTCCCGGCTGACGGGAACGGTGAAATTATACAACGTCGGAAAAGGGTTTGGTTTTGTCGAGGCGGATGACGGCCAGAAGGATGTTTTTCTCCATAAAAGTTGTCTGACCCGCCACGGCTTGCAAACACTGGAACCGGGCGTGCGAGTCGTCATGAATGTCAGGCCAACGCCCAAAGGGCGCGAGGCTGTCGATTTCGACTTTATGGATCAGTAATGCTTATGCAGTGATCCCACGATCTTCATGTCAGAGTGCGGGAGGGAAGAGCATTTTGAGACATAGACAATCACTCCGTCTGAGGGAACGCATGGTGTTTACGGCGCCTTTGCCGCGGGAACGCGGAGGTGGGGCGCCTGTATCCGCGATTCCAGCACCCTTTCCAGCGCCTCCATAGAAACCGGCTTCACGAGGTGGTCATTGAAACCGGCTTCCATGGATCGTTGCCGGTCTTCGCTCTGGCCGTATCCGGACTGGGCGACGATAACCGCGTCCTTTAACGACGAAATCCCGCGCAGAGCCTTGCATACCTTGTAACCGTCCATGCCCGGCATGCCGATATCGAGCAGAACGATCTCCGGCAGGAAGGATTTCGCCGTCACGATGGCGGCGAGCCCGTCATTCGCGGTTTTCACCTCGCAGCCCATCATCTCCAGCATCATGGCCATCGTCTGGGCAACATCAACGTTGTCGTCCACCACGAGCACGCGGCGGCGGTCCGCGGAACCGTGCGGCTGATCTTTGTGTTCGGGGACAGCAGAAACCACGGCGCCTTCGGTCGCGGGCAGGCGTACCGTGAACTGGCTGCCCTTGCCCAGACCATCGCTGTGTGCGCTGACGCTGCCGCCATGAAGCTGAACGAGTTTCCTTACAAGGGAAAGGCCTATGCCGATGCCCTTCTGGCTGCGGTCAGACTCGCCATTGGCCTGCGTGAACATATCGAAGATTCGCGGCATCATGTCAGGAGCGATGCCCTCGCCGTTGTCGCTGATGATGACTTTCGCCTCGCCGCCCTCAATGGCGGCGTCTATTCTGATGGTCCCCCCGGAGTCAGTGTACTTGGCCGCATTGTTGAGGATATTGGTGAATATCTGCGTCAGTCGCGTTATGTCTCCGTCCATCCACACAGGCTGCGGTGGAACGGCGGCCAGAAGCGAATGATTCTTCTGCGTCATCAGCGGTTTGACGCTTTCCATAGCGCCGTTAATCGCGTCCGAGAGCAGAACGGGCTCTCTGCGAAGCACGATCTTGTCATGGGCGATGCGCGCCACATCCATCAGGTCATCCACTATCTGCGTCATTTGCCGGACCTGGCGCCCGATGACGCAGACGGCCCTCTGCCGGACCGCCTCGTCCTTTGTCGTGCGCAGGACTTCCATGGCGTAGCTGATGGGCGCAAGGGGATTGCGCAGCTCGTGCGCCAGCGTCGCCAGGAATTCGTCCTTTCTCCGGTCCGCCCGGTAGAGGGCGACCTGGGTGCGCTCCAGGGACTCGAAGAGGAGGCTGATGAACCCGCCCGTTATGATGAACAGCGCCGCCGAGACCGCCGTTTCGATTCCCTCGTGGGGGCCGGGGACCGCACCTTGAATACCGGTGAGATGGTGAATGCTGAGATGGAAGAAACCCAGGAGCGCGCCCAGCGCCGTGGCCAGCAGGCCCCCCAGGAGGCCGCCGTACCAGGCCGCAGCGGCCAATGAAAAATAGAAAAGCAGGAAGGGGGCTTTGGCTCCCATCAGGAGATCTATGACCAGCAGGTGTATAACCCAGGCAACCGCTGTCGCCACGCAGGCAAACAGGCAAGCCGACCACCAGTTTTTTGCGTGAAGATGACAGAAGCGGCACTCGATGTCGGCGACATTCATGGATACCATAGCTGAGTCTCCTGATGGGACTGTCGGACTTTCTGCGTTTCACTGAAGTTACAACACGATTCGCGTGCTCTTAGTTTGACCAAAGTCAAACATCTGACGTATCTCCGCACGGCGTCCCCGCATGAATCCTGATCTTGTGGCTTAAATGCAACAGACTTTCATACAACATACCCCGGTATTAAGAGTTTTGTAATACGTGGTATTACCGGCGAACCCAAGACTTCTATACAAACTGAGTAGGAATGCTTTTCGTTCCAACGTGTTTTTTGTTCGTTCTGTTCCACATCCTCATTCGTTGAGGAAAACAAAGGGGGTAATGACGTGAAACCTAAAATGATGTTATTTGCCGCAGTAGCGGCGTGTGCGATCCTACCGGCAACAACGGGCACAAGTTACGCACTGCCTAACTTTGCGCGCGCTACCGGCATGGAGTGTGGCGGCTGCCATACCACGGTGCCGCAATTGAATCGCACCGGTTATGAGTTCCGGTTGGCAGGCTACCGCATGCCCGATGAAATCGGGAAGAAGAGCAAGTTCGAGCTCGCTAATCTTTTCTCGGCCCGTATCCAGACTCGGTGGCAATCACTCAGCACAAGAGACGCAGCCACAACGTCGCAGAACACTTCGAAAAATGAGATTCAGGCGTACGAGCAAACCCTCTACCCATTGAGCGGCTCATGGGGTGAAAATTTCGGTTCGTTCGTCGAACTTTCCATGGCCCCCGGCGAGGGATTTGAAGTCGAGAATGCCTATGTGAGGGGCGTATATGGCGACAAGAATGGCTGGTTCAGCGGCAAGGTCGGCATCATGCATCCTTGGGAAGGGTTTGGCGCTTCAGACAGGCCGCTCGGCAATATTCGTCCTCTCTTCCAGAAGGGCTTCACTTATGCCGGATCGGCTGGCGGCACGCCTGGAAAAATCGCCACGCCGTTCTATCTCTGGAATATAGATGAGGCCGCCGCGGAAATCGGCTATTACTGGAAACCCACCGGCACGACGATTACTGGCCGGATGGGCATGGGCTCCATCTGGAAAGCGGATGCCAAGAATCCTGGCGATCTCGGTGATCCCACGCAAGGGGGATCACTTACTAAATCCACCACAGGATACCCCAACGCCAATAATCCGAAAGACAAGAGCTGGCAGCTTGTTTTGAACCAGTTCTTCAACGATGAATCGGGGGGCACGCTTTATTACTACACGTCGGCCACGCCGTACCCGGATCCCTATGGTTACGACTGGCAAAACGGGTTTGGCACGTTCGACCCGTCCCTGAGCGTCTTTGGCAAAGACCGCTTCCACAGGTTTGCCGCCTACGCGAACTACTACGTTGTGCCCAAGGTGGTCGATCTGAAGGCGGGATTCTACTACGGGAAGGATTCGATCGGGTTCAATCCTGCCCTCGCCTACGGCGCCAAAAACGTATCGGCTAACCACGGGGGCACCAGCATCGGCTGGTTCGGTGAAGGGGACTGGCACATCATTCCCCACAAACTGGCTGTCGGCTACCGGTACGATTCCTTTGACCCGAACCGGAGCATTCATAATGTTACCGCACACGCCCACACGCTGTCTCTGAGCTATCACCCGATTAATTACATCGAGTTGATCGGCGATGTTCAGACGAAACGCTCCGAACAGGGTGTTGGCGTCTCCGACAAGAAGGATGACCAGTTCCTGCTAAATCTGATCCTTATTTTCTAATCAGGTAGCGTACCTGGGGCCGGGAGAGCCTCCACTCTCCCGGCCCCTCAATAACAGGCCGTGATCGGACAATGGAAACGCACAATGACAAAGGAGACAATATCATGACGAAAAACTTTTTAGCGCTCGCCCTTCTGGCATCAAGCGCTTTGTTCAGTGTTACCGCGGTATCTCCCGCACTCGCGGCGGATGCATCCCCGGCGACGGCCGCTTGTGCCGGTTGTCACGGTAAGGACGGCGCCAGCACCAACAAGAATATGCCGATCATCGGCGGCCAGTCATCTGATTACATCAGCAACACCCTGACGGATTTCAAGACCGGTGAGCGGGGGAATTGCGGGGATAAGAAAGCGAGCCCCATGTGCGGTATCGCCAAGAAGCTCAGCTCTGACGACATAGAGCAAATTGCCAAGGACTATGCCGGGAAGCCATTTGTCCGCGCCGGACAGAAGGCCGATGCGGCACTGGCTCAGAAAGGCAAGGAGATCGCTGCGGATACCTGCGATCAATGCCACGCCGAGGGCGTCATCCTGGCGGGTCAGTGGATGCCCTACCTCAAAGCGCAGCTCAATGACTTTCACGCCGGGAAGCGCACGAAGCCTGATTCAATGATGACGAGGATACAGAAACTCGATCCGGTCAGTATCGATGCGCTGGTCCAGTATTACGGCAGTTTTAAATAATGAGGTGAAGCAAAACAGGTGGCCGGTCGGTTGCACAATGACCGCAGAAGAACCGATATCCTTTATCGACTACTGGGATGCAGTTGACGAAGCCATGTTGAGGCTCTTCGCCATCGACACCACCGCTGTGGGCATAGGGCCGGACCTCATCGCCGCCGCCTTGGAAGTAGGCCGGACGCCGGAGGATTTCGCAATCTGGTCCGGAGAAAAATACGGCCTCAAAATTATCGCCGGGGGGCGGTTATGAGGTGACCCCAACAATTCACATTGTTATCTTGAGTTGACATTTTTAGCCTGCTGTATATGGCTTTCCTAAATGAGAATGATTGGCATTCCCATTTAATGCCGGTTCTCACTGGGAAGGTTTCAGTCTGCAGGCAGGTATGTCATGACGAAGAGATCATCAGGAAAGAATAAAAGAGTGCAGGCCGCACTGTCTTCGGCAGCAGCGCAGCAGGGCGGTATCAGGTGGCCCCGCGATGACGAAACCTCCAGCGATATGGCCCTCAGCCGCATTTACTTCATCCGCGGCAAAAAGGTCATGCTCGATGGAGACCTCGCCGAGTTGTATGGGATGACCAGGGCCGATCTGTACAGCGTTGTGAAGCGCAAGCTGCGCCACTTCCCGCACGATTTCATGTTCCAGCTCACCTATGAAGAAGTCGATGCTTTGCCGTTCCCAATTGGAAGAGTAAAAAAAACCGGCCGCCACCGCCGTTATCTGCCTCGTGTCTTTACCGAGCAAGGCGTAGCCATGCTCTCCAGCATCCTGCACAAAACAACGCTCGTCCATGAGGCGACCCCATACAAGTCGGCGAAGTCAGCATTGGCAATAGATGAACAGAAAATCGATGAGACCGTCCTAGCGCTGCTTTACCTGACGCTGCACGACGGTTGCAGGGCCTGGAAGTCATTTGACTGGCAAGCCATGACCCGGCTGCACGAGAATGGGTTGATCGAAGATCCGGTTACCAAAGCGAAGTCTGTTGTTCTGACAGACAAAGGCCTTACCGAGGCAGAGCGGCTGTTCAAGACGCTGTTTCTGAAGGAATAGCGATTTCAGCGTGGCGGCCGTGAGTATTGCGGTTGGCGAATTCCCTCTCATAGACAATATGGAAATCTTACTTTCCAGAATGTATATTATCACATCGGCCTTTTCTTCAAACAGTTCAGTGCCTTACCGATGACCCCCAGATTTCGGAGACCGTCCGGCAGCATTGCCTGGTCAATTCAGATTCGCCTTGTCCCGCCGGCGCAGCATCGATTGCTCTTCACGTTCGGCCCAGGAGAGCATCTCGGCGCATACCAGGTCAGGGTGGCGCGGCGAGATCATAAAACGGTCGCAGTTTCGCCAAGCCGTCATGTTTGCGGGGCCGGGGCCGCTTTCAGAAAGCGGATAGTATCGGCCCTTTGGCTGGTCATGTCGATCATCTATCATGAGTACCCTCGTGGGACTCAGGGGAAAGGAAATCACGGTTCCTGGGGTGCCAAAGCCAAAGACATCCCGCGTTTGGTGAACAAGAGAGACCGGGTTGTCCGTTGTGATGAACACCGGTTGCTCGGAGAAGACAACGGACCAACGCTTCTTAAGCAGGAGTTCGGCTAGGAAAGTCGCGTCCTTTTTGATCCCTTGGACAAACAGTCGTTTTTTCTCTTCTCGACCGCATGCTTTGAATCTATGCCAATCGGAGTTATCGAACGGTTGAACGGTTCCCTTATACCCTACCTCGTCAACGGCGGGTCGGCCATGCTGATCCTTCGGTAAAGCATCATAGAACGCGACAAGCTGGGCGTGAATATCATCAACTTCGGTAAGCCGGCGCGGATGTCGCAGGTAAAGGAGAGACACGAAGAGGGCGAGCCCCTTTCGAAGGGATTCGTTCTGATCGAGATCTACGAAGTCGCTGGCGAGTAGGGGCCAAACCTGACCGATGACCGATTCATAGTTTGAAAGGTCGTCTTCAATCGAGGATGAGGCCTCCAAAGTCCGGGTCCGTGGTGAGTAGAGGTAACGCTGGTTCGCGACCTTGTTGGTATTTACGCGAAGTGGATCACCCTCGTCCTTTGATAGTATCCAGACCTGCGGTTCAGCCGTTTCCCTTGTTTCGGGCGTCGCAAAGTACTTCAGATAGAAACGGGGCACCCAGTGTTGTCGCCGCTTTCTGTTCATTTGAGTTGTCCTGTGGTCTGAGAATCAAGAAGAACCGGCCTGCGTTTAGCGGACTGGATCACCTCGTACCAGCTTGGTCGCGACAACCAGGATGTGAACGCGGCGAGTTTCATTCCGGCTTTTTCTCCTTGTCCCGTTCCCTCTTCAGCCAGAAATAATGCATGAAAGTATAGTGCCAGACGCATTCAATGAGGTGCCGCGTTATCCACTGTGGTGACCTGGGATCGAGGGGGTTGGCCAATTTGAGATCGTGCAGGGCCTGTACCGCGGCAAGGGCCTCGTACCAGTCGCGGGAACGTGGTGCCGTAGCAAGCTCCGAGAGTCGCTCCTTGAATGCCGGTTCGAGGGCGTCGATACAGAGCAGGACATTCTTGGCCGCCCGTTGCAGTGCCGCGATCATCGTTTCGATCAGAAGCCCGGTTTCGCCGACGAAACGGAACTGGTCGATCAGAGCGACCGTGCTGTCGATGGCGGCAAAGCGATCAGGGATTGCGATAGCTGAGTCGTCGAGGGTTTTGCAGATGAGTTCGAAACGCTCCTGATTGGTTACGAGCTTGTCACGCAATCCGGCGCGCTCGGCGAGCTGCGCCCCGAACAGGAGCGTGCCAACGCAAAGCTGAAAGATCTGCCGACCATACGCAATAAGCGATTGGTACAAGGGGCTCTCTGACGTGTTCTTTTGCTTGGCCGGCATCAGGCGGACGCGTTCGGTTCTACCCTCATGCGCAATGTCGGACCGCGCGTTGTAGAATTGCTCCGCCCAGAGATCCAATCGAGCAACGCGGCCGAGCAGCAAAGAAACAGCATCGATAAAGCGGTCTGTCTTGGAATCCTTTGGCAGGCCGAGCAGCGCCTCGAACGCCACCGCCAGATGGATTATGGCGGCGCCATCATCGCTTGAGAGTGAATTCGCGCGGTTGTACCAGTCAAGCGCCGTCAAAACGCGTTCGGAGATTTCCGTTGCAGGTTGTCGAAGAAGAAGCGGCAGCAAATGGTGCTGGGGTCCCTCCCCGAAAGCCCTGGCGAGGTCACAGGCGAGATCCTGGCTGATATTCAATCCCATGTGTGGCACCGGGGGATAGAGCCTCGACCCCTTGGCCACCCAAAAGGGGTGCCGGAAATTGTACCGGCCCTGATAACCCGGCACTTCATGCCTGTCGTCGGGATTCAGCGCCGGGCTTTGCCCCGTCGCTTCCACATGATGATCAGGACGAACAAGGAATATCGTCACCGGTTCCGGACTGAAAATCGCCAGACTCGCCTGCTCAAAATGGAAAAATGGCGTCCCGAGGGTTGGATGGGGAGCACTGTAGCAGTACGCGACGATGGACTGAATATGCTCCAACTCCTGGATGCACGGCTCGGTCTTGTCGAGATCGAGCGGCGGCAGCAAGGCGTAGGAAGCCGAGCGAATGCGGAGATCGTCCTGAAGGAACAGCATGTCGGCGATTTCTCGGACGTGGCGCGCGTCCTCCGGCTCCAGCCCCGTCGTGTCGTCGGTAGACCGGAATGTGAAAGAGCCGAGCCGGATCGGTTCGGTTGTCTTCAGGAACGGAAGGACCGCGATGGCGCGGCCCGGCGTTTCTCCGGAGCGTAGGGTCATAATTACCTTCATCTGCGATTGTAGGCTGTGGAGTCCTCTTGGTCTAGAAGACAGCGTGAGGAACCGGAGTCGTACGTTACGAAAACACTCTCCCGGTCAGCCAGCAGCTATATCGAGGCCTACAATAATTCCACCAGCTGCTCAAAAAGGGCCTGCGGATTATCAAACCTGATGCAGGCAGGCAGCTTTTCTTCTTCGCGAAGCTTACCCAGCAACAGGGAACACGCGTAAACCCACACATGCTCACTGGCCTGGTGATTAGCTTCCAGGATCAGTCTGCGCAGGCGGTCGGCTACGGGCGGGTGTTCGTCTGTTCCGCGTCGCCTGCCCTCCGGCGTGATCTCCAAAATTACGAAGGCCCCAAGAACGATGCCCATCAGCCTTTTGTCCAGTACACCCTGCCGATCCTGTTGGGTATCCGCACTATATTCGGAAGCCCTCTCCAACAAGAAGTCTCTGGCGAATTTGTCGCACTCAAATTCCTCTTCCGTCGCGCTTTCAGGGCGATCAGAAGCCGTTTTGAAAATCTGATGCTGCACTTCGTGCAGAAAGGAGAATGCGGTTGCGATCTTTGTCAGGTCGATGACGGCTCGATCTTTCGTGGCATCGGGCGGCGTCGGTCCGGGCACCGGGATGTCCGGCCAAGTGAATCCCTCCAGGTTTTCAATGTCCTTTAGCTCCCTGGACTTACGGAGGGCTTCACCAAGGGCTCTTTCAGCGTCAACGAGACCTGGGTCCTCCAACATTGCGGAAGACGTTATCTCGATGCGCAGAACCGCATATGGGCAATACGCTTCGAACGCGCGCCAAGCGGCAAACCCCAGTATCCACATCTGTGCCGTCGTGCGGTCGGTAAAGAGGATCAGCCCAAACGCACCGCCTTCCATCGTGAAGCCCGGCTGGTCCGAAGCGCGCATAAAGGTGGGAGAGTGTTCTCTCCAAAGATCTTCCAACTCGGATCGTCGTTCGGGCGCACTTTCGAGGATCATTTCATGGGCGGGTATAGTAACATCCCTTTCGTTCATCGCTTCCTGCCTACCACTTCGTATCAACCCAGATGCCATGACGGCCTGAGCAGGGCCATCCATTCTTGTCCTTGTGAGGTCGCAGCGCGGGATCGCGCGTAGAATGCTCGAACTTCTTGTTGCAGTAGCCGCACTCGTAAACGTAAGTCGGCCCCGAACGGGCCGATGTTCGGGACCGCGTGGAAACACGGGGCGCTGTCACCCGTGGCGTGTAGCTTGCCGGCGGAGCGGAGATCGGACCGGTCGGGGTCAATTCAATCGCGTAACGCGGCGTAAACGCCTGCTGCGTCGCGCGCGCTCCCCGGATGCGGTCAATACGATAGCTCCGGTGTTGCTGGTTGTCGGCACGGACGGCATGGAGCACAACGTCTCCGGCCTGTGTGCGCCGGAGCGAGTAAGGCTCGATGACACGCGTGCTGCGCGTCCCCTGCTCGTCCGTGTAGTCAAGCTCGACGCGCAGGCGGTTCGAGGCCGCGAAGCGGATAACCTCGATGGGCGCTGTCGAGACCATGCCGGGAACCGACAGCGTGCCGGCGGGCGGACGGATGACGATATCCCCGGCGGCAAGCGGGTAGGCCGCCGGTATCGCCCGCGGGCGGCCTTCCTCGATCCATGCGAACAGCGCCGGAAGTTCGTCCCAGAAGGCGTCGACCGGCGGGAGTGACGGCAGCTGATGCGTGAGCATGACGGCCCAGTCCGCGACGAGCTCCTCACGGAGGGGCGAGAATGTCGCGAGGTTAGGAAATGCAATACCCTTGAATGCACATTTCTTCGCCAGGGTGTCGTGGATGATCTGGGCGGCGGGATGGAATTCATCGTGCCTGAAAAGGTTGATCACGTCGTAGAGGTCGCGCGGGCGCGCCCGTTCGGCGAGAGCGCGTACCTTTTCGGCGAAGACTTCCTCATAGCTGTAGCACCGCGCCATGATCCCGCCTTCGGGCGCGTCCGAATACGCGTGTGACACCGGTCGGTCCACCGGCGGCAGCACCAGCACCTCGTCCCACGTCAGGTCAAGCTTGATCCTGGGCAGGTCGCCGGACGAAGGCGCAATCGGGCCGCGGTAGGAGATACGTCCCTGCCCGGCCTGACGGTCGCGCCGGTTCCGGAAGACCTCGAAATACACCTTGTCGGCCGGAAGCTCGATACCGGTTTGTTCATACACCCAGGCCGCGATTTCCCGGAACGTCGCGACCAGGAAATCGACGTTGAGGTGGGTTTCATCGGTCAGTGTGAAATCGAGATCCTCGGAGAAGCGGTACGTCTCGAAATAGCACTTCTTGAGGCAGGTCCCGCCCTTGAATACCCATTTCTCCGCAAGAGCCGGGTGGTTGAAGATGCCGGCAAGGAGCCAGCCGAGAACGTAATCCTTTTCGACGACGTTCGGCAGCAGGCCGAGGTTGGCGGCGGTTGCGAGTAACTCGCGGCGATCAATCACGCTCCGCCTCCGCCTCCCAGTTCTTGGGAATCCAGAGGCGCCAGGCCTTGGCCAGACGACGACAGGGCAGCGCGGGATCGAGCTTCGCGTTGCCCTTGGTCAAGCGCTGACGGCACGATGCGGCGAGCAATTCCTGTCCCGGTATCTGCGAAACCAGGAAGCCGAGTCGTTTGAAGACTGCGCCGTTACCAAGTTTTTCAGCGTAGCGTATGAGAGTGTCGGCGTCAGCTTCCGCGTCGCGCAGATAGGCCTGGAGGCAGCGCGCGACATGGCGAATACCGCCTCCCGTTGCCGGGTCCGCCAGAAGATCAACGATGGTTCTAGGTTTGTCGGCGACGGAAACCCGTGCCTGTCCACGCCAGATAGTTTTGAGCCCGAAAAGCGCCTCTTCCGGGACGCGTTTCAGCGTGAATGTCACGCCCTGCACGGTCTGCTCCTTGCTGCGGAATGGCCGGGCGGTGAAAACGAAGATGCTGCGGAAAAGCTGTTCAGTGAGGTCCCAGTGCTCGGCGGCGGTCCAGCCACCAATATAGCCGGGCGAGAACAATGCCGGGACCAGCACCCACGGGTCCTTGAGCACCTGTTCCGTCGTGGAGGCATCGAGGGGGATGGGGGCGTAAATTCCGCGCCCGACGCGCTTCAGCCATCCCTGCTCCTGCCACCGGGAGAGAATCTTGGCGGCGGCCTGCCGGTCCAGCGAAAGGACCTTCATGACGTCGTCGATGGTGACGAGGTCCTTGGCCGTTTGCAGCACGGCGGAAAGCCGTGCCCGCGCGCGGGAAGAAAAACGCTCAGCCTTCGGGCTCACGGTATACCTCATCAGAAGAATATCGCACTCTATGCGAATTTATACATCTATAGCATACCAGCGGAGCTTTGGCGTGTCCAGAGGCTGGTACACTGCGAGTGAAGTATTTCTCGTTTTGGCCACATTGTAGCGGATTGGATGTACCAGACGGCGATGTAGTGGGAAACTGAGTAAACGGCGCTCAGGCAGAGTACCCCTACAGGGTCGATTATGAGACCGACCCCAGCCAACGGGCCGTGACTATTGTCACTCCGCCGCCCGTCTTCCGGTGGTTACTGTTTCGCCTGGCTCCGCCGGCTGCGGAGGTCCTCAGCCATCGCCTTGATCTCGGTGAGATCCCGCTTCATCTCGCTCCAGCCATACCACATCGCGTAGTCTGGACTGGCGTGAAAAGTACCCTGGAAGGCGCGCATCCGGTGCTCCAGGTGCATCACGAAGAGCTTTTGCTCAATCGGCGTCGAGGCGTCATGGAAGGTCAACAGGTCGGGATAGGCGTACGCGTAGTTGTTTGGCTTGGCAAGCGTACCATCCGCGTAGAGGGCCGCAACGGTCTCGATGGCGTCCGCCAGCAACCGGTCCGTCTCACGGATCATCTGGTCGCCTTTCTCTAGCTCCGCCTTAGCAAAGTTGATCGAGTGGCACTGGTTGCAGGTCTTCACCATCTTGTCGCGTTCCGCCTGCCAGTCTTCCTGGGTCAGGCGCGCCACGCTTGCCGCCTTGACAACTTCGAGGCGCCCGGTTGGCTTGCCGTCCGGGTCGAGCACGCCCAGTGCCTTGAGAATCGTCACGCGGTCCGCCGCCCACTGTTTGTCTTCCGGCATCGGCAATCGCACGGCGAGGAAGCCCCAGGCGGTGCTGACCGCGTGGTTGCCTTCCTGCATGTGGCAGGTTTGGCAGGTGGGTGCCGCCACACTGGCGGGCAGGATATTGTTCTGCTTGAGCAAATAGCGGACGCCGTGCTTGGAGCCGGAATACATCTCCCACTGCGGGTGGTCAAATCCCATGTGGCAGGTCTCGCAGGCCTGCGGTTGGCGGGCCTCCACCGCCGAAAAGGTGTGGCGGGTGTGGCAGGCATCGCACGAAGCCACGCCGAAGCCGGCCCCCTGCTTCTTGAGGTCTTTGATTTCCGCTTCGGTCTTGAGTCCGAGTTTGTGGCATCCGCCACACCCCTTCATGCCGTCGATCATGGCCATCGGCTGCCAGTGCACGGTCGGCATCGCTTTGAGCGCCGCCCAGGCGAAAGCGTGCTTCCCGCCCTTGAACTCCTTCACTTGGTCGGGGTGGCAGTCCTGGCAGGTTTCTGGGGTCGGGATTCGAACTTTGCTCACGTCCGAAGCCGACGTGTGCGCGTCACCGTGGCAGGCTGAGCAATCGATGCTGTTCTGGCTGTGTTTGCTGGCCTGCCAGTCGGAAACGATATTCGGGGTCACCTTCTTGTGGCAATCGACGCATTTCTGGCCGAATGCGAAAGGGGTGAGGAGAAACAGGACGAATGGAACTATATAACGCATGTCAGCATACTCCTCGATTGCGCCCGGTCCGGCGCAATCAACCAGGTCACGCTTTCAGTGCTTCAGCGGAGAAGGACCTAGCCGCGCTGCCTGTCCTGCGGACAACGCTCGCAGAGAGCCGCCGGCGCAGGTCGCGGCGCTGAGCGCCGCACCACCCCCTGATCGTCCTAACCCGCGATTACTTCGTAGAACGCGGGCGTGGGTTTGCCATCAAACAATGGTCTCACCTCCTCGCCTGCTTTGTCGTGGATAGAACTGCTATGCATCGCCTGGAAGGCGGCTTGACTCTCCAATTCAACTACAGCCGCGTAGTTCCCCCCTTCCAGAGGCTTCAGAAGCTTTCTGCTTACGAAGCCTTCAAAGCCGGAGAATGCCTGGTTTGACGAGGCAAACCATTGTTGGAATTCAGCATCCTTACCATCTTTGATAGGCGGGAAAGAAATGATCACCATGAACATAACCTACCTCCGCTGTCCGCTGCCGGCTGTCGGCGCTTGGCGGCCGCCGTCAGGAACCTGGGAATTCAGATCTTCTGTTCGGTTTCAGTTTACTCCAGGGACAACGGGTGGGCAATCGTTCCTGCCCTTCCCTTTTTAGGGCGTGCCGTCAACCACGAGGTCGCCTACGGATCGCCTCAGCACCGCCCGCGCAATCTGGTAGTCCCACTGTGCTCCGACACGAGTCGCCTCCGCCCGTGCCAGTGCAGTCTCGGAGTCGAGCAGATCGGCAATGGTTCCGGCGCCGACCTTGTAACGCTCATTCGCCAACCGCAGGCTTTCTTGCGCGTCTCTGACGAGGGCGTCGGTGGAGGCGACTACCGCATAACTCTCCTTCAGCCTTGAGTAAGCGGTCCAGACCTCCTGACGCACCGTCTGCGCCAGGCGTGCGGAGTCGGCCTCCTCTTTGGATACCTCTGCCTTGGCCTTCGCCAGCTTGTGTTTGCGCGAGAACCCGTCGAACACCGGCAGATCGAGCGACAAGCCTACCAACCAGTCTTTGTCATTTGGGAAGAATGTCGTGTCCTGCCATCCGAATCTCGCTTCGCCTCTCACCTTCGGACCGAACGCGCCCTTCGCCGCCGAGACTCCACTCCGGGAAGCGGCGATGCGCTGCTCAGCCGCTCTGATCTCGGGCCGCAACTCGACGGCCTTGTCCAGAGCCTCTGTGAGGCTAATATCGTCCGGTCGCGTCAACTCACGAATGCGCGTGTCAATGTCCAACGGCGTTTCGACCGGCAGACCCATGGCGGTATTCAACCCGCCTCGCCCGATTCGGACCAAGCTCTCTGCTCGCGCCAGAGTCAAGCCGGCGTCAGAGACCTCGACCTGGGCACGCACTACGTCAACCTGAGGGACCGCGCCGGCTTCCTTTTGTAATCTGGCCAGCCTCAGATGGTCTTCGGCGCGCCGGAGTGCTTCCTGTACAACCCTTGCTGTTTCCAGTGCAGCGACCAGGCCGAAATAAGCCTGGTGAACTTCGAGTACGATGTCCTGACGTACGCGCGCGGCCTCTTCTTTTGCCACGCCTTCCCGAGCCTGGGCGGCTTTCAACTCTGCCCGCCGCTGTCCGAAGTCGAAAAGCGTGTAACGGGTGGCCAGGCCGGAAAACCAATCATTGGTTGGTCCGATCAGGCTCGGGATACCCAGCCTTCCGATCCCGCTGGGCAGAAAGGCGTGCCGCTCCCAGCGGCTGTAACCGGCATTGAGTCCCAGGTCGGGATAAAAAGGCGCTCTCGCCTCCCCGACCGCTTCTTTCGCCACCGCGATTCCTTCGCGTGCGGCACGGTTTAGCGGGTTCTGGTCGAGTGCGATACGAACGGCGGACTCCAGGTCCAGGGTCCTCCCCGTTGCCGGCAGGGCCGCATCCGGTCGCTGCGCGCCGGCGGGCGGGACGACTCCAATTAACAGAACCGCCAGCCACATCCATTTGTGCGTCGAGGATAGCGTTTTTGGCATTCTCTTCTCCATCTGCATCTCTTTTGAAAATCAAGCAAGCGTCTTATGGAAACGCTTCGCGGCCAGCCACAAGGTGAGGAATCCCATCACGGCCAGCGCCAACAACTGCGGCCATAGGATGCTCGGTCCTACTCCCTTCAAGAAGATCCCGCGGATGATCACCAGGAAGTATCGCAATGGGTTCAAGTAGGTGAGCCACTGGACCAGCGGCGGCATGTTGGCGATCGGGAACATGAATCCCGATAGAAGCACCGCCGGCAAGTAGAAGAAAAACGTGCTCATCATCGCCTGTTGCTGCGTCTGGCTGACCGTGGAAATGAACAGGCCGATGGAGAGCGTTGTCAAAAGGTACAGAGCAGTCGCGACAAACAGCAACGCAAGGTTGCCGCGGATGGGCACCTCAAACCAGAACACGCCGATGAGGGTGATGAGAATCACATCCGCAAAACCGATCAGCGCAAATGGCACAGTCTTGCCGAGGATGAACTCGGCAGACGTGATCGGCGTGACCATGATCTGCTCCATGGTGCCGATCTCCTTCTCACGCACCACCGCCATGCTGGTGAGCATCAGCGTGATGAGCATGACGATGATGGCGATCACGCCCGGAACGTAGAAGTTGCGGCTCTCAAGGTTCTCGTTGAACCATGCCCGTGTTTCGACGACCACGCGACCGGTTTGCCCGAGGGGGCCAGACGAACGGAGGATGCGTTGAGTCAATAGCTCCGTCGAAAACTGGCCGGCGATCTTGGAGCTGTAGCCGAGTACAATCCCGGCGGTATTCGAATCGGTTCCATCCACGATGACCTGTAACTGCGACGTCCTGCCGGCGCGGAGATCGTCCTCGAAGCCCTTGCTCATGCGCAGAACCGCTCCCACCTTGCCGCGATCCATCAGCTCGCGAACCCGGTCCTCGGAGTCCGTGTATTCCACGACGTTGAAGTACCCGGATTTCACGAACCGGCTCACGAGTTCGCGGCTGGCGATGCTGTTGTCCAGATCATGGACGAGCGTTGCGACATTCTTCACGTCAGTGGTCACCGCGTAGCCGAAAACGAGCAGTTGAATGATAGGCATCAGAAAGATGACGCCCTTCATCCGGGGATCTCGAAAGATCTGGATGAACTCCTTAATGAGCATGTGCTTGATGCGTTCCCACATAATCACACCAGCTTCTTCTTGAACTTCAGGTTGGCAAACAGCACCATCGCGGCTCCGAAGACCGTGAGCAGGCCCGCTTCCAATGCCAGAATTTCCAGCCCGATACCTTTCAGGTAGATCCCTTTGAGCAGGGCGACAAAGTACCTCGCCGGAATCAGATAGGTCACTAATTGGATCGCATGCGGCATGTTGCCGATCGCGTACATGAACCCGGACAGCAGGAAGGACGGCAGAAACGTCAGTACCATGGCCAACTGGCTGGCCAGAAGTTGGCTTTTCGTGACGATGCTGATCACCATGCCGAGTGAGAGAGCGCCGGCCAGAAAGATGGCTGCCATTGCGAAGAGCAACGCCACGTTTCCACGCAGGGGGACCCGGAACAGGAATTGGCCCATCACCACGGCCAGCAGGACGTCAAGCATGCCGATTGCGAAATACGGCAGGAGCTTCCCGAGGATCAATTCCGAGCCCTTGAGTGGCGTCGAGATCAATTGCTCCATGGTGCCGCTCTCCCATTCACGAGCCACGGTCAGGGAGGTGAGCAGCGCGGCGATCACCATCATGATCACTGCGATCAATCCGGGAATAATGTAATTCTTCGACTCCATGTCGGCGTTGAACCACACCCGGGGGCGCAGATCCAAAGGTGTGTGAATCATGCGTCCTCCGATCCGGCGAGTCGTCTCCATGGCTACCTCCTGTGAATAGGTCAGAGCGACCACATCCGCATAGCCCATGGCGATGGTGGCTGTGTTCGAATCGCTGCCGTCGACGATGATTTGCACCGGCGCCGGGCGCCCGGATTCGATACGGCCGGAAAAGTCACGAGGGATCACCAGCGCCATTAAGGCACGACCGGAATCGACAGCTCGCTCCACTTCCGGGTAGTTGTGAACATATGCCCGCAGTAAGAAGTAACGCGAACCGAGGAAACCGCTCACGAGGTGCCTGCTGGCCGGCGACTCGCTCTGGTCCCAAACGACCAGAGGCACGTTGTCCACGTCGAGGGTGAGCGCGTAACCGAAGAGCAGAAGCAGGAGCATGGGGATCGCGATCCCCATGCCCAGACTGCGGGGATCACGGATGACGTGTGTGAATTCTTTGCGGGCAACCGCCCAAACGCGAAGCGGTTTCATTTGCGCACCTCCTGTTGGGGCTGGTCAGCGCGGTCGCGCGACTCGATCAGAGAAACGAAAACATCCTCGAGCGAAGGGGCGATCTTTTCGACGCTAGCCGTTGTACCCAGCAGGTTCCGAATATCGCTTGTAGCCCTCCCCGCGTCCTGTGCGACCACGTGCAAGCCTTTCCCGAATAGCGCAACTTCCTGGATTCCGCGGAGCTTCTCTATCTCGCCCATGGCATCCTGGGGCCGCTCGCAAAGAACCTCCAGTACTTCCTCCTGCATGAACTCGGTCTTGAGGGTGTCAGGGCTTCCGATGGCGATCAGCTCCCCGCGATAGATCAAGCCAATGCGGTTGCAGTACTCGGCCTCATCCATGTAGTGGGTAGTCACGAAGGTGGTGACCCCCTTGCCCGAGAGTTCGTAAATCAGGTCCCAGAATTGGCGCCGGCTGACCGGATCCACGCCCGCGGTCGGCTCGTCAAGAAAGATGATGGGCGGCTCGTGCAAAATGGCGCATCCAAATGCGAGGCGTTGCTTCCAGCCGCCGGAGAGGATGCCCGTGCGGGAATGGCGGCGATCCTGAAGACCAGCCATCTCGATTACCCACTCTTTGCGCTCCTTCTTCTTCTCTGGCGGGATACGATAGATGCCGCTGTAGAAGTCGATGTTCTCCTCCACGGTGAGGTCCTCGTAGAGAGAGAACTTTTGGCTCATGTAGCCGATGTTGGCCTTGATCTTTTCCGGCTCGGTCCGCACATCGAACCCCGCCACAGTTCCGGTGCCCCCGGTGGGAGACAGAATCCCACATAGCATGCGGATGGTAGTTGACTTGCCCGCGCCATTCGGACCGAGGAAGCCGAAGATCTCGCCCTTCTGCACTTCGAAGCTGACGCGGTTTACGGCGATGAAGCTGCCGAAGCGCTTCTCCAGGTCCTTTACGACGACGGCGTTTTCGTGGCTGCTCGCGTTCATGGTTTCAGTTCTTCCTCTCGGCGGCCAGGACCGATATGAAGACGTCTTCGAGCGCCGGCTCGATCGTGCGGACGCCACTGACGGTAAGGCCCGCGCCGACGAGCGCTCTTTCCGCTTCTGCCGCAGCTTGATCCGGGTGCTGTGCCAGCAGGTGAATGCGGTCGCCGAACAGGCTTGCTGTGGCGGTGGTGAATTGTTCCCGTAGGATCGCGGTGGCTCTGCGCGGCTCCGAGGAGCGGATTTCCAGAATGGTGCCCTGCATCAGCTTCTTGACTTCGCCGGGTGTCCCTACAGCCAGGAGTTTTCCCCGGTGCATGAGTCCGACCCGACCGCAACGCTCAGCCTCGTCTAGATACGCAGTCGAAACGAAGATCGTCACGTTCTCGCGAAGCAGTTGGTACAGGATGCGCCAGAAGTCGCGGCGCGAGACGGGGTCTACCCCGTTGGTCGGCTCGTCCAGGAATAGCACCTTGGGCGTATGGACGAGCGCGCAGGCGAGACCGAGTTTCTGTTTCATGCCGCCGGACAGCCTGCCAGCGTGACGCTTCTTGAAAGGCGTCATGTTGCTGAACGACAGCAAGCGCTCGATCTTTTGCTCCCGGCCTTTCTTCGGCACGCCGTAGATGTCGGCGTAGAACTCAAGGTTCTCCATCACTGTCAGATCAGGGTAGAGGCCGAACCGCTGGCTCATGTAGCCAATCTCTTCCTTGACCGCCTCCGCCTCCCGCAACACGTTATGGCCAGCGACCCATGCTTCGCCGGATGTGGGTTCCATGATGGAGGTGAGCAGCCGCATAGTGGTGGTCTTCCCGGCGCCGTCCGGCCCCACGAGACCGAAGATCTCCCCCTCCTCCACGGTCAGGTTCAGTCCGTCAACCGCCGTCAGATTGTCGAAGGATTTCGTCAGGGCCACCGCCTCAATTGCGTGCATCGCTGACCTCTCTGGCAACCAACGTCATCGACTTCTCGGGCACCTTGGGAACCCGCGCCATGTTGGGGTTCCGCGACGGTGTGCTCGTTCCCTGCCCGTCAAGCGTCTGCGATTGCGTGTTCGTGTCCGGCCCCGTCAGTATCACGGCATCCGCGGGCATGCCGGGCTTTAGTTCCATGTTGGGGTTCTGGATGTCGATCTTGATGCGGTAAACCAGCTTCACCCTCTCTTTCTCCGTCTGAACATTCTTCGGGGTGAACTCCGCCTGGGAAGCGATAAAGGAGACCCGTCCGTCGTAACGCTTGCCGGGATAGGTGTCGGTTGTCACCCGCACCCGCTGGCCAACCTTGACACGGCCGAGGTCGGTCTCACTGATGTAGGCCCGCAACCACAAGTTAACGAGGTCGCCCACCGTGACGACCGGTGTTCCGGGGGCCGCGTACATTCCGGCCTCAAGATTCTCCGAGAGGACCACGCCGCCTATGGGCGCCATAACGGTGGCGTAGCTCAGCCGCGTTTCAGCCACCGCAAGCGCCTGTCGGGCTTGTTCCAGGCGTGCGCGCGCCTGGTCGATCGTCTCGTGGCGGGGGCCTTTGGTGACCAGCGCCAGGCGTTCCGTGGTCTGCTTCAAGCCGGCGCGCGCCTGCTCGATCTGTTCCTTTCGAGGTCCCTCGATCACAAGCTTTGATCGCTCCTGGTCCTCACGGAATCGTGCCTTTGCGGCTTCGAGCGCAGCCTGGGTGGCCTCGTACTCGCGGGTCGAGATGACGTCATTCTTATAGAGGGTCTTCTGCCGCGTGAACTCCGCCTCCAGCCGGTCCACATCTGCTTTCGCCCGCTCCACCGTCGCCTTATGCGCCGCGATGTCTTGCGGCCTGGATCCGGCCAGCAGTTCATCGAGCCAGGCCTGGGTCTTATGGACGACAGCTTCCGCCTCGCGGATTTCTTCCGGACGGGAGCCCGCCACCAGTTCGGCCAACGCGGCTTGGGCGGTGTCGACTTCGGCGCGGCGCACCGCGACCTCTTCCATGAGTTCGCTGCGGTCGAGCCTTGCCACCAGTTGACCAGCCGTAACAGTCTCGCCTTCGGAGACAGCGCGTTCCTCCAGCCGACCTGGGATCTTGAAGCTCACCTCGACGTCGGTGACCTCGATGTTTCCGGAAACGCGTATCGCCGTCGGATCGGTCTGGTGCTTGCTCCGGATGAACCTGTAGCTGACAACCGCAGCCACCGCCAGTACCGCGAGCAGGATCAGCACCTTTTGCTTGCTTCTCACGCTTCACCTCCTAAGTGAACACGCATTCACTTCATAGCCAAAAAAATTCACGATGCCCTGAGGCTCTTGCTCAGCAGGTCCCAGGCTCTCTCGACGTGCCGGGTTACATCGAACCCGCCTTCACTGAGGTGCCACAGGAGCGCCGCCGGCTGAATCAGCCCCAGGAACATCACTGACACCGTTCCAGGGTCAGCGTCGGGACGAATCTGGCCCTGTTGCTGCCCGCGAGATACGATTTGCGCCACCTTTTTCAGGTACCCTTGGATGATCGAGTGGACCAGGGCTTTTCGTTCGGGGCGCCCGTTGTGGACCTCGTCCGAGAAGACGACGCTCAAAATCCCTTCGTTTTCCCGGATCAGACGCACGTGGGCCATCACCAGCCGCTGCAGAACCTGGAGTGCGTCCGTTGCGCCTTGGGATGCCTGCACCACGTTGGCATTGAGGCGCTCGCGGATCATTTCGAGTACCGCATCCAGGAGTTGGTCTTTGCTTTCGAAGTGGCGATAGACCGCCGAAGGGACCAGCCCGACTCTCCGGGCGACCCGCGCCACGCTGAGACTCTTCAGACCCTGGGTGGTGATCAGGCTTAACGCGGCCTGGGCCAGTTGTTCCTGTCGGACTTCGGTATCAAGTTTTTCCGTGCCCATCGTTCGATCCTGTGAACCGTCATTCACATTATCCCGCAAGGTCGCAGGTCGCGTCTGTGACGGTAGTCACACGAAACTGCGGCGCGGGGCGGTAAGCTTGTTAGCGGACGATGCGTCACGCGTACAATGCCCCGCCGGGCGTTGTACCGTCGCTCGCCGCGCGACAGAAAGGAGGAATCTCATGACGAGAGACCGTTTTACCGGGTCGCTCTCGGTTTTTGCGATCGGGTTCGTTCTCCTAATGATGCCTGCCAAGGTTCTCGGCCACTGCGACGGGATGGACGGCCCAGTCGTTAAGGCAGCTCAACGGGCGCTTGCCAAGGGCGACGTGAACCTCGTCCTCATCTGGGTACAGGCCAACGATGAAGCGGAAATCAGAAAGGTGTTCGCCAAAACCTTGGCCGTGCGCAAGCTGAATGCGGAAGCCAGAGAACTCGCCGATCTGTATTTCTTCGAAACCCTGGTTCGTATCCACCGCGCCGGCGAAGGCGCCCCATACACCGGGCTAAAACCGGCCGGGCGGGACTTGGGACCCGCCATCCCCGCAGCGGACAAGGCTATCGAAACCGGGTCTGTCGAGCCGCTGGTGAAGTTGATCACAAGCGAATCCGCCAACGGCATCCGCGAGCGATTTCAGAAGGTCACTGCCGCAAAGAAGTTCAACGCAGAAGACGTGAGCGCAGGGCGGGGGTACGTGAAGGCATATTTCGAATTCATGCATTACGTCGAGGGGCTTCACGAATCCGTTCAAGGGAGCGGCGACGAGCACTCCGAGAGTGCTGGCAAGCATCCTGAGCGCTAGAAAAGGAACGAACCATGGCTGATGCAATTCGAACGGCGGCACGAGAGGATCGTGTCCTCTCTGGACCGGCGATCACGTTCGCGATCGCCGAAGAAATTAACCTGTTAAAACAAGAGCCGGAGTGGATTTCCGGCACACGCAATTCGGTCACGGTCGTGAAGACTTCCAATCTGAGCATCGTCTTGACGGCCATCAAGAAGGGCGCCACCCTATGCGGACACGAAGTCGACGGTCCGATCACGCTGCAAGTGCTCTCCGGCGCCGTCCAGTTCGGCGTGGCGGGCGAGCCCCGAACACTCGCCGCCGGCACTGTGATCGCGTTGGATAAAGCCATCCCGCATGACATCCAGGCACTGGAGGACAGTGAGCTTCTGCTCACGATCGTGAGAGAAATCAAATGAGCGGGGCAACGCCGGTTGAAATGCTGGAGGCGGAACATCGAGTTATCCAGAAGATGGTGGCCGGCATGTCGGTCCTGGCAGAGCAACTTGAGCGTGGAGAACCGGTGGACGTCTCGCTCCTGGAGAGTATCGTGGGGTTCCTGCGCACGTTTGCCGATCGCTGCCACCATGGCAAGGAAGAGACTTTCCTGTTCCCGGCCCTGATACGCCGTGGAGTGCCGTCGCACGGCTGTCCAATAGGTGGCCTGACCATGGAGCATCAAAAAGGACGCGTGATGGTGGGAGAGTTGGCCGATGCCATCCGCGGTTACGCCGCGGGAGAACCTCCCGCGCGAGAGGACCTCGTCAAAAGCCTGCGCGCGCTGGTGGACTTCTATCCTAATCACATTTGGAAAGAGGATTACCTGCTATTCCCGCTGGCCGGCAAGGTTCTCACTCCGGAAGACCAACAAGAGCTGATGGACAAGTTTGAGACGGTCGAGCGCGAACTTGGGCTCGATGTGCACGAGGGATTCGGTAAGGTGGCAGCGGAACTCGAACGCAAGGTATCCGGAATCGATTCATCCCTCAAGCAGGGATGAAAGATTTCTTCAAGCTGGAGCCGACGAGTCTGGCGGAGCATCCGGTCCGGTAAGTGAGGTCTGTGCATGAGTCTCGTGAAGCTTACGCTCGACGGAAGGACGGTGGAAGCGCCCGCCGGCATGCTGGTCATTGAAGCGGCCAAGAGAGCCGGCATCGAGATACCGTCATTCTGCTATTACGAAGGTCTTTCGCTGGCGGGCGCCTGCCGCATGTGCCTCGTCGAGGTCGAGAAGTTCCCCAAACTCATGACGGCTTGCACGCTCCCGGTTGCCGAGGGCATGGTGATCCGAACCGATACCCCGCAAGTCGCGCAGGCGCGCAAGGCGATGTTGGAGTTCGTCTTGACCAACCATCCGATGGATTGTCCCGTCTGCGACAAAGGCGGTGAGTGCGAACTCCAGGATGCCACTCTTACCTACGGAGCCGGCGAGGGGCGGTTCGACGAGTTTAAGCAGCACTTCGACGAGCTCCAGTGGTCGCCCGTGGTCTACTATGACCGGCCACGATGCATTTTGTGTTTTCGCTGCGTGCGAATCTGCGACGAAGGCATGGGCGTGCGAGCGCTCGGTGTGGCCGATAGAGCATGCCCCACCAAGATCATTCCCAATACCGACGACCACCTGGAGTGCGACGAATGCGGAATGTGCATCGATATCTGCCCGGTTGGTGCTTTGACGAGCGGCATGTACCGCTACAGAACACGTCCGTGGGAGATGAACCATGTGGGAACGATCTGCACCCATTGCGCGGACGGCTGTAAGACAACCCTCGCGGTGCGAAACGGCAGGATCATGCGCGGCAACAACCGCGACCACTCCGGCATTAACGGGGAGTTCTTGTGCATCAAAGGGCGGTACGCTTGCGACTTCAATCATCACCCCGAACGACTGCAGTCCCCACTCATACGCGTTGGTGATCGGTTCGAACCTGTCTCGTGGTCCAAAGCCATCAGCATGGTGGTTGAAGAATTCCAGACGGTACTGTCGCGGGACGGGAAGTTCGGTGTGATCGGCTCCAATCACACCACCAACGAGGAGGACTTCGCGCTCCAGAAACTCGCACGCCAGGGCCTGCGAACAAACAATATCGATCACCATCGAACAGGTGACGTGGTGGCCCTGCTTACCGCTCTCCACGGCCGAGTTGACGCGCTCGCAACCACTGCCGATCTGTATACCGCCGCAGCGATCCTGGTGGTCGCGAACGATCTTGCCCAACAGCACTCGTTCGTCTCCTTCCAGATCCGAGCCAGCTGGCGTCACCATCAGTGCCACATCTACGTGGTCACGCCCGGTCCGGTCCGCGAGGACCACTATGCGACACGAAGCATCCGCATTCGTCCAGGGGAGGTGCTAGGAGGGGTTGCCGCGCTTCGCGATCAACTGCAAACGGAATCGGAGTTGATGATCCTGTTCGGCGATGCACTTAAAGGGACAGCCATCAAAGAGCTGGTCGATCTGGGAGATTCGCTTGAGATTCCGGTGAAGTATGTCTGCCTGCTCGATTATGCGAATTCGCGCGGCGCCGCGGACATGGGGCTCTTACCGGATCTGTTGCCGGGTTATCGCCCGCTTTCGGAAGCCGGATTAGAACCAGGCCTATCGCTCCCAGAGGTGCTCGATGCCGAGGACCTGGATGTGCTGTGGGTCGTTGGCGCGAATCCGCTGAGCCGCCGGCGGCTGGCCGCGAAACGGGCTTTCATCGTAGTGCAGGATCTATTCCTGACTGAGACCGCGAAGGCGGCGAATGTCATCTTGCCCGCCGCCTCCGCCTACGAAAAAGCCGGCACGGTCACGAGTGTCTGCGGCGAAGTGCAACGCCTCACTCGGGCACTGCAAACGGTGGGGACGAAATCCGATCTCGAAATCTTTGGGCTCATCCAGAAGCAAATGGGGCTGAGCCTCAACATTGGGACTCCCGAGGCGGTGCTTGCAGAGATTCGCCAAACGGTTCCTGGTTACGCGGTGCGACTGTCCCTTCTCAATATGGGCGAGGCCGTGCAAAGCAGACCACTGGACCGTCCGATCTCTGCCATCCCTCGGCCCGATCTCATTCAGTCGGCCTGCGACACGCTGTTCACATCCGGTACGTTGGGGCGATATTCGGCAGTCCTGAATTCCGTCCTGGAGAGTCCTGGTGCATTATATCGCTGAGCGGCCTTCTTTTCGATTGTGCGCCGCGCTGAGACTAGGTGTGTTGATACCGTTTGGAGCGTGCCGAAAAAACTTCGGCCATAACGGTGTGAGTGGGGGGTGCCTTGCATCCTCTCTCGGAATGGCGTTGAGCGGGTTTTGCAGGTTACTTTGCCACCCGATGAGCAGAGCGCCCTCGTGAAATCCGCTACCATGTCGCGGGAAGCTATTGAACAGCTTGAGTTGGCAGTCGCATCATAAACTGAAACAGAAAGGCAGTACCGCTATGCAACCAGAAACCGCATCTAAACTCAAAGGACTCTCCGGCGCCGAAGTCGCGAAGGCCACCGGATTGGTGAACTACCAGGACGGCGCGGTCGTCAGCCGCGAGATCGTCAAGAAGCCTACTGGCAACGTGACAATCTTCGCTTTCGACGAAGGCCAGGGCTTGAGCGAGCACACGGCACCATTCGACGCACTGGCGCAAATACTAGAAGGCGATGCCGAGATTGTGATTGGTGGCCAGCCACACCAGGTGCAGGGCGGCGAGATGATTCTCATGCCCGCCGGTCAGCCACATGCGCTCAAGGCGCTCAAGCGGTTCAAGATGATTCTCACGATGATTCGATCCTGAACCTGAAACCCCAAACTATCTTTCTGTTGGCAGAGCTTCTATTGCTGCCATGGCATCCCAATCGAGACCCAGAACCCGTTGCATACGTATCGCTTGTCCGAACAGCGTCAGCTTGTTCGAACGCCCAGCCGACCGGGGTGGTGATGCTCCTTGCTATCATCGAGAATCCTGCCCCTTGTCTCTGGAGCCCAACGTTGGAATCGGATCGATGTATGGACAGTCCTCAAATTCCGCCAGCGTCTGCGTGTGATTGTCTCCGTACGGACCACCGCCAGATGGAGATTTACATTGACCGCCTGTTCGCCGCGTTGCGGCGTGCCGGGCCTGAATCGGTCCCTGAAGTACAGGCGGCCGTCCGAGACATTTGACGCTTGTCCTCGATTCATTTCGAGAAAGAGGAGGTCATCTTCTACCCGAGTTTACGGCCGGCGTTTCCCGATCTGCTCGCCCAAATGGACCAGCAGCACGAGGATGTTCGCGAAGTGGAGCAGCACATTGGAGAACTCCTGTCAGATCCACCGCCGACTCCCGAATCTCGCTGGCTGAACGAAGTTCGCTTGTTCGGCACGCAACTCCACGATCTTATTCAGCACCACATCGTAGAGGAAGAAGATCAGTTGTTCCGCCTCGCTGAGAGCCGGCTTACCGCCGAAGACCAAGAACGCCTAGCCGTTGAGATGACGAAGCTTCAGAGTCGGCCCCCGGAGGCAGAAGCGCAAGGGTATACTATTGCAGAGCATGAGGTCTGAAAATGAAGTGTGTTCTCATCCGAGTTAAGCAACACAATGGCCTTGATGGATTGCTGCGTGAGCGCACCAGCGCGGTCTTCTGCCGTGAGGACTGCAAACCTGGAAATCCCGGTAGAAATTGACGAGGGCGGATATCATGATCACCACGTCTGCCGGCGCTACGACTCTCTCTCCGTGGTGGAGACACTCGGCCATCCTCGTAATGATCGCTGGCTTCTCGGTTCTATCCCTTGTCACGGTCCTGACCTACACGAACGCTCCACCCATCCCGGAGCAGGTCACGGATATCACCGGATCTACGTTGTTCACCGAAGCCGACATCCAAACGGGGCAGGAAGTTTTCCTCAAGTACGGTCTCATGGAGCACGGGAGCCTGTGGGGCCATGGGGCCTACCTGGGTCCCGATTACAGCGCCGAGTACTTGCATAGGCTCAGCGAGGTGACTCTGGACACGATCGCGATCGAGAAGTACGGCAAACCCTTTGCGCAGCTCTCGCAGGACGACCGGAGCATCGCGTCCGCGCGGACGATGATGGTGCTTAAAGAAAACCGGTACGAACCAGCCTCGCGAACGCTCCGGTTCTCGCCGGGCGAGGTGGCTGCCTACCGCACACAGCTTCTCGAATGGAGCGAGTACTTCACCGGGAAGGACGCCGCTCCCGGGCTGCCAGCCAACTATATTCGGAACCCCGCGGAGCTGAAAGCCCTAACCGCCTACTTCGCCTGGGCGGCCTGGGCCACAGCGGCCAATCGCCCCGGGAAGGATTACTCATACACCAACAACTGGCCCTACGAGCCCCTCGCGGGAAACCGACCTTCCACCGAGGCCTATGTTTGGAGCGCCTTGAGTCTCATCACCCTCCTGTCCGGGCTGGGTTTGATCCTCTTCGTCGTCGGCAAGTTCGACTACTTGGGCTGGAAGGGCGAGGGCGCTGTCTCCCATATGATGCACTCTGCTCCCCCTGCTTTGAAGCTCACGCCCAGCCAGTGGGCTACGGGATGGTTTTTCGGCATCGTGGCCCTCCTGTTCCTGGCGCAATCGTTCCTGGGAGGCGTGCTCGCCCACTATTGGGTGGAGCCAGGAGCCTTTTACGGGCTCGACGTCGCCCGCTGGCTGCCCTACAACCTGGCGCGTACCTGGCACCTCCAACTCGCCATCTTCTGGATCGCGACGGCCTGGGTGGGAGGCGGCCTTTTCCTGGCGTCGTGGGTCGGTGGCGAGGAGCCCAGGCACCAGAGGACCGGCGTCTACGTACTCCTCGGGGCGCTGGTAGTGGTCGTCGTCGGCAGCCTGGCAGGCGAGTCCCTCGGCATCAACGACAAGCTGGGGCAGCTCTGGTTCTGGCTCGGTCACCAGGGTTCCGAGTATCTGGACCTCGGGCGCCTCTGGCAGTACCTGCTGGCAGTTGGCCTCCTCTTCTGGCTGTTTCTGATGTATCGGGCGCTCAAGCCCGCCTTCGAGAGCCCTGACAAGCGCGAACTTTCCTCACTCTTTCTGTACACGGCCGTGGCCATCCCGGTCTTCTACCTGCCCGCCCTTTTCTATGGCCCTCACACCAACTTCGCCGTCATCGATAACTGGCGCTTCTGGATCATCCATCTTTGGGTGGAGGGATTCTTCGAGCTCTTCGCGACGGTGCTGGTGGCCATCATGTTCCACCAGATGGGCGTGGTCAGCACCAAGACCGCCACGCGCCTGATCTACCTGGATGCCATCCTGTATCTCAGCGGCGGGATCATCGGCACCGGCCACCATTGGTATTTCACAGGCCAGGGGACACTCAACATGGGCCTGGCGTCGTGCTTCTCCGCTCTGGAAGTTGTGCCTCTAACCCTTCTGACTCTGGATGCCTGGGATTTCATCAAGCTGAGGAAGGCGCAGTGTTCCGCGTGCGGCCACGATCTGGCCTGGGGCCAGAAGTGGTCCATCTACTTCCTCATGGCCGTGGGTGTCTGGAACTTCGTCGGCGCAGGGATCTTCGGTTTCCTGATCAACCTGCCGATCGTGTCCTACTTCGAGGTGGGCACGACGCTCACCCCCAATCACGGACACGCCGCGTTGTTTGGTGTCTTTGGGATGTTGGCCTTGGCAGTTCTGGTCTTTTGCTTGAGGGCCATGCAATCCGACACCACATGGAAGGAGACGCAGAAGTTCGTCCGGGTGGGCTTCTGGGGTGCTAATGTGGGCCTCGCGCTCATGATCATCCTGGATCTGTTCCCCGGAGGAGTAATCCAGCTCTGGGATTCCATCGCCAACGGGTATTGGCACGCGCGCCGCCTGACATTCCTGATGGGCGGCACCTACCACAAGCTGGAGTGGCTGCGCATGGTTGGGGATGTGGTCTTCCTCTTCGCCGGCGCTCTGCCCATCACGCTCGGCGCGTTGCGCAGTGTGTGGAAAAGGGATCTCTCTCCCACGGCGTAAAGGCTGCATCCGCAGGGTGCCCTATTCGGGCTTCTTCTCGGCGTCGTCCTTGTGATGGCTGCGTTTCGAAGCGTGCTCGCCGTCGTAGCCCAGCTTTTCCAGCTTGTCGTCGAAGGCCTTGATTGCGGCTTCCTTCTGGCGAAGAAGCTCCTTGATCAGGTCATGCCGGTGGGCTTCGAGCGTCTTCTGCTCGGCAAGGAATTTTTCGACGTCGTCTTCTGGCATCGCTCCATAATACGCCAGGCGCGGGGCCGTATGCACGGGCCTGAGAGCCACAGATCACCGCGTCCGCTGCGCTTCCGACAGAAGCTGGCTTCTGTCTATGTCTTCAGATCCCGGCTACTTGAAGAACACCTACCAGACCGCCAGACCCAGCAGGCCTGCGCCGTCATCAGGGCAAAAAAGCGAGGAAAGACCGCAAACAGGAGTATAACCATAATCGAATGAATCTGTTACGGCTGTCTTCAAACATCCCGCAAGCCACGGTCATAAACGGCTTGCCGCTCAACGAGGCGGCACCCTCCCCTCCTCTTTCGTTCGTTTTCCCGCATCGGCTGCGCCTCTCGTCAAGGTTCCCCTCCGCCTCGCGCACCGCCTCTTATCGCGGCCCTTGAAAACCTTTTGAAACCTGCATTTCCCTCTTGTGAGGACAAAGGGGTTTTTACAGGGCGTCCCGGCGCATGAGTCAAGGGCGGCGTTTTTTGCCGTTCATCTCGACCCTTGACTGCGGCGGGCGGCCTGTATGCTGTTTCCGGAGGGAAATGCAGACGGGTTAAAAGGTTTGCCGTGTGAGTGCGCCCTGCCCCAACCCGTCCGGGGCGCTTTTTTGCAGCTCGGCGGTCCGGAGCGCGAAATTGATCAGAGTCCGTTTCATGTAGAATCTGCCGCCCATCAAGCCATCACGTGTCTCGGATGAGGATGGTTCCATCCTTAGCCGCCGGGGCGGGAGCAGGTGTCCCGCCTTTTCCCGGCGCCAGGAAGAACGGTGGTGCGGGCGGAGGGATAAACCGCCAGTTCAAAGGGACCGGCCCTGCGCGGGATGGTGCCATCCCCTACGCCGAAGCGGGATCGTGGCGACCCGCAGGCTTTTCGGCTTCGAAGCGCGAGGGCCTTGATGATGATGGTAGCGGGCGAGGGACTTGAACCCCCATGACCTTGCGGTCGGACGATTTTGAGCCGTCTGCGTCTGCCAGTTCCGCCAGCCCGCCACAGCGCAGTTCTGCGCTTCTTCACTTTAACAAATTACGAAGCTCAGGGCGTCATCGCTCGCGCGTCCCTACTCCTCTTGTTGCGTGGGCGGCTCGTTCTTCTTTTTGGTTTTCGGCCGCCGTATGTTGATCGCGGCGGCGTCGAGGCTGTTCTTGAGGTGGGAAGCGTAGTATTTCTCGATCATCTCAACGCTGGTGCGGCAGTTCTTGGCGATCTGATAAATGTCCGCGCCCTCCATCAGACGCAGGCAGATGTAGGTGTGCCGCAGGCTGTATGCCGTGCGGGGTTGTCCTTCACGGTCTTTCTTGAGGCCTTCTTCGTCGAGGATGGTGTTGAAGAGCTGCCGGTGGGTCTTCTCGAAAATCAGGTCGGTCGGCTGCGGCTTGTTCCTCTCGACCAGCCTCTGGAAAGGCCTGACGGCTCCGCTGGTGCTCTTGCAATAGCCGACGCCGCGCTTGCCGCGCACCTCGATTTCAAGGATGGTTTCGTTGCTGCCCTGATCATCGACGATCTTCACGTCGCGGTATTCAAGGTGGTTCGCTTCGTCCGGACGCAGGCCGGTGTTGGCCATGAACAGGACATAGTCGTGAAGCTGTTCGGATTCCCATTTGTAGCGGGGATTTTTCGGAGCGTGAGCCCGGCGCCGGGTGGCTTCATAGAGCTGCTTGTATTCCTCCGGGGAGAACCACGCGCGGTGCGAGATCTTCCCTGACGCCCGGTAGGGCTCGGAGAGATCCGGCAGCCGGTCGAGCCACCGGTGGCGCACGGCGGCTTTGAGGGTCTGCCGCAGCACGACGATTTCCTGATGCATGGTACTCCGGGCCGGGGGTTTCCCTCGTTCCTTCACCGCTTCCTCGTGGCGATGAATGCGGTACTCCTGCACCTGGCCGGGGGTGATCTCGGAAAGTCCCATGTCGCCAAAGAAGGGCAGCAGATGAAGCCGGAGGCGCGTGCTGTGGCCTTCAACGTACTCGGCATTACGTTGGCCGTCGGTGATGATCTGGTATTCGCGCTCGAATTGCACAGCGGCTTCGCGAAAGGTTTTTTCGTTGGTTATTTCACCGCTGCGGGCCTTGCCGCGCAGTCCCAGATACCAGTCCTCGGCGAAGTCCTTGGCCTTGGCGAGGCCGTCTTCCTTCGTGGAGACGCGTCGGTTCTTGCCGGCGAGGTAGGTAGAACACTGCCACAGACTGCTGTTGTCGCGGCGGTAGATGTGGACCTTGCCGCCCAGGATCGTGTGTTTCTCTGGCATAACGTGTCGAGGCTCGAAAATGCCCAAACTGTGTAAGGCTTGTGTAAGTATACCAGAGGTGTCAATGGTTTAGCTATCGCACTGAAAAAAGGCGTCTTAGCACGACAGAAAAGTTAATACGGATGATTTTGAGTCCCGTGCGTCTGCCAGTTCCGCCACTCCAGCGCCTGGGGAGTCTTCAGTATAACAACGGCCCGAACGCCTAAACCACCAGCACGCGGTGGTCGGGACAGTCCTGGCGCAAGCCGTCGGAAATCGTCGCGATCACGTCCGGACCGTGGCGCGCCAGGAAGGGCACGATCGAGTACAGGCGCTCCTGAAGATGCTCGTTCGGGAACACGAGGCCCGTGGCGTACGCGGCGCCCGCGGAGGCTCGCGCGTCCCGGCGCAAAGCTTCGCGCGCAGCCTTGCGCCCGGTCTTTTCGAGCTGATAGAGGATTTTTCGACGGCTCACAGCGAAGGCCCTCTCGAGCGTCGGGTCAAACGCCGCGAGAGTGCCGCTCACACGGTCCGTCAACGTGCCCGCCTCCGCCCGTATTTCAGAGAACGTCCGCTCCATGCCTTCGGGGATCAGGCGTTGCGCGATCTTCTCGCGTACGGCGGCCTCGCCGGCGAAGAAATCCGGCAGCGTGAGCGAGAAGCGGCTCATGATCTTTGCGGTCCGGCCATCCAGCAGCGTCGCGCTTTGCCTCGGAACGGCCACCGGCGCTCGTCCGAGGAGGCGGCGGTAAAGCACCTGGCTCTGCGCCAGGTAGGCCAGCTCGGCGGGCCCGCCGACGTACGCCACCGTGGGGAACATCGAATCCTGCACCACGGGCCGGAGGAGCGCATTAGGAGAGAGTTCTTCGGCGCGCGCAGCCAATTCCGCTGCCGAAAGCCGCCTGCCGTTGCCCGAAAACTCATCCCCGTCCCGGTGCAGCGCGATGCGCAGGCCACCCTCGAGCAGGAACACGAATGATGTCTCCGGCTCCACGTGTACCTGTACGTGATACCCCGCGGCCGCGAGCGCGGCGTTGCGCTCCAGGACCAGGCGTGTGAGCTCGGGGGCTCTGGCCACCGCCTCCGATAACAGCGGTGCGGCGAGAAGGCGCGACGCCGGATGCATCGGGTCAAAGAACAGCAGCCCGGCATCGGGGAGGATGCGTGCCAGCAGTCTCTGGAAAGCCGAGCCGAAGGTCTCACCACTCGCATACGCGGCGGTCACCATCTCTACGGTTTCCTCGGCGAAGGGCAGGCGGCCGAGCGCGGCGCGGAGCGCGTCGATGGGCGCGCCATCAACCGGAATCCCGCCGACCGGGCGCCGGTCCGCCGCCGCGGCAGGCAACTCGAGGCGCACGGGCTGGTTCTCCGCGTTGAACACCCAGCAGTGGTTCGCTTCGACGAAATCGTGGTCCTCGGTGGCGAGCCAGAAGACCGGCACAGCGGGAGTCCCGCTCTCGCTCAGCCGGCGTGCCAGGTGCGCTGCCGTCAGCGCCTTGTACACGGTGTAGCAGGGTCCGGAGAACAGCCCCACCTGCTGCCCGGTGAGGACGGCCACGGTTCCGGGTTTTGCCAGCAGATCGAGTTTGGACGAAGGCCCATTCTGCTGCCGCATCGCATCCAAGAGTGCGGCGCGGCGGCCGTCGGCAAACTGAACGCCTGCAGCCGCTCGCCGGAAGGCACCCGGATCGTGCGGGTCATGATCGTAAAACGGAGCGACGCGCTCGAAGTGATAGACGTAATCCTCAAATAGCTTTGCCGTGTGCGGCAGCGCGTAGTGGGGGACCGAGAACGGCTCCATGGACAGTCCCAAGGTAACAGATGGCCGGAGGCGCGCGCCTACAATGGGACTTGGCCGGCGTCTACCTCTCGTTCCCTTTTTGCGCGCAGAAGTGCACATTCTGCAACTTCGACTCCGGCGTGTTTGCGCCCGCGCTCGAGGAGCGCTACCTGGCGGCTCTGGCGGACGAAATTGCGCGCTTCACTTGGACCTGGAAGCCGGAAACCGTCTATCTGGGCGGCGGCTCGCCGAACCGGATAGCGGAGGCGTCGCTTGCCCGGTTGCTTTCTCTCATTCCAGGTCGGCCCTGGGGTGAAGCCACGATCGAAGCCACGCCGGGCGGCATCACGCGGGAGAGAGCGGAAGCGTGGCGCGAAGCCGGCGTCAACCGCGTGAGTCTCGGCGTGCAGTCGTTCGTCCGCGCGGAGCTGGCGCGCACGGGGCGGCGGCACGATGCCGCGCGCGTTGCCTCAGACATGGCATTGCTGCACGCGGCGGGAATCGCGAACACGAACATCGATCTGATCGCCGGTCTTCCCGGCCAGACGCCCATGAGCTGGCGGGAATCGCTGGACTGGGTGGAGCGCCTGGAAGCGCCGCACGTCTCGGTCTATATGCTGGAGATCGACGGGGACAGCCGTCTCGGCGCCGAAATCCTTCGGGGCGGCAGCCGCTACGGTGCGGCGGACGTTCCCGCCGAGGAAACTGTCGTCGAGTTGTACGAGACCGCGTGCGAGCGGCTGGAGCGCATGGGAATCCGGCAGTACGAGATCTCGAACTTCGCGCGCCCGGGCTTCGAATCGGCGCACAACTTGAAATACTGGCGCTTGGAGCCCTATGCGGGATTCGGCGCCGGCGCACATTCCTTCGACGGCGATTCCCGGCGTGAGAACGCCGACTCGCCCACCGTGTATGCCGAATTGATCGAACGCGGCGAGTCACCCGTTGCTGCCGTCTCGCAGGCGCATCCGGAAGAGGAGCGGCTCTTCCTCGGCCTTCGGCTGCGCGAAGGCGTGCGCGCCGATGCCGCGGGTTGGGGCCGCTTCGAAGAGCCGATTTTTCGGTTTGCCCAAGCGGGCCTGCTCGAAGAAGCCGGCGGTGTGCTCCGGCTGACAAGGCGGGGCATTCTGTTGTCCAATGAGGTGTTCCAGGAGTTCATCGCTTAATGCCTGAGTTTCCACTGATTGATTTGCGCAGCGATACGGTCACCCGTCCCACCCCTGCCATGCGGCGAGCCATGGCCGAAGCCGAAGTGGGTGATGACGTTTACGGCGAGGACCCCACGGTAAACCGCCTGGAGAAGCGCGCGGCCGGGATCTTCGGCAAAGAGGCGGGCCTCTTTGTGCCCACGGGCACCATGGGGAACACGATCGGCGTGAAGGTGCACACGGAGCACGGGCAGGAGGTCATTTGCGACGCCCGCGCTCACGTGCTGAACTACGAGCTTTCGATGATGGCGTGGTTCTCGGGCTGTGTGGCGCGGCCCATCTACGCCGAAAACGGGATTCTGCGATGGGAGCAGGTCCGCCGCGAAATCCGGCCTTTGGGCCCGCACTGGGCGCCTACGGGCCTCATCGAGCTCGAGAACACACACAACATGGCCGGCGGCACGGTGTATCCGCCCGAGGCGTTCGACACAATTTGCGACGGCGCACACGAAGTGGGGATCAAAGTCCACCTGGACGGCGCACGAATTTTCAATGCCGCCGCTTATCTCGGCCGCCCGGTGAGCGAGATTACGGCCAAAGCGGATACGGTAATGTTCTGCCTCTCAAAAGCACTGGGTGCTCCGGTGGGTTCCATACTGGTGGGTTCGGCGGGGGTGATTGCGCGCGCCCGCCTGTTCCGGAAGCGCCTGGGCGGCGGGATGCGGCAGGTCGGCGTTCTCGCGGCGGCGGGGTTGATCGCTCTTGAAGAGATGCCTGAGTTGCTGCCGCAGGATCACGCGAACGCCCGGTTCCTCGCGGGCGTGCTGGGGGCGACGCCCGGCATTTCCGTGGTTCACGAAGTGCAGACGAATATCGTGATCTTCGACGTCGCGGGCGTCGCGGCTGCCGGCGCGGAGTTCAGCGCAAAACTGAAGGCTCGCGGCGTGCTGATGAATCCCGTGCGCGGCACGCTGATGCGCCTCGTCACCCATCACGACGTGAACCGCGAAGCCTGCGAGCGCGCGGCGGAGATCCTCGCCGAGGTCGCGGCCGGGGTGGCCGCATGAAGTATCACCACCTCGGCATCCCCACCGCGGTGCCGCACGCGGGCGAGCGGTATCTGGCGGAGCACAAGGTCTACATTTCGGGTTACGAGAGCAGCCCTTACGGAATCGAGTGGATGCGGTACGAGGCGGGCTGCTCCGTGCCGGAGCTCGTGCAGACCGTGCCGCATGTTGCTTTCGAGGTTGAGGATCTGGACGCCGCGCTCGAAGGCAAGCAGGTCCTGATCGCCCCGAACAGCCCGTCGGAAGGGGTGCGAGTAGCTTTCGTCGTGGACGACGGCGCGCCAGTTGAGTTCCTCGAGTTCAAAAAGGCATCGGACTCGGCCGACTAACCCGAAGTTCCATTTCGCATCAGAGACTATCTTGCTGAGCTGACTCGGGAACGCGCAGGATTGGCCTTCCTGTTTCTGGCTACAGTCCCAGGAGTTGGAAGGCGCGGGTCTGCACAGGCGTGGGCTCG
>Ga0209777_10001249_pt1 | contig 37950 bp, 14 predicted proteins | sample FrelakmetHBP12HB_FD_187147 | JGI IMG/M metagenome (GOLD analysis project Ga0209777, IMG submission 187147) | Freshwater lake sediment microbial communities from the University of Notre Dame, USA, for methane emissions studies -HBP12 HB (SPAdes)... | ecosystem: Environmental > Aquatic >...
GGTTCTCTCGCGGAGTTCGGCACATACACCGTCAACGAAAATGAAGGTACTTTCACTCTCCATCTCGAAGCCTGCACGTTCCCAAATTGGGTTGGCATGGACCAAAAACGCGCGTTTTCCGTTTCACGAGACGAATTGAAGATCACCAACCCAACCGGGTCTCTTGGGGGAACCGCAACGATGATTTTGAAACGTGCCATGTGATTGGTGGGTGAGCCGAAGTAATCGCTAATAATGAGTATTACTCTCACGTTCCGATGGGGCATCGGTTCAGGTGTCTTGCATAGGGTTGTTGTCAAATCATGTGCCAACTAACCCCATAATCGAGGAAGATGCGCGCAAGAACGACACGTCTCCCTCATTGTGAAAGCCACACTTGCTTTCAATCCGAAATCAACAGATCATGTAGAAACCTACTTCTCAATCTTTGTAGGTGAAGTCGTTAACCAGAGATTAATCTGGTAATGTTTCACCATTCAAGTTTGGACTTTTGCACTCTGGGTTTTATTAACCGCAATCTTGATTTTTCCCCAGGTGACGCAAAACGAAATGGCCGTTTCCGAAACATAATTATCCCCCATCCCCCTATCTCCCCATCACCCCATCAGCTCTTTTCAAGATGGCACGCTACGAAATGCCCATTTCCGACATCGGTGAGCGACGGAATGGTGGTTGTGCACATCTCTTTCTTGTGGGGGCAGCGGGTGTGGAAATGGCAACCCGCGGGAGGATGCATGGGGCTCGGGACGTCTCCTTCGAGAATGATCCTCTTCTTGCTGACATTCGGGTCGGGCATCGGAATAGCAGAGAGCAGCGCAATCGTATAAGGATGGAGAGGGGAAGTGTAAAGGTCTTTGTCTCGGGCGATCTCAACAATTCTTCCTAAGTACATCACGGCGATCCGATCGCAGATATGTTCAACAACAGCCAGGTCGTGAGCGATGATGATATAAGATAGCTTGAACTCCTCCTGGATATCCTCTAACAGATTGATAACCTGGGCCTGGATCGAGACGTCGAGAGCGGAAACCGGCTCATCTCCAAGCACGAGCTTCGGATTTAATGCAAGAGCCCTCGCAATCCCAATCCTCTGTCTCTGGCCTCCGCTAAACTCATGGGGGTAGCGCCTTGCATGTTCCGGGCTGAGTCCCACCTTCTTGAGAAGGTAAGCCACCCTCTCCTGCCTCTCTCTCGGTGAGCCAACATGGAAAGCGCCCAGGGGTTCTCCGATGATCTGTTCAACGGTCCTCCGGGGATCGAGAGAGGCGTAAGGGTCCTGGAAGACAATCTGCATATGTCTTCTAATCGAACGCATCCCTCTGTTATCCAATTTGCAGATGTCATTCCCTTCGAAAAGTATTTCTCCCGCCGACGGCTCAATCAGTCTCAGGATGGCCCGCGCCGTGGTTGACTTCCCACATCCGCTTTCGCCGACGAGTCCCAGACTTTCTCCCTCGTAGAGTGAGAAGCTCACTCCATCCACCGCATAGACATAGCCCATCGTTTTGGAGAAGATTCCTCCCTTGATAGGGAAATATTTCTTCAGGTCTTTTACATCGAGTAAGGGTCTTGCGGAGTATGCTCTTTCGTTCATCGATTCTTCAGCCTATACATCTTCGCCAATTTGCGCACTCTTCACTTTTCGATTAGCCAGCAACTGCAATGGTGGCCTTCTCCAATCTCTCGCAACTCCGGCTCTTTCTCCCTGCAAATGTTCATAACCGAAGGGCACCGGGTAGAGAATTTACAGCCTGAAGGAAGCTCATAGAGGCTCGGGACCACACCAGGGATCTCGTTGAGACGGATTTTCCCGTAGCGGAACTTATCGCCAAGGCGCGGAATGGACTTCAGTAAACCCATGGTGTAGGGATGCTGGGGATTTTCGAAGAGGATCTTTGTCTTTGCTTCCTCCACAATCTTTCCCGCGTACATGACGATCACCCGTCTCACCGTCTCCGCGATCACGCCGAGGTTGTGAGTGATCAGGATAATCGCCATTCCCAGCTCTTCCTTCAGCCTGATCATTAAATCGAGGATCTGTGCCTGAATGGTCACATCGAGTGCGGTCGTGGGCTCGTCCGCAATCAGGATCTCAGGGTTACAGGCAAGAGCCATGGCAATCATCACCCTCTGCCTCATCCCGCCGCTTAGCTCATGGGGATACCGTTTCACACATTTCTCAGGAGTAGGGATGTTGACAAACTTTAACATCTCAACGGTTTTCTCCAAGGACTCGTTCTGGGAGAGGCCCTGATGAAGCTTGAAGGTCTCCTGAATCTGATTGCCCACCGTAAAAACGGGGTTGAGAGACGTCATGGGCTCCTGGAAGATCATCGAGATCCGATTCCCCCGAATCTTCCTCATCTCATCCTCTGGAAGGGTAAGAAGGTTCTGGCCCTTAAACAGAATTTCCCCACCCACAACCCTCCCGGGAGGTACTGGAATGAGGCGAAGGACGGAGAGAGCTGTAACGCTTTTGCCGCATCCGGACTCTCCCACCACGCCCAAAGGTTCTCCCTGGGTCAGTTGGTAGCTGACACCGTCCACTGCCTTGGCGACCCCTTCGTAGGTGTAAAAATACGTCCTCAGGTTTTTGATCTCAAGAACCGCTTGGTCCTTCATTCGTGACCTACAGGCTTAACTTCGTTAACCACGCTTCGGGATCTTCAAACAAGACCATCTTCTTGCCGATTCCCATTTTCTGGGCGCTTTGAAAGACTCGAAAGGCCTCTGAAAGATCGTGAATGCCCAGGCCAATGGGGTTGAAAAAGATGCGCTCCTTCGGGTCCGTTCTTCCCTTCTTCGTCCCCACGACAATCTCTCCGAGGTTACCGATGACACGGGTCTCCTCAATGATGCCGTCTCGAACCGCACGCCAGCTCACATCGACCCCATGATGTTTCACCTGGTACCAGTCATCTACCACAACTTTGTCCATCTTCCGGAGGGCCTCCGGAGGCGTATCCCAGAAAGAGATCTCCGCGTGGAATACCCCCTCTTTATACCAGTCCCCATTCACATAAGGGTGACTGGCCATGGTCGCCGTGCTGATGATATCCGCTCCCCGGATCGCCTTTTCAGCCGAATCCACGATCTCAATCTCCATGCCACAGCGGCCTGCCATACGCTCCTTGAATTTCTCCGCAGTCTTTCGGTTTACGTCGAAGACCCTGCACACCTCCAGGGATGATAACGCGCTCTTCATCGCCATCGCCTGCGTGTGTCCCTGAACACCCGCACCGACAAGGCCATAGATCTTCGAATCGGACCTGGCGAGGTACTTTGCAGCCACACCGGAGGCTGCTCCTGTCCGCATCCCGCTCGGAATCGATGCATCCATGACGCAGGACGGGATGAGGGTTTCAGGATCGACAATGATAACCAAGCCAGTTCCTCTCGGCAGCCCATACTTTTGCGGATTCCACGGACGGCTGGGAATGAACTTGATGCCGGCCGTGTTGACCGGACCTAACAGGTCTCGTTTTTTCAACTCCTCTTTATATTGTTCACCTCCCAACCAGGAAGGCATGGACATGATACGGCCAATGGTCTCTTCGGTCTCCGGGCCTCCCCAGCGAATGACCGGTTTCCCCGGCTGTATAAAATCTCCCTTGCCGTGAAGAAAAAAGGACCGTTCCACGGCCTTTATCGCGCCGCTCATATCCGTTCCACCGGCGGCAACACAATCCTCTTGACTCAAATAGAGGAACTCCCATTTCTTAGCCATTCTTGATACCCCCATTCATGTCAATAAACAACTCTTGAGACTCTAAATGCTCATTTATATAGCGAATCGTTTCGGAATGCAAGTTAAAACCGACAATATTAACAGCCTCATAATAGTAACGACATTGATCTACAAAATCCCTCCCGACCTCCCTTTTCCAAAGGAAGGAGGTACCCCTCTTTGCCAAAGAGGGGCGAGGGGAGATTTCCCAATGTCTATGTCAATTCAATTTTGAGACCCTTAATAACCGTAATGCCTCACTTAGGCATGGGAGTAGAGGCTTTAGCCGGTCCCTTCGACCGTTCGCCCTGAGCTCGTCGAAGGGTGAACGGGCTCACGGCTCAGGGCAGGCTAAAGAGGGCGACTGAAGTCGCCTACTCCACAGGAGAGTGAGGGGATACCAATAACCAGACGATCAGTTGCGCCACGAACCTTGTCATGGCTTCTTCCCCGTCAGGACGTATTGCTTCAACTCTTCTAAACTCAGATGATCGAGGTTAAGATTTCTTAGAGTACGGCCGGCAGCATAATAATCCGTATCGTTGACTACCGAAGCAAGGTGGATCATTGTCTCATAAGTAGGCACGGGGACGCCTGCCTTTCTCCCCAATGAAACCGTAAGGGAGGCTCCGATCGGGATATCCTCCGTGATATAGCGGTCCTGCATGCTGAAAGGCCCCTGGCTTGACGTCACGGCAAACTCTGCCACAGACATGTTGAAGGAATCCCAGAAAATCTCGTCATAGGTGTAGGGCCGATATCCCATTGCCTTGAACAGATCCATCCTCTCCGCATCCATCCGGTAGATGACCTTCTTTACCGAAGGAGTAAGCCCTTCCTTGTACATCCAGAATTCACCCTTGGAGTATTCTACTCTACCCATGTTAAGCAACGCGCCCACCGGGTGCACGATAATATTGACGTTATAGAGAGCAGGCTCTAATACGTCGGTTGCCGGCTTAACAACATGTGCATAAGTTCCGTCGAGGGCCTTGAGGACGTTTGGAGTATCGGTCGCTGGCAGGGCAGCCAGCAACATGCGGGGCCCGTCAATCCGGTGAATGTTGACTGTGCCGGGGCCTTTTAGCCGCCGGCAGCAATAGGGAAATGTCACTGCCTCCGCCAGAAATACCTGGCGATTCATTCCCAACTCATCCCAGACCTTGCGAAATACGAGTGTCCCACCGCTTCCGGGCCAAATGACTACCGTCTGCCCATCGGAGAGATGCGGCACGAGGTCTCGAGCAACGCGCTCATGTGCCAGGGCCTGCGTAGTAACCATAATCAGTTCCGCCCCTCGAACTGCTTCGGACAGATCGATCGCTGCCAGGCCAATTTTGGCAAAGCCTGTACGGGCAATTCCTGTCACATGGATCCCGCCCTGGGCCATGATGGGTTTGATGTTCTCAGCATACTCAGGGAACTCAAACAACCTGCAGCCGTGCCCAGCCAGGCTCATATCCCCAGCGATCGCAGTCCCCCCGTTTCCAGCACCGATAATACAGATTTCTTTTGTCATATTCTTCACTCCATCCCCTGTTTCTGTGCAGCGAGATCCGCATCCTAATTCAAGGCCAAAGCCTTGAGTTACAACCCCTCGGGGGGCCGTAACTCAGCCCTTTAGGGCTGAATATTCTTATAGTCCTGCCGGTTGCCTTAAATGTCCGGAAAGCCGCCATTTTAAGCCTCGAAGAGCAGCTTATCCGTTTCCGCAACCGGCGGGTTCACCCTTCCATGGCTCACTCCGCACTAAAGTGTTTGGGACCCGTATCAGCAGGACTGGTCGGGCTTGGCCAACCGTTACATTTTAACAAGACAACTCTCCCGGCACAACCCCTCGTTCTTTTCGGGCTTCTCCACCGCACCGATTTCGACGGGATTTGGATGAAAAGGGATCGATGACAGAGGTAGGTCGCGAGATGAGAAGCTCCAAAAGGAAGGCTGATAGTAACTTCCCTGTCCGAACGGGAATTGATTGAAGAGACCTTTTTGCGTCACAGAAAAGTCTCTCAAGGTTACGGAGCAGGGAGATGGACAGAGATCGCTCCTACAAGGCCTTGTAGGGGCACAAGAGCTTGTGCCCCTACTTCCTACGACATTTGTCTAACTGACGGCTTTATTCAGGGGACACTAAATCCCCCAACCAGCCTCGCTTCACCCATTGGATTTGACACGACCACGTCACACACAGACGAAGAAGGAATTCCTTTGGGAACAATGAACTGAACCTGGGCTTCTCCGGTTCCCTCAGATGAAGTCGCCGGCCACCCGACCACCTTGCAGGTCTTTCTCTTCACGACACCACCGGCTGCATACTCCAGGTAGACCTTGCCTTTCTTCGTCCCGAATAAAGACCCGGAAAGTGTGATGAGGTCACCGGCCTTGCCGTTGTTGGGTTCAACGGATATGTCTGAAACCTTGCCGGCCGTAAAAACGTTATTCTCTTGGATCGAGGTTCCCTTCGGCTCTTTAGGCAGTATCACGATGGGATAGGTCCCGGGAAACATCGATTTAGTGAGGAGGCACCGAATCTCCCCCTCCTGCCACGACGATATCTTCAGGGAAAGAGTATCGAGAAGAACTTTTCCCTTTTTGGTTCCAAACCCGGGGCCTGCGAGTACAATTTCTGTCCCATAGGTTCCCCGGGGCGGACCGGCCAGGAAATGTGAGAAGGTGGCTGTAACGGACTTGGCGGCATCCATGGTTACAGAACAAGGATCTTTCCCTGAACAACCGCTCCCCGACCAGCCGGCAAAGACGGAGGATGAATCCGGATGGACAGCCAATGCCACGACCGTGTTGTAATCATAAACAGGGCTGCAATCAGCATGGCCATTGCCGCAGTCAACCCCGGGTGGAACGCTTGTGACCGTGCCTTTTCCGGCGCCGGTGACAACTACAGTCAACGTATGGGTGTCGATGGCAAAGACCACATCGATCGCGTGCGGAGCGGTAACGCTCACGAAGGAATAGGAACTAATTGCCCCCTGGGAGGCACCGTCAACTTTCACGTCAACAACATGGTAACCCGTATCCGCAAGGATGTTGAACGTCTGGCTGACTCCGTAATTCACTGTCACGGTCCCGGGCGTCACAGTGCCTCCGCTCGAATGGGTAACGGTCAGTGTAAAGGTGTTGATAGCGAAGGTTGCATCGATCGTGTGTGGAGCGGTAACGTTTGTGAAGGAATAAGAGCTGATTACGCCCTGGGAGGCGCTGTCAACTTTCACGTCAACAACATGGTAACCCGTATCCGCAAGGATGTTGAACGTCTGGCTGACTCCGTAATTCACCGTCACGGTCCCAGGCGTCACAGTACCTCCGCTCGAATGAGTAACGGTCAGTGTATAAGTGTTGACTGCAAAGGTTGCACCAATCGTATGAGGCGCGGAAACGTTCGTGAAGGAATAAGAACTAATTGCCCCCTGCGAGGCACCGTCAACTTTCACATCGACAACATGGTAGCCCGTATCCGCAAGGATGTTGAACGTCTGGCTGACTCCGTAATTCACCGTCACGGTCCCAGGCGTCACAGTACCTCCGCTCGAATGAGTAACGGTCAGTGTATAAGTGTTGACTGCAAAGGTTGCACCAATCGTGTGAGGCGCGGAAACGTTCGTGAAGGAATAAGAACTAATTGCCCCCTGCGAGGCGCCGTCCACTTTCACGTCGACAACATGGTGGCCCGTATCCACAAGGATGTTGAACGTCTGGTCGACCCCTAAATTCACCGTCACGGTCCCGGGCGTCACAATACCTCCGCTCGAATAGGTAACGGTCAAGGTGTACTGTTGAATCCCAACTCCGGTCAAGGCGACACCATAAACGGGGGTGTCAATATCATTCGAAGGAATATTTAAGAGCCCGTTCCTCGTTCCCCCGGCTTTGGGGGAAAATCCTGCCGTTAGGGTACACACGGTAGATTGGGCAAGAGTGGCCCCACTGCATTGGTCATCCGTGATAACGAAATCATCTGGATTGGCTCCTCCAGGTAAGATCGTCCCGATGGTCAGGTCCTGAGTCCCCGTGTTCGTGACGTTCACGGTCTGCATTGCCGTGCTCTGGCCGACGTTTAGACTCCCAAAGATTACTTGGATTCCGTTGTCAGGCAGGCTGACCACGATGTTGGCTGGACTTTCTGTCGTAAACTGCCAGGAATATTCTGCACCCAACGGATTTCCAATCTTGTCTGTGATTCCAGCAGTCAGCCTCGCCGTGTAGACAGTATGAGGCGATAAGGCAGTGGACGGCTTGAAGGATGCCGTCTTCAAGGGTTCGCTGTAAGAAAGAGATCCCGCCAGGCCATCTACAGTGAATGTAGACGCTGTCAAGGTCGCAGGATCGATCGGCTTTGAAAAAGTCGCCGTGACGGTGGGAATATACTGATAGGGATCGGTGGAAAGAGGCGTCGCATCGAAATGGACTTTCGGCGTCCCGCCCGCCGGATACGTGCCGATGACCGAGGGAGGCGTCGTGTCCGAAGGATCCGGCCCGACCCGGACGATAACCTTCGCGGGAGCGCTCTCAACCAGGCCGTTTCCGACCACATAGTAGAATTCCTCCTGGCCGCTGAACCCCGGCATGGCCGAGTAAGTCACGTTCGGTGGCGTGCCGACCAGGTCTCCATAGATCGGATTGGTCGTGATCCGGTAGGTCAGCGGGTTGGATCCGGAATCCCTTCCCGAAAGAACAATCGGGACGGGTGTCCCCGACACCGTTTCCACCGACTTGGGATCGGCCGCGATCGCCTTGACGAGGCTGACGACCGGGTTGGTCGGCGTGATTTCCGAGGCGCTCGGGAAGTGGACTTCCGCCATGTTGACGATCTGCGTCCCGCTGGGAATGCCTTCTCTCACTTTGATCGTCGTGACGACGGAGCCTTGCCGGTTCGGCGACAGGTCCCCGATCTCCCAGCTCAGCAGCCTGTCCATAATGGAGTACTCGCCCCCGTTCCCAATGGAAAGGGTCGACTCTTCGAGGTTCGGATCGAGGGTGTCGAGGACGAAGACGCTGTAGGCCGTTCCCACCCCCGTGTTCTCGTACTCGATCGTGTAGGTCAGGGTCTGGCCGGGGACGACATCGCCCATCGGGTCGACGGACTTGGCATTGGGGTCGTGGGCAGGGGTGATGTCGGTCGTGTCGTCATCGCACATGTTCGCTGAACCGTCCACCGGCGCGAAGACCGGGCCGTTCACCATGAGGGGGATCCTCGTCTTCGATTTCTTCAACGGGCAGACCTTGCCCTTATCGACGCATTCCCCTCCCGAACAGACCTGTCCTTCAAGACAAGGGGCAAGGTAAGGCAACGGATTGAACATGTTGTCTGCCGAGCACTTATGCATGCCTACCATCCCTTCGGAAACACACCACTTCTCGTAAACCTCTCCTGACGGTTTGGGACAGTAATAATCCTTCCGCCATTTCTTCTTCAGGCAAATGGCTGGGCAGCCGACTCCCATCTCGACAAAGTCGATGACCTCTCCGGCCGCCTCCGAAACAGCGGCGGCCGCATCCTTGCACACCTCCCACCCTTCCCTCTTGTAGAGGTGGTACGCTCCTTTGCCGACGTTCCAGGCCGTCTTGACGACGTGGCCCCCTACCACATCCACCCCTTTCATCGCCTCGCAGTTCCTCAGGCATGCCCAGTAGGAGATCTCGACGTCGTCCCCGACCGGAGCCTCGAAGCCCCGGATGGGAACGCTGGTCACGGGTCCCTCGTAGTCGGGGTTTGTCCATTCTCCGTAAGGAATCTCGGCTCCGTCCAAGCGGAGCATGAGCCCTCCGGCCTCGTCGAAGAACTCGATGCCGCTTTCGTTCGCTTTGACCAGGCTGTACTGGTCGCCCAATCTCGAGAGAAATGCCAGCTCGTAGGGATCCATCTTGAGGTAGACAAGGAAGACCAGTTCCCTCCCGTCTTTCAACATGAGCCTCTTGGCCACGTTGTAGAAATCGAGCCCCCTCGAAAGGGACACTCCGTGGAGCCGGGCCAGCCGGGCGTCCGAGGCAAGCAGGGCCGCGATCTCGTCGGCGCTTAGAAAGCCGTTCGAGGCCACCTCGATGCTCACCGGGTTGAGATAGGGGGTGATGTCCATGATATGCCAAGGGCTGGTCGTAGAATCGATCTTTGAAACCACCGTGGCGCTGCCGCTCGCCTCTCCCCATGGCACGTAAAGCGTGAAGGCGAGGCTCCCCTGGCCACCCGCGGGAACGGTTCCGAGGCTCCAGACCACCTCGTTGGTCTGCCGGAGATAGACACCTCCGCCCGTGGAGGAGACAAAGGGCAGGTTTCCGGGGAGGCCCACCTTGACGACCGTGTTCTCCGAGTCCACGGCCATCCCGTTCCGGTAGCGCACGAGGTAGACCGCTTGCTGGCCGGGGTTGGCGATCTTGGGTCCATAGACGTTGACGACGAGGCTCCCGGCATTCGCGATGCCGCCGGAAAGTTCCGTGTAGGCCAGCTCCTCACCGCCGCTCACGTCGTTGGGTTCCACCCAGACGAGGTCGACCTTATCCGGCTGATTCATGTTGTAGAAGGAGCTCCTCAGGTTGGGAGTCCTCGCGTTCGGATGGGTCGAGATCCGCTTGAAGGACGTGAAATTGTCCGCGGAGGTCGTGGCGTAGACTCCGCCGAATTGACCTGAAGCCAAATCATAACGGTCGTAGGCGATCACGACCAAGTCGCCCGCGTAGATACCCATGGTGATGCTGTTGGTGTTGACCGTGGCTGGGGTCAACGGCCGAGGAGAGGAGAAAGCTTTCGCGACGGGATCGTAGGTCCGGTAAACGACGCGATAGTTCCCTGTCGTCCCATCCTTTTCGGAATAGGCAAGGTGGACCGTTCCGGTTGAATCGACGGCAAGGTCCCCTGAACCGGAGGAGATATCGTCCGCCGAGACCTTCATGGGATCGGACCAGCCTGTTCCGTCGAAATGGAGAAACATTTTTGTGGATCGATAGGGAACTGTGGAATTGGTGTAGTTGGTGTAAAGGATGAAAAGGTTCCCGTTTTTACCCGCGTAGAGGTCAGGAACCTCCGCGCCATATCCATAGGTGGCCAAATCGTGGGGGACGGTGGTCAAAACGGCCCTGTCGCTCCAGTTATCTCCTCCGTCAGTCGATTTCTTGTAGACGATGTTAAAGGGGTAGTCGAACCAGCCATAGGCAGCCATGCAGGCCTCATGGAGGGTTCCGTTCCCGTCCATGACCATGGACGGGTGGTAGGTGAAGGTGTTGTAGTCAAGCACGGAGGGGTAGGGCCAGCTCTTCCCCCCGTCTGTTGATTTCGTGAAGAAAGGGTTCACGTTGAAGGTGAACCCTTCGTACAGGACACCGGCCGGATCGATCACGAGGCTCTGGGTGGAACTCGAATCGGGCATGAAATCGTTCCGCACGGCGTCCGACCACGTGGACCCGCCGTCGGAGCTCCACTTGACGTAGTTATAATAGTGGATATACTGGTTGGTAGCCAGCGTGTAGATCACGTAGATCGTTCCGGAAGAATCCCTCACCATATGGTTCTGTGAAGGGAAGAGCCATACGCCGTTGTAGGCGGGGTAGCGGTTGGGGTCACTGTCGATCACAGTGAAGGGAACCTGCGCCATCCCGTTTGATGCCCCGAGGGAAAGAAGGGTTCCCAGGAGGACCACCAATGCCAGCATTCTTTTTTCCATCTATTTTCTCCTTTCAAAGTAACGAACGCTAACTGTCTTCCGAAGAGCATGTAGATACACGATCATAGAGCATTCTCTGTAAAATCTATCCCCTTGGCTGTAAAGTCGCCCACGTGTCAACCGAATGTCATCCGGGTGTCAACCGGATGTCAACAGTCCCGCCAGCAGATTTACCTCCCAAGTGGCCTCACGAAGATCTGAAAGACAACTAATGTTTGCACCTACCTTTGTTCCTTTTCACTTAATTCCGCCAGGAACCCTTTCTGATATCTCACGCTCTCTGTTGTACGAATTTTCTTCACAACAACACGCTCCTCTTCGGTTTTTTACTTCTGGGAGTGTGCGAAAACGAAAGTTTCAGCGAATGGACATTTTTTGCCAGTGGTCTCCGGTGAAGCAGGGGATGGAATTGCACTATTCGGTGGTTATGGAGGTGTCTTCTGTATCGTCATTTATGTTCAGTTGGGTGGTGATATGCGCGGCTGTTCCTGAATTTTTCCCATGACTAAAGAAGTAGCGATAGATACCGAAGTTAAAGAATGCGATAATTGCAAGCGCAATGTAAAGTGAAAAAACTAATAGGAGTTTCCCTCTGATTGTCTCTTGGTCGTTCAATTCCACACTGCAAATTACAAGCAACTATTGTGCCATCGGGGCAACTTTGTCTAACTAGTCGGAATCAAAAAAGTTTTGGGAATTCCCCGCTGACCAAAGGAATCCCGGAGAAACATAAATTGGCACCAGGTGTATAACTTTAGTTCAGCATTCAGGGTTTCGCCGGGATGACGAAAACCCTTTCGATCGGTTCTTTACAAACCATCTCTGGGCCGTTAAAATATCCCGTGTCGAAATGATCACCAGAGAGGGTAATGATGACGAAAAGGACCAGCATAAGAAACGGCATGGGATGTTTGTTAGCGTTTCTCTCTTTCTTCGTCCCCCTCTCCCTCTCCCATGGAGAAGAGGTCGTCGTCTACACATCCGTCGATCAGGTTTACAGCGAACCCGTGTTCATGGCCTTTCAAAAGAAAACAGGAATCAAGGTGAAGCCGCTCTATGACGTTGAAGCGGCCAAAACGGTCGGCCTGGTGAATCGACTGTTCGCGGAAAAATCGAACCCGAAAGCCGATGTCTTCTGGAATTCCGAGATCAGCCGGACCATTCTGCTGGCCAATAAAGACGTCTTGACCCCTTATCGGTCGGCTCATTGGATTGTCTTCCCCGAAACCTTTAAGGACAAACAAGCCTACTGGACAGGTTTTTCAGCCCGTGCCAGGGTCCTGGTGTACAATACGACCCTGCTAAAAGGAAAGGAGATTCCCGAATCGATTTTTGAACTCGTCAATCCTCAGTGGAAGAACAAGGTTACGATTGCATATCCTGTCTTTGGAACGACGGCAACCCATGTGGCTGCCCTCTACACTTCAATCGGGCAGGAAAAAACCGAAGAATACCTTCGAAATCTGGTGAAGAATGAAGTCGTGGTCGTAGACGGGAATTCCGTGACCCGGGATTTGGTGGTGGAAGGCAGGGCTGCTGTAGGTTTCACCGATACGGATGATGCCCAGGTGGCAATCGCCAAAGGAAGACCAGTAAAAATGATCTATCCGGACAGGAAAGGGATCGGAACGCTTTTGATGCCCAATACGGTTGCCCTTGTGAAGAAAGGTCCGAATCCCCAGACGGGGAAAAAATTGATCGATTATCTCCTCTCCGAGGAAGTGGAGAGCCTCCTCGCCTTTGGTGAATGCGCCCAGCTACCCCTGAGAAAGGGTGTGAAGAAACCATCCTATCTTCCTGACATCTCCGAAATAAAGGCCATGGAAGTTGATTATTCGGCGGTTGCAAACAATATCGAGAGGGCGGCAAAATTCTGCCAGGAACTCTTCATCAGACGATGAGCCATAAAAAACTTCTCATTCCTGTCTTCCTCTTCAGCCTCCTGATCTTTTTCCCGATCGCCATTCTCTTTATCGAGAGTTTTATTGCCGAAGGGGGAGGAATCTCGATTGAGCCCCTAAAAAGCCTCCTCCTCACATCAAGACAGTTCGGATTGATGAAAACCAGTTTGCTCCTTGCCACCGGAGCAACGCTTTTCTCTCTCCTCATCGGCGTTCCTCTGGCCTTGCTCTTCACCAGGACAGATCTCCCTTTCAGGAACTTTTTCAACCTTGCCAGCCTGATCCCCTTGATCATCCCTCCCTATATTCAGGCCATCGTGTGGACGAAGTTTTTCTCCCCTGATTCAGGAGGATTCCACTGGCCGTCCATCTTCAGCATCGCAGGAGGAATATTCGTATTCACCCTCTCCTATTTCCCTCTCGTCACACTGATCACTTCGTCCGGTCTGAAATCGATCGACTCTTCGCTCGAAGAAGCCTCGCTTACCCGCAAGAGCGCCTTTGGAACCATCCGCGGCATCACCCTGCCGCTCATCACTCCCCACGTCACATCAGGGGCCATTCTCGTGTTCATCTTCACACTGGTCAATTTTGAAGTGGCCGACATCCTGCGGTTGAAAACTTACCCGATTGAGATCTTCATCAACTTCAGCGCTTACTACAATGAAAGGGTCGCCACGCTCCTCTCGGTCCCCCTGATCTCGGTATGCATGCTTCTCATATGGGGGCAGATGGCGTTGATGCGAGACAAGTCCTATGCAAATTTTGAGTCTTCTGGCAAGGGGCGAAGTTTATTCCGCCTGGGTCCTTTAAACCCGTTTTGTCTTGCCTGGGTCACGGTATTGATCATCGTTTCCGTCGTGATTCCTCTCTGGATGCTCGTGAAAGGAGCGGGGCCTCTGGAGAATTATTCAAAGGCCTTCACCATCTCCCGTGAACAGATCTTCTACAGTCTATGGGTATCGGCCTTGAGTTCCCTCATCATGGTCCTTTTCTCCTTCGGGGCCACTTATTGCCTCGAGAGGGGAAAAGGCCTTTTCCATAACCTCCTCGACTTTCTTATCCAGACACCGTTTGGTGTGCCTTCCATCGTTCTCGGTATCGGTTTAATCCATGCATGGAACCGTCCAGGACTGGGCTGGATCTATGAGACCTCCGCAGTTCTCATCATCGGCTTGGTCACCGGATATGCCCCCTTTGTTGTGAAGATCGTCTCAACAAAAATGAAACAGCTCGATCGCGAATTCGAAGAGGCGGCCCTGCTCACTACCACTAAAGGGACAAAGATTTTCAGAAAAATCCTTCTGCCCCTTTGCATGCCCGGATTGATCGCAGGGTTCATGGCAGGCTTCGTCCTTTCACTCTCCAATCTCGGAACCGCATTGCTCGTGGTGGCACCGGGCAAAGCGACGCTGCCCATCAAGATCTATAACTATCTGCACTACGGAGCTGAGGAGATCGTTTTTGCCTCCAATCTCATCCTGATGGCCATGATTGCTTTCGCACTCGCCGCCCTCTACCCGAGTTTCCGAATTGTCCGGAGGTGGGGCCGCCGATGATCGAGATTATCCACCTCTCCAGGGAAATCGAAGGACAAAAGATCCTGGACGACATCACCCTTCAAACAGATGGAGGTCGTCTGCTCGCGGTCCTCGGCCCTTCGGGTGCGGGAAAGACATCGCTCCTCAGATTGATCGCGGGCCTCGATCGTCCCTCTCGTGGGGAGATCAAGATCTCCGGGCGCACGGTAAGTTCCCCGGTCATGATGACTCCTCCGGCCTTGCGCCGTGTCTCTCTGATCTTTCAGCATCTTGCACTTTGGCCTCATTTGACAGCCCTGGGGAATATCGAATTCGTGATCGATCGAGAGCGGTACCCCACGAGGGCTGCGGTGATGGAACAGATCGATCATCTCCTTTCCATGATGCATCTGAAAGATCATAAGAACCGCTATCCCGGTGAGCTCTCGGGAGGCGAAAAGCAGAGGCTTGCCATTGCCAGGGCCCTGGCCTCCGATCCGGAATATCTGCTGATGGATGAACCTTTCAGCAATCTCGATGACCTCTTGAAAGATGAACTCCTTGGGATGACACTTTCACTTAAGGAGAAAGACCGGATGACGATCATCTATGTCACCCACAACATTGACGAAGCCCTTTTTCTTGCAGACAAGATGGTAGTCCTGAAGGCCGGTAGGATTGTGAAAACATGGGTAAGCGAGGAGATAAAGAACCTTTCCAGGGAGGAAGTGCTTCAGCAAGCATTCAGGGCAGAGGGATGAATACCTGGAATAATGGAATGATGAAATATTGGAATAATGGGGAACATACCGAAGAAAACAGACCCTGTAGGGTGGCCATTGCCCACCTGACCCCTCTGATGCGTGCAAAGGGTCATTTCAAATGTCTTTGGTTGGGAATCATTGTCTTCACATTTGTGTTTTCTGTGACTTCCCCAGCGACCTGTGGAGAGCAGCAGATCTTTTCCACATGGGACGTATTTGAGGCGGACAATCTCGCCTCCATCTGGCTTATCAAACGATTTATCGCCCCCGGAGCCTCCATTGTTCTTTACCCTAAGGGACAGCTTATCACCGAAGGCATTTCGTTTGATACCCCCAATGCCCAGATCGCCCGAGCATTTAACAAATCGACCTTTGAAGCCTTTCTCGACCGATACCGGATCAAGGACAGGAAACTGATCAACATCGGTAAACTGATCCACGACACCGAAATAAACATCTGGGAGAAGAAGCTCTTCAAGCGCACGAGGGAAGTTGAAATACGAGTCGTCGAAATCCTTGAAAAATATAAAAAGAATGAAGAGATTATTGCCAAGGCTTGCGAGTATTTCGACAACTTATATTCCACTATGCCTGCCGAACTGCAACAAAATTGAACATCTCGGCAGTTTTCGGAGTCTGTCACTTCAACTTACTTCCAGATCGCCCCTTTTTTTTCAAGGGGGATATCAAATTGCATGGTCTTTTTCAGAAACAGGGTATCACACAACTTATAGCACCTCTCGAAATGGGGGTCTTAAAAGTCTCTCTTTGACAACGGGAGATTTAGAGGAATTATCAACTCTTTCCCAAGGGGGTGGCAAACATCTGCCTCCGCCTTATCAACACACCCATGAACCCTTTCTTCTGCTGGAAAAACCGCCGATTTCTTTCCTGTTACCCTCTCTTAAACCTGCTCTAACTCGTTGTATCCACTTGATAAGTCAATTCATGGAAAGCATCGTAAGAAAGTCGACATTCGGTTGAAAAATAGGTTGACAATTGGACGACTTTACAGTATGTTGTCTCCAACTGTACAGAATGACATGGTACCATTGAAGTGGTATAGGCACTTGGAGCATTATCTTCATTTCGTTCAGTTCGGCAACAAACGGGGGTATCAGACGATGAATAAAGGAAAGAGTGCTCATCTCATCCTGGCGTTACTCATCCTTCTTCTGTTCCCTTTGCTGGCCCATGCCCTGCCGGGCGACCTCGATGGGTCAGGCAGAGTTGACGGGTACGACCTGATCATTTTCGGCCTCGCAAATGGTTCCCACCCTGGAGACTCCAACTGGAATGCCGATGCTGACCTCAACGGAGACGGCAAGGTCGACAGCGCTGACCTCGCCATCCTCGCAGCTCAATTTGGATATAAAGGCATCTCTTTCGGTCTCTGGGTGGGCGACTGGACGACGACTCCGCCTCCCGAAACTCAAAGGCGGGTTTCTAAACTCTCGTCGAAAGGTAACTTGCTCAAAAGAGTCGGCACTTTTACAAATACCGTTTCCATATCCGGCAATGTGACTGACGGAACGGTTTGGATCGCGGATGCGGACGCGAATATGGTGAAAAAGCTTGCCGCCTTTGACGGATTAACGCTTCTCACGATCAACGGGATGGATCCTTATTCTGTTTCCGTCAATTCGAAGGACGGCTCGGTCTGGGTGGCTGACTACGCAAACAACCGGGTGGTCAAACTCTTTTCTAACATCACAGACGGGTACACAGTCGGGGCGCCGCCAGGAGGAAAACATCTTGTGGTTAACGGCTTCAACGGCCCCCGTTCCGTTTCGGTCAATCCTGAGACGGGTGTTGTCTGGGTGGCTGATACAAACAATAACAGGATTGTGAGATTGTCAGCGGATATTTTAGACGGCTACAACATCGGATCTTCCACGGGCAGTCACATCATCATGACAGGGTTTTCCGCTCCCTACGATATCGCTGTCAACGTTGCCGATGGGACGGCCTGGGTCGCCGACACCTCCCACAACCAGGTGGTGAAAGTCTCCTCTGCAGGGACCACAGAAATTCTGAGAATCGGAGGCTTCAACTCACCTGTTGCTCTCGATGTTAATTACATAGACGGCTCTGTCTGGATTGCCGACAGGTACAATAACCGGGTCGTAAGGCTCTCCTCTGACGGGGCGATTCTCGCAACGGCGACAGGGTTTAATAGTCCTCTCTCCGTTGCCGTAAACCCTCTCGACGGGACCTGCTGGGTCGCCGACTACTACAACAGCAAGGTAGTGAAGCTTTCTCCCAATGGCACAGAACTCCTGCGAATAGGCGGCTTTACTAATCCGCAGGCCCTCGCTGTAACACCGGAAGATGTCTCCGCATCGAGGGCACCCTCTGCCACGGCGAGTCTCAGTTCAAATAATGTTGACCCAGGGCAGATCATCACCTTTACCGGAACCGGAACGGACCCGGATGGAACCATCGTGCGATACGAGTGGGACTTCAACGGGGACGGCGTTGTCGAATATCAATCAGCCTCCACGGGAATTACGACCCACGCCTATAGCACTATCGGTGTCTATAATCCTGTTTTCAGGGTGACGGACAACGACGGTCTGACGGCGACGGATTATTCACAGATTGTGAGAGTTGGGGCTTTGAAGGCCATTGCAGGTGCAAATGTCACATCCGGGAATGCTCCTCTTACGGTCAACTTTACGGCAAGCTTCATCGACCCGATTGATGGCTTTGTGGACAACTATCAGTGGGACTTTGACGGCGATGGGATGTTCGAGGAATTTCTCACGGGCAGCGGGAACAAGAGCCATCAGTACCCCAAGGCTGGAGTCTATCAGGCGACGCTTAAAATCGTGGACGGCCCGCACGTCGCCACCGACAGCCTCACGATCATGGTGCTGCCCTCTCCCCCTGTTGCAACGGCCAGCGTCTCTCCGACCTTTGGGCTCTCCCCTCTCGGCGTTAACCTCACCGGCTCTGGAACCGACCCGGATGGCACCATTGTTCTGTACGAGTGGGATTTCGGTTCCGGCACCTATGACTGGCATTCCGTATCCGGCGGCAATACGACGCACATTTACACGAGTAACGGCACCTACAACGCAAAATTCCGGGTCACCGACAATGATGGACTAACGAATGTTAAAACTGTTACCGTTGATGTGGGAAAGGCATTGCCCATCGCCGTAGCCAATGCTTTTCCGAAAGAAGGATACCCCCCGCTCCTCGTCAACTTCAATGCGACGGGCAGCTCCGATCCCGGTGGAGCAATAACCCTCTACGAATGGAACTTTGGAGATTTCGCTTTCTTCGATGACATGGAGGGCGCAACAACCAACTGGACCGCGGATTCACCGTGGGGGGTGGTTACGACGGGGTGTTACAGTGGGACGAAGTGCTGGACCGACAGCCCGGCAGGAAACTACGCCAGCAACGCCAATACATCACTGACATCGAAGACGATCAACCTTTCCGGAGCCACTTCCGGAACCCTCAGTTTCTGGCACCGGTACGTAACAGAATCGGGATACGATTTTGGTCGGGTGGAAATTTCAAAGGACGGTGGGACGACCTGGACGCAGCTTGCCTATTATTCGGGAGCGCAGGCCACCTGGACAAAGGTTCAGATCGATATCAGCTCCTACCTTCCCGCCAATGTGAAGATCAGATTCAGATTCACCTCGAATGCCTCCAACAACTACGACGGCTGGTATATTGATGATGTCGCCATTTCAACCCCCACCTGGACGACGAGCGCCGATGGCACCGCAACGCACACGTATAACTATTACGGTAGCTATCTCGCCACGTTGAGAGTCACTGATAACGACGGGAATAAAGCCACCAGTACTGTAACGATCAACGTCACGCCAAATTGGATGCCCACAGCAACTGCCAGTGCTACTCCTCTGACAGGAACGGTACCCCCATCGATGAACGTCACTTTCACGGGATCGGGTGTTGATCCGAATGGAACGATCACGAAGTACGAATGGAATTTCGGTGAGGAATACGTTTGGGTTGCTGACGGTAATAATAACCAGATGGTCAGGTTGATCCAGGATGGAAGTGGAGAGATCGTAAGGAAGGGAGGGTTTTCTCTCCCAAATTCGGTTTCCGTTAATCCCAATAATGGAACGGTCTGGATCGCCGACCAAAACAACCACCAGGTTGTGAGACTTCCAGCAGATGGAAGGGTGGAGCTGGTAAGAGCAGGCGGTTTCTGGTACCCGGCCTCTGTTTCCGTGAATCCCACGGATGGTACGGTTTGGGTAGCAGATTACAGCAACAATCAGGTCGTAAAACTGAAACCCGATGGGAGCGAGGAGCTCGTTCGAAAAGGCGGCTTTTATCATCCTATCTCGGTATCGGTCAATCCGACGGATGGAACGGTGTGGGTGGCTGACGCATCAAACAACCAGGTCGTCAAGCTCGGGGCGGACGGGACAGAACTCATCCGGGTGAGCGGGTTCTCCTATCCCATTTCCGTATCGACCAACCCCGCTGACGGATCCATCTGGGTGGCCGACTACAATAACAACCGGATTGTGAAGCTTCTTTCTTCTGTTCCCAATGGTTATAACGTCGGGACGCAAACCGGATCCCATGTGAGCCTTCCCGGTTTTAACAGACCTAACTCTGTTTCGGTTAACGGCAGCGCCACCAATGGAACCTGCTGGGTCGCGGATACCAACAATCACAAGATCGTTCAAGTGAAGGCGGACGGGTCGGGAGAGCTTCTGAGGCTGGGAGGTTTTTATGGTCCTCTTGCCGTGGCGGTCAACTCCACGACAGGGATCGTCTGGGTAGCTGATACGAACAACAACCAGGTGGTGAAACTGGATTCGAACGGGAATCAGTTAGCCAGGCTAAGCGGTTTCAACGGCCCACGGGCTGTCGCTGTTGTCGACACAGGTGCAGCAAATTACCCCCCCTCCTCCTCATCTACCGGCAATACGAGTCATGCCTATTCTGTTCCGGGTATTTATAAAGCCATTCTTACGGTCACCGACAACGATTCGAACAAGGACACGGATTCCGTTCAAATCAGAGTTTACGGCATTCCGAGCGTAACCGCAGGAGCGAGCACAACGAGTGGTCCCGCCCCACTCGATGTTTTTCTGTTCGGAGCCGTCTCAGACCTCGACGGAACCATTGCGAAATACGAATGGGACTTCGACGGTGGCGGGACCTACGACTGGACTTCATCAACAACCGCGAGGGTCGAGCATGTCTATCCCACGTCAGGGACTTATCATCCGAAGCTTCGCGTCACCGACATGGATGGGTACACGAACACAAGCTCGCTGACGATCACGGTCAGTTCGACCCCCCCAACGGTCACCGCCGGCGCTGCTCCGCTTAAGGGAAATGCCTCACTTCTTGTCAATTTCTTCGGGACGGCCACAGACCCGGATGGGACGATCACGGAGTACCGGTGGAACTTCGGAGACGGAACGTCTGAATGGACCTCTCCAAGCACCGCCTCGACGACGCATCCCTACAACAGCAACGGCACGTTTACGGCCACTCTGACCGTGAAGGACAACGATAATCGTACAACGACATCCACGGTTCAGATTCAGGTCAATCTAGCAGGTACTCCTTCAGCGCTTATGTATGCCGAGCCTACCCAGGGGGTGACCCCCCTGACGGTTCGATTCTGCGGTTCCGGGATCGATCCGGATGGAACGATCACCTTATATGAATGGGATCTCGATGGAAACGGGACCTATGAACTCAGTTCAGCAACCGCTCCCACAGCCTTCGGCGACAAGATGGAAGATGGAGTAAATGGCTGGGTTGCCGATCCGCCATGGCAGAGAGTGTATACCGATTATCATTCTCCCGTCTACTCGTGGACCGACAGCCCCGGGGGAAATTACGGTAACAATGTTGACGCTTCGCTCATATCAAAGACCATCAGTCTCTCCGGCACAATTGCTCCGAAACTCATCTTCTGGCACCGTTATGATTTTAAATCGGGCGATTATGGGAGAGTAAAAGTATCAGGAGATAACGGAAGCACCTGGACGGAGCTCGGCAACTTTACGAATGCGACTCTCAGTTCCTGGACAAAGCAGGAATATACCCTTTTGGCCTACAAAGGCAATTCAACGGTGAAGATCAGGTTCCAAATCACCACAGACGCTTCGGGGACGGGTGACGGCTGGTATATCGATGATGTCTGGGTCGGTGACTGCATCAGCTACACCTACGCTGCGCCTCCTTTAGCTCCTTCGAGCCAATATACCGCAAAGTTGAGGGTCACCGATAACTCTGCCAAGACAGCCATTGCCTCAGAGAATATCACGGTCCTCGCCAACCAAAACACCTCTTTTGTCTGGGTGGCGGACTACAACCACCACCAGGTGGTGAAACTGTCGGATGACGGGAGAGAGCTTGCACGGATTGTAGGGTTTAGCTATCCGCGAGAACTGAAGGTCGATCAGGCGAATGGGGGTGTAGGCGATGTTTGGGTGGCTGATACCGGAAATAACAGGGTGGTGAAGCTCTCGGCCAATGTGCAGAATGGGTATGACATGACCAAACCGGACAAGAACACGCCGGATGCATCTCTCACTCAAGATAATGGAGTCCTGTATGGGAACGCTTCCATCGTGGCCGGCGGGAAATTGGGAAACGCTCTGACCTTCGACGGAGCGGGCGATTATGTTCAGGTCCCGGACTCCCCTGCCTTTCGCATGACCTCCTGGACCATGGAAGCATGGATCAAAGCTACCAACTTCAGTGGCAGTACGAGCGACCGGGTGATCCTGGGAAAGGTCAGCCAGAACAAGGACTTTGCAATCGGACTACGGGGCGACAAGGCCGTCGTCTGGACCTATACGCCAACGCAGACATTTCGGAAGTATGTCACCAGCAGTTCGATTGCTGCCGGTTCGTGGTACCATGTTGCGGGGATCTACGATGCCCCTGCGGGGAAACTGAGGTTATACGTCCATGATCAGAGCGGGACGTCGATCTACTCTGGGGAAGTGGATGCTCAATGCGATACGTCGAATACGGATCCCTTCCTGATCGGGGATTCCTGGTGTTGCGGGGAATATTTCAACGGCATGATCGATGACGTGAGGATCTGGAATGTTGCAAGGTCGGCGTCGGAGATCTCCAGCAACCTGGGCGAACTGACCGGTACAGAAATTGGCCTTGTTGGATATTGGAAGCTCAATGAAATTCGAACTTCCCATCAGTTCATTACCGGATTTAGCACTCCCTACTATGTTGATGTGGACACAACAGACCATGGCGTCTGGGTCACCGAATATATTAGCGGCGGACAAGTCAAGAAACTGAGCTCCACAGGAACGCTGCTTAAGACAGTCACAGGGTTTTCTTATCCGCGAAGAGTCTCAGTATATCAAGCGGATCGTAGCGTCTGGGTCTCCAATGAGAACGGTGATCAAGTCGTCAAGCTCGATTCGAACGGAAATGAACTCCTTCGCATCGGTGGTTTTGACGCTCCCATCGGCATCGCTGTAGATCAAGCCGATGGAAGCGTCTGGGTTGCGAGTTACTACCAAAATCAGGTTGTAAAGCTTTCGGTCACCGGGACGGTCCTTTATCGAATCGGGGGCTTCTATAATCCGGTCACTGTCGCAGTCGACCCGAATGACCGGGGTGTATGGGTCACCGACTTTAATAACGACCAGGTCGTCAAGCTCACGAAAGACGGCGCCGAGATTCTGAGGGTAGGAGGGTTCGACAATCCATACGATATCGATGTCAATCCCAAGGATGGAACGGTATGGGTTTCGGATTATTACAAGAATCAAGTGGTAAAACTCGCGCCGGACGGAACAGAACTCGTCAGATTGAGCGGCTTCTACAACCCCATTGGTATCTCAATCGATGCCGCAGTGAGGAATCTGACTTCGCCGCCTGTCGCCTCATTGGGTGCGACGCCCTCGAGCGGAGTTGCACCTCTGACTGTGACGTTCACGGGAACAGGGACCCCCGGAACGGGGACCCTTGTGCGGTATCAACTCGATTTTGAGGGAAACGGAACCTATAACCTCGACTCTCCTTCCTCGATCAATACGACCTACACTTACACATCTCCCGGTACGTACACTCCCGTCCTGAAGGTCACAAATAGCTCAGGACTCGTCGACTACGATTCCAAGACGATCTATGTCGGTCCCCTCAGTGTTTATCCCACTGTGTCTCCTTCCACAGGGTCTGCACCCATCGACATAACGCTGAACGGCTCTGTCAGAGGTGTCGCGTCAGGGAGGTGGATCGTCAAATATGAATGGGATTTCGAAGGGGATGGGATCTTCGACTGGACGGGAACCACTGCCACAGGCCCCAGAGTTGTCCACCACTACGCAACCGGAGCGACCTATACACCAACGTTAAGAGTAACGGACAACCTTGGGACCCAGGCCTATGGCAGCACCACGCTGCTTATCAATAAGACACCCCCGACAGCCAACAATACAGCCAGTCCGACGAGCGGACCGCGGCCCCTCAACGTGAGCCTAACGGGTTCCGGATCGGATGTCGATGGTTCTATTGTTCTCTATGAATGGGATTATGATGGCGACGGCGTCTATGATTGGTTCTCAACCACAACGCCAAACACCCTCTTCACCTACAAAACGGCCGGCACTTATAACCCCACCCTTCGGGTCACGGACAATGATGGCCTCACGGCAACCGCTTCAAAAACTATCACCGTTACGGACAGCATCCTTCCCCCTGTTGTCACAGCCTCATCAGATGTCACCGAAGGGAATGTTCCTCTCATGGTGAACTTTTCAGGGACGGCGGTGGACCCTGACGATGGGCAGATCATCCTTTATGAATGGGACTTCCAGGGAGACGGTGTATATGACTGGAGCTCCCCGACAACGGCCAGCACCTCTTATACGTATAATAATCCAGGACAATACAGAGCAACACTCAGGGCGAAAGACATCGACAGTCTCACCAGTACAGCCAGTGTCTTGATCACGGTTCACCCTGCCGGCTTCCCCAAGGCAAAGGCCAACGCCACTCCAACTACGGGCGATTCACCTTTGAGCGTCAATTTCAGCGCCACCGGCTCAACCGATCCGGGCGGAACGATATCTCTCTACGAATGGGTCTTTGGCGAAGAAATCGCCTGGGTTGCCGATTATAACAACGGGCAGGTGGCAAGGCTCGAAAGCCATCACGAGACGAACAGGCTGTTGGGCTTTAGGGGTCCCTATCGGGTCTCCGTTAACCAGGCAGATGGTACAGCCTGGGTGACCGATGGTGGAAATAATCAGGTTGTGAAGCTGGAAGCCGATGGGAGCGGTGAAATCTTCAGGGTGGGTGGATTTTCCAATCCCTGGGGGATTTCCGTAAATTCGACGGATGGGACTGCCTGGGTGAGCGACAATTATAACAATCAGGTCGTTAAGTTATCACCCAGTGGAACGGAGCTCAAGAGAAAGGGAGGCTTCAATAGACCAATGGGTGTGGCCATCAATCCAGCAAATGGCGACGTCTGGGCGGCGGATTACTATAACTCTAACGTTGTAAGGCTCGCATCGGATGGGACAGAAGTCGCCAGGATTTATGGATTTAACAACCCCTTCTGGGTATCGGTCAATCCCAGAGATGGTTCAGCCTGGGTGGCCGATCGATACAACAATAGAGCCGTCAAACTGGCGGCAGATACGCCCAATGGTTACGACTCCTCAGCGAGCACGTTTAAGATCACACCCAATTCGGCAGCGAGCAGCCGACCCGGATACCTTTTCGGCGACGCCGCCTTGACAACTGGAAAGTTCGGCAATGGAGTTAGTTTCGATGGAAGCGGCGATTTCGTCCAGGTTCCGGATAATGAAATCTACCGGATGAACTCATGGACGATCGAAGCCTGGATGAAAGTAAGCGCCTATAGCGGAGACCGTGTGATCGCCGGGAAGGTCGGTAACTGTAAGGATTTTGCCATAGGACTGAGTGGTGATCGTATCACTGTCTGGACCGCGAGCCCGGCAGAGTGTTACCGGCACTATGTGAAAACCTCGTCGGCGTTTACCGTGGGGCAATGGTACCACGTGGCAGGGGTCTATGATGCCTCAACCTCAAAGCTGAGGCTCTACGTGGATGGTGATTTCAAAGCCGAAATTACGGCACCATCGGACACGACAAATACGGATATTTTCAGAATCGGAGGGGCTTATTATGGAAGCGAGTATTTCGCTGGTGTCATCGACGACGTGAGGATCTGGAATGTTGCCCGTACTGGGGACCAGATTCACGGAAGCAAAGACGGAGAGCTCACCGGGACAGAAACAGGACTGATCGGATACTGGAAGCTGAACGCTGTTTCGACAACACCTTACCACAAATCCCTCGGAGGCTTCAATGAGCCTCTCTGCACAGCAGTGAATCCTCTCGACGGAACTGCCTGGGTCTGCGATTTTGTGGGCGACGCCATGGTAAAGGTCTCCGAAGATTGCACCCGGGAGATCATCCGGGTCAGGGGCTTCTACCGACCGCATGAGGCTTTTGTCAATCCCCTGGATGGAACAGTGTGGATAGCCGACCACTACAACAGCCAGATTGTCAAACTGACTGCGGACGGGAGAGAGATCAATCGACAGCCCGGGTATCTCAATCCGACCTCTGTTGTCATCTACAATCCCCCTTCAAACCACTTCAGCTCAGCGAGTTCCGGAAGTACAACACATACGTATACTCACCCGGGTGAGTACGTGGCAACCCTGAAGGTCACGGACAATAGCGGTTTGACGGATACGGATACGGTTTCCATTCGGGCAGGAAAATTACCCGAGGCTTTGCCTAAGGCCTATCCAACGACCGGAACACCACCATTGACCGTACAGTTCTATTCTGACGGAAAGAGCCCGCAAGGGACACTTGTCGCCTATCTCTGGGATTTTAACGGCGATGGCGTGATCGATAACCCTAACTTTGGGGATTATACGATACCCAGGACCTTCACGTATACCTACCAATATCCGGGGACTTATCAGGCAAGCCTGAAAGTAGTGGATAACTGGGGATGGAGTGATACCAAAACGATCACGATCACTGTGAATCCTCCTGATGGCAAGCCAACGGCTGAGGCCATGGCTAATCCTGTCGAGGGAAATGCGCCTCTTCTCGTCAGTTTCACGGGTCTCGGTTCGGATAAGGATGGGTTCATCAAGAAATACGAGTGGGACTTCGGAGATGGTACTCCCCATTTCATCTCCACGGCAACAGGCAAGACCACCCACACGTACAGTACCCCAGGTGTCTATGTGGCCCAGTTGACCGTGACAGACAACGACGCCAATAGCGGGACGGATACGGTCCGGATTGATGTAAAGCCTGCTGGCTCTCCCCTGGCTATCGCGGGTGCAACCCCCACGAGCGGCGTTGCCGCCCTCAATGTCGTCTTTACAGGAAGCGGGGTCGATGATGGCACCATCGTCAAGTACGAGTGGGATTTTGATGGCAATGGCACTTATGATTGGAGTTCAACCACGACCGGGAATGCAAGTTACAGCTATGCCGTGCCCGGGGTTTATAACGCTACCCTGAGAGTGACGGATAACTCCCTGCTGACCGATACGGCCGTCGTGACGATAACGGTCCTTCCTGGAATCAGTGCCTCCCTGAGCACGGATATGTTCGACCCAACCTCAGGGCAGATCGTAAAGATCAATTCTGTACTCACCGCTAATGCCACGATTACGATCCGGATCAAGGATAGAGTCGGAGGCCCTGTCAGGACTTTGGTCAGTAACGCATCACGAACTACAGGCTACTACTCGGATCCATGGGACGGGAAAAACGATAGCGCTCAAGTTGTGGTGCCCGGCGTCTACCTCTACGTCATTGAATATACAGTGGGTGGAAAGACTTATTCCTATGATCTTTCAAACACTGCCGCTACCGATCCTTATGGGCCCGGAGTAACTTATCCCGTGAATTTCAACCCCTTCAATTCCGAAACGAATTTCTTCCGCTACACCCTCGACACAAAGTCCGAGGTGACCGTTTACATCTCTCCCTTCGGTGGCATTTACGGATTCACGGGCCCCAGGATAAAGACCTTGCTTCTCAAGGAGCCTCAGAAAGCCGGAAGTTATGTTCTGGTGTGGGATGGAACGGATGATGCCGGGAACCTCGTACCACCTCATACCTACGTCATTGCCGTTTTCGGCTGGAGATTGCCCGCAAATGCCATTATCGTTGCGTCGGAACCGATCATCTCAGATCTCCTGGTTTCACCAACTTACCTCAATCCTGGTTCCGGGGCTTACAGCATGAACAGTCAAACGACGTTTACCTATACTCTATCGAAGGCAGCGGATGTTGTTGCGACTCTCTATAATGAGAAGAATTACCTGGTGAAGACCGTTACTGCAATCGGAGTCCCAGCAGGCGAGGGAAATACCATTACATGGGATGGCAAGAATAAGGATGGAAAATACGCCGCCTCCGGAATCTATCGCCTGACGCTCACCGCAACAGACGGAAACGGAAATAAATCTCTACCGGCAAACGCACTGGTTGTCGTCTTCTATTGATGGGGGAGGCAAAATGCAAGTCAGAATGAGGAGGAACCTATCTGGTATTATCACCTTTTTCCTTTTTGTATGCTTCTTTTTTCCTGCGAATACGTTTTCCGCGGACCAGTGGTGGGATGTCGGGCATAATACCACCGAACTGACCCGAACCCCACCCGTTATTTGCCCTTCCGGGAAATGCCCCAAAAAGGGGTCCCCTGTATACGTGAAGGAGGGCAACTATGTTTATTCCCATCAGGATCTTTTCATTCCAGGACGAGGGCTTCCTTTAGAGATCGTCCGACAGTATGACTCCCAGGATCTCTATGACGGTCCTTTCGGACATGGCTGGAAGTTCAATTGCGATATGAAGCTAACCGAGACGACCGATGAGTCCGGGATGTATGTCAATATCCGGCGAGGGGATGGAGTAAGGCTTGTGTTTACCAGGAACCAAGACGGTAGTTATACACCCCCCCAGGGAAGACAGGATCACCTCACTAAAAACCCGGATAACACGTTCACATGGTGTCTGTCCAGTTGTGGAGTTTCCTGCGCGGCTGTAGGAATTTGCTTCCTGTTTGACACTTCCGGCTATCTGACCAGAATTCAGGACCCCAACAATAATCAGATGTCTTTCAGTTACAATGGTGAACGGAAACTTATTTCGGCTACCGATCCCTCAGGAAGGCAGCTCCATTTCACCTATGGAGCAAACAACAAGATCATTTCTATCACCGACCCTGCCAATAGGATATTTGCTTATGGGTACGATTTGAACGGAAACCTGACCAGGTACACCGACCCCCTCGGAAACGCGATAACCTATTCGTACGATACCAACCACAATCTCCTGAGCATCACAGACGGCAGAGGGAATATAGCCACCACAATTACCTACGATGACAGCGGTCGGGTAAAAACCTATTCTGAATATGGAGGAACATGGACATATTCGTATGACCCTGCAAATCATACAACCACCAAGGATGATCTCGCTGGCACCAAATGGACATATACCTATAATGATACCGGGCAACCTCTGAGCGAAAAAGACCCCCTGGGCAATACCATCATGTATACCTGGGATGATCAAGTCAATCTGTCAAGTTATACGGATGCAAGAGGAAACAAAACCACCCACCAATACGATGCCAGGGGAAACCGTATTGCTACGACGGATGCCCTCGGCAATACCTACACTTTCTCTTACCACCCCAATCTCAATAAACCCACGGCAATTACCGACCCTCTCGGGCGAACCACCACCTTTGAATTGGATGAGCGTGGAAACCTTATTAAAATAACCGATGCCATGGGTAACCACACCCAGCTCGTGGTTGACCAACACGGCCAGCTCGCTACTATAACCGACGCCTTAGGCCACACCACCAGCTTCAGCTACGATACCTACGGGAATTTGATTGCCCTTACCGATGCATTGGGAAATACCACAACGATGCTTTATGAAATGACAGCGAAGCTAACGAGAATCACCAATCCCAATGGAAACATAACAAGATACCTTCACGACGCCTTGGGCCACACGACGGCCAGAATAGATCCCCTCGGAAACACCACCACCTATGCCTACGACAAGAACTATAATCTTGCTATGATTACGTTTCCTAACGGAGCAACTACAACCCACGCCTACACACCGTATGATCTGAGAATTAGGACCGCAGATTCCTCAGCCAACACCGTTTCTTTCACTTATGACACGAAGGGTAATCTCCGAACTGCTACGGATCCCAACGGGAACACCGCCACCTATGAATACAATGCTGCGGGTAGACTCGCACAGGTAACCAATGCCCTCGGCAATTCCGTCCAATATACACTCGACGCGAACGGAAACCCCGCCAGCATAAAAGATATAAAGGGAAATATAACCAGCTACACTTATGATGCTCGGAATCAGCGAACCAAGGTTTTATATCCTGATGGCTCCTATGAGACATACTCTTATAATGAGATTGGAAACCTCTCATCCAAAAGGGATAGGAAAGGAAATACGGTGGCGCTTGCTTATGACAACCTCAATAGACTTATTACCATTCTCTATCCAGATAGTAGCACCGCAAATTTTGTTTATGGTGCATTGAGCCAGATGACCTCAGCCACATATGGTAATAGTACAGCTACTTATTTGCACGATGCTTTAAGCAGGGTCACTCAGGTGCAACAAGACGGCAAGACGGTGACTTATGAATACGACTCAGTGGGAAATAGAACCAGGCTGACTTATCCCGATGCAAGTTATATCACCTATGAATATAATTCCCTGGATCTCGTCGAACAGATCAAGGACGGATCAGGCCAGGTGATAGCCCATTACTCCTATAATAATCTGGGACAAAGGATGCAGCTTGATTTGCAGAACGGAACCGGAAGCTTATACCAATATGATGCAAATACCCTGATAAGTAACATCGTTAACAGGCGCACGTCTGATCAGATAATTCTTAGCAGTTTTGCCTATACCTATGACAAGATGGCCAATAGAACCGCCATGACCACCCTGGGAGGCACTCACGAATATACCTACGACAAACTCTATGAGTTGACCGGGGTGAATTATCCGAATGGATATCCTTTCCCTGATATGAATTATAACTATGACGCTTCAGGCAATAGGATCTCCACCGTCAATGGTGGAACCGTGAACTACACGACAAATAATATGAATCAATACAGCAACGTCGGTGTCCGTGCATATGCTTATGATACAAATGGAAATCTAACCTCAAATGGCGTCAACACGTGTCAGTATGACTATGAGAATAGGTTGGTAAGAGTGAATACTCCCACCGAAACGGTTGACTACACCTATGATGCGTTCGGGAGGAGAATCTCAAAGAAGATCGGCGGATCAACTATTTCTTACGTTTATGATGGCAACAACGTCATTGAAGAGTCCGATAGTTCCGGGAAAACGACTCGTTATGTCCATGGGCCGGGAGTAAATGAGGTGCTCTCAATGGTCAATGTGAATTCCGGCGCGACATACTACTACCACTTCGACGGCTTTAGGAGTATTGCCAGCATCTCAAATGCTTCAGGCAGTAAAATAGAATCTTATTCTTACGATGTATATGGTGAGCCTTACATCACCAACGGAGCAGGTAATCCTATCACCCAGAGCCTGATTGCCAACTCCTATATGTTTACCGGGGCGAGATTCGAGAGTGAAACTGGTCTCTACGACTTTCGGGCAAGACATTATGACCCATTTATAGGAAGGTTCCTTCAGGAGGACCCTCTTCGTATTCCTCTCCACGTGAATCTCTATACCTACGTCGGAAATAACCCGGTTAACTACACAGACCCTCTTGGATTATTTGGTTGGGGAGACGTACTTTTGTTTCCCCTTAACTATGTGCCGGATTATTATCGGTATTTATATTGGGGGGTAACGTATCCAATTCGACATTATCTTCCGCCATTCAACCAGGAATCCTTGCGTAGGCCTGACGTGTATTCGGGTCAATTGGGGGGGACTTTTGCCGTTGGCCCCATCGGCATTGGAGTGTCGGGCCAGGTTTCTGTTGATCGCAATTGGAATGTTTACGTCGGCCCAGTATTTAGTTTCGGAGGAAAACCACCGGTGCCTGTTGCGCCCTCTGGCGGCGTAACTGTTACCTGGTTTAACCAACCATGTGGTGAAGCTAATCCCCCTTCGGAGGAGACATTGAAGAACTTCGCGTCGGGATTCAGTTGGGGTCCTAGTGCTGCTCTGGGTGTACCATTGGGCCCAGGATTGGGTATTTCACATACACCGGGGGTCGGATATGGCGGAGAATTAATGGTTTCTACTCCAGGAATTGGAGTAAATGCTCAGTACGCTTGGACTGGCCAGGAGGTCTGGAGCTTTCTCTCGAAATTGCCACCTGCACTGGCACCTCCACCACCTCCTCCAGGCACAGACCCGACGTGGTGGTATGTACTTACTGCCCCGTCGTACACACCACCCTGGTAGGGGGAAGTTCGAGTTCGAAGGACAAAGAGGGAATCCCAGGGGCCAGATGCAATGGACAAAGGCTAAAGACCAAAGACCAAAAGTAAAAGGATAATGTCGGTTTGCGATGAACGGGCATTGTGGTTGTGCCCCTCCATAGGAAACGGCCGGTGCAGGACCTGGGTCGGAGGAGACTCAAGAAGGCAAGGGGAGAGTTCGTCTTGTGACTCAATTGCCACAAGATTCGGAGGCAGGGCTTTACATTTGACGGATCCAATTCTTTCTTGGACGGTTAAGAAGGGAGTGGGGTTTGCTGTGACTGGTATAGAATGAAAACCGGTTTCAGCTTCCGCTCTGGGAGAAGGTGAGGAAACTGGCTTGGATATGAGGAATTGGAAAGAAAAGGTATTTTGTCTTTTGCTTTTCGTCGAGATGCAGGGGACTGTCTTCATCCTGATGCCTTCTGCTATTGCCTCTGAGGATTCTTTGAAAAATCGCATCCTCTTCTCTTCCATTGCCACTGAGGGGTGGAAGCTCTGGTCCATCGGGCCCGGCGGAACGGACCTGAAGCAGGTGACCACCGGACCTGAGGAAGAACATCTTTCGGCCGTGTCTCCGGACGGGAACGAGATTCTTTACGTCGACGTCAAAAGAATGATCTGGATCATGAATTCAGACGGCTCCAATAGGCGACAGTTGCCCCTTCCAAAAGGGATTTATGCCCAGCCTGCCTGGCCACCCAGCGGCCAGGAGATCGCTTTTGTGAAGTACACAGTCACCCCTTCGGATCAGAGCGAGATCTGGACCATGAAAAGGCAGGGAGAGAAATGGAGGGACCCTGAAAGGGTAAGTGCTTTCCCACCTATGCGGGTTTATCCATCTTATTCCCCTGATGGCCTGAAACTGGCCTACACTGAGTTCAGGAGGGATCAGCGCATAGGTGCTATCGAGGAGATTGGAATACTGGATTTGAGTGAAAAGACATTTCGAAAAATCACCGACGACCGGGTCGACGCCTTTAAACCTGTCTGGTCACCGACGGGCGAGGAGATTGCTTACACGTCAAATAAGAGTGGGAATTATGATATATGGGTCATCTCCCTGAAGGATGGAAAGCAAAGACAATTGACGAGGGATCCGGCTTACGATGGGGAACCGACATGGTCCCCGGACGGGCAGGAGATCGCGTTCATTTCTACACGAAGCGGAAAAAAAGAGATTTGGGTCATGTCTGCCATGGGAGATCATCCAAGGCAGTTAACCAGGACGGAAAGGGGCTGCAAAGATCCGTTCTGGGTAAGGTAGGGGTGAAAGGTCAAAGGTCAAAGGTCAAAGGTCAAAGGTGAAAGGTGAAAGGTCAAAGGTGAAAGGGAAAAGGTTAAAAGTGATGAAGTCATAAGAAGTCAAAAAAAGCTATTGATCGTCATTCCGGCGAAAGCCGGAATCCAGTGATCTTAGGTGGTCATAAAAATACTGGACACCTGTTTTCACCGGTGAGACGACCTTTTACAACACCATCAAAGGTGAAAGGTCAAAGCTGAAGAGTGGAAGATGAAAGATGAAGGGTGAAGGGTGACCGCGAACGGGCAGGAGATCCTTCGCCTGAGTCTATGAAAGGGGGTTTCTCATGTTGAAAGATAGAAAGCCTGTGGGGGCACAAAAATTTCCACCCCTGCGATGCTGGATTGTTTTAATATTCTTGCTTCTTGCGATCTCATCAGGGTGGAAAAGCGGAAACCTCCTTGCAGCCGATGCCAAACTTGCCATTCAGAACGTCCGGCTGGATCGAAACGTTCTCATCTCCGGAGAGTCCGTCAATCTCTCTTTCTATCTTTCGAGAGACGCGAAAACCACCGTATTGATCTATGGGTCGAACTTTGAGGTGATACGAAGGCTGATGGACCAGCAGCCAAGGACTGCTGGAATCAACGGGGTCAACTGGGATGGCCGGGATGACTCCGGAAGGATAGTCCCTGATGAAGCGTATCTTGTATCGATTCTCGCCGAAGGAGCGAATGGAGAGAGAGCGGTCTATGACCCCACCAGCTTTTCCGGCGGAGAAGCCTTCGACATTCAGATCCAGAGGATTGAGGAGTCCTCGGGGAGATACAGGATTCATTATTCGGTCCCTTACCCGTCGCGGATCAGCATCCAGTCCGGAATCCATAGAGGGCCGCTGCTCAAGACCGTCCTGGATTGGAAGCCCATGCCTTCCGGTAATCATGTCCAGACCTGGGATGGGATGGATGAGACAGGCAGGATTCGAGCCATCAAGGAGCCAGGACGCATCGTCTATATCAAGGGGTTTAAGCTTCCTGAAAGCAGCATCATCGTTCAAGGAAGCACCGGGGACTACGCTTCCTACTACCGGAATCTGAAGGCCACCCCTTCCGATAAGATCAATATCCTATCTTTTCAGAGTGCGAAAGACAATGCCCTCAAGAGGGTGGAGAAGGGGATTTCACAAAATTACCTTATTCAGCAGAGCCTGAATGCAGCGCCAAGTTTCACGGTCTACCTCGGGAAAGATAGATCGATGGGGCTTTCCGAGAGGGGGGTGGTGGCTGTTTCAGGCCAGATCGATCTTACGGTCGAAATCTCACCGGAAAGTTTAAATAGTTTCAATGAATCGAGGTATGAGATTGTGATCTTTGTTGACCAACGGCGGTTTGACGAAGAGGAGCAGGCTTATTCATCTCATACATACATGCTTGACACGAAGCAGTTCAGCAACGGGGAGCATCTGATCACGATCAACCTGGCCAGCATGAACGGCCAGGTCAGCTCGTATTCATTCACGCTCGATGTGAGGAATTAGCTGAAAAGGGTGAGGTTAAGGTTGAGGCTTAAGGCTTTCGTGAGGTGCTTTTATTGGTGTAATCGTTTTTTAAATCTGTGTAATCATTTTCTACCGAGAAGGTGACGAGATGAGAAGAGAAGATTCGATTGAAAGCAGAAAGAATCTCAGGAGGAATTCGATTCCGTTCCTTTTAATGATCTCACTGCTCCTTTTCTTCATCACTCCCCTTCACGCGACGACGGTATCTCTGCAAACGGGGTCCCACCAGTTGCTTGGAGGAGAATTCGGTATTGCTGTCACAGTGGATAGCGTGACAGACCTGTACGGACTCGCAACAGATCTGACCTACGATCCGGAGTACCTTGAGGTCGTGGATGAGGATGGAAACCCTGCAAACGGGATTCAACCTGAAGTGACCCAGGGAGTTTTTTTGAACAATAATGGTGCAGATCCAACCCTCCTGCTCTCTGCCCTTGAGGATGAAACCCCTGGAACGCTCGTTCTGGGATTATCACGGTCCGGTCATGTTGCAGGTGTCAATACGTCCACTCAGAAGACCATTCTCTCCGCGACGTTTAAAGCCATAAAGAAAGGTACCACAGTTGTTACCTTCAACAAGCAGGGTTTGAGAAACTCGAGCAACGGAGCCATCTCCGTCTCGGCGTGGAACGGAGCGACGATCGACATTACCGATCTGCTTCCCGTCATCTCAGTCAGTTGCCCTTCAACCGACTTTGGCTCTGTCGCGGTTGGCAGCTCATCAAACCAGAGCTGCACGGTCTCGAATACCGGGACCGCCAACCTCACTTTCACCTCGATTAGCATCACTGGAACCCATGCAAGTATGTTCAGCCAGACGAATGACTGCACCACTGTCACACCAGGTCACTCCTGTGCCATTTCGATGACGTTCGCGCCCACCTCGGGAGGAGCAAAAACAGCAACCCTTGGTATTCTGTCGAACGATCCCAATACGCCAACCGTCAATGTCCCCCTCACTGGAACAGGACTGGTGCCGGATATTGCGGTGGCCCCTCCTTCGCCTCTCGCCTTTGGTCCGGTGAATGTAGGAAGCTTCCTCACTAAGATTCTTACGGTCTCCAATAACGGAGGTGCACCCCTCGTGATCAGCTCCATCCCCATCTCAGGAACGGATGGAACGATGTTCAGCCAGACCAATAACTGCAGCGCACCGGTCCCGCCATCCGGCGGCTCCTGCACGGTCTCAGTAACCTTTACCCCGACAACAGCCGGAGGAAAGACAGGAACTTTGACGATCAACTCAAACGATCCGGATACCCCATCCCTCGCTGTCTCTCTTACCGGAACAGGGCTGGTGCCGGATATCGCAGTTGCTTCTTCTCTCCCCTTTGGTTCGGTAAATGTCGGAAGCTTCCTCACCAAACTGCTCACCGTTACAAATAATGGAAACGCACCTCTTATCGTCAGTTCGATCACTCTATCAGGCCCGGATGCTACTATGTTCAGCCAGACCAATAACTGCACCAGTGTTGCACCCGCCGCCTCTTGCACGGTCAATGTCACCTTCACTCCCACCCTTGGCGGGCCGAGGACGGGTACGTTAACCATAAATTCGAATGATCCACATACGCCCGCCAATGTCGCTCTCACGGGGACAGGGCTGGTTCCTCACATAGGAGCTTCTCCTTCTCCCCTTGACTTCGCCTCGGTGCCCGTTGGAACTCACCCGACCAAAGTCCTTACGGTTTCCAACAGTGGAGATGCGCCCCTTATGATCAGTTCGATGTCCATTTCCGGAACGTATGCAGGGATGTTCACCCAGACCAATACCTGCAGCACGCCGGTTCCTCCATCGGGCGGCTCCTGCACGGTTTCAGTAACTTTCACTCCGCCATCAGCCGGGGCCAAGACAGGGACATTAACCATCAACTCGAACGATCTCACTACACCCGCTCTCAATGTGATTCTGAACGGAACGGGCACTGTGCCTAACATTGCTGTCGATCCTCCAACATCCCTTGTTTTTGGTCTGGTTCCTGTGGGAAGCCCTTCTACAAAACCCGTTACGGTTTCCAATACGGGAGGTGCACCTCTTGTCGTCGGTCCTATTACGATCTCCGGTGCCGATGCGAGTATGTTCACCCAGACGAACACCTGCAGCACGCCGGTTGCACCGGGAGGTCCTCCCTGCACGATCTCTGTCACCTTCAGACCGACGTCCGCTGGCGGAAAGGCAGCAACTGTGGCCATATTTTCGAATGATCCTGGTCCTGCTAAAAGCCCGGTCTCAGTTTTGCTCACTGGTTCCGGAGCACCTCCGCATATTGCTGTCAGCAGTGTGCTCTGGAGTGAAGACTTCTCATCGGGAATTCCTGCGAATTGGCCTCTGGAAGGGGCCTGGAGTTCAGGCTCGGCGAGCGCACCTTGCAGCGGCAGGAGCATTGGCGCCCCCTTTGCTTCCCCCTGGGCCATCGTGGATTCCTCCTGCTCCACGACATTCTACGAGGAGCTCTACACACCGGTCTTTGACACGAGCCCGTGTACGGATCTCACTCTCTCGTTCAGCAATCAGTATTCTCACGCTCCGGGCAGCAGTGCCGGGGTCGCAGTCAGCGAGGATGGAAGATCGACTTGGCCTGCGGATGTTCTGACCCTGAGCGCTAATGACGGTCCGAATACGAAGGAGATCGGCATCAGCTCGGCAGCAGGCTCGGAGGAAGCGCAGATTCGATTTGCCTACTATGGAGATGGAAATTTCTGGGCCATTGACAATGTTCAGGTCGTTTGCCACCAGCCTGACGAGGTGAGGTTTGTGAGCCCTCTCAAGAGAACGGCCTCGAAGACCGTGGTGATCAGTAACACCGGAGAGTCGGATCTTCATGTCGGAGCTATCAGTATCACGGGTGCCAATGCCGGAGATTTCACGATGCCGGTGCCGACGGATGGCTGTTCAGGACATGCGATTTCTCCATCACAAAAATGCACTGTGGAGATCGTTTTTGCCCCCGGGGATGATGGAGCAAGGAATGCAAGCCTTACCATTCCCTCTAATGACCCTGACACCCCGACGTTCACCCTTCCCCTCCGTGGAACAGGTCTGTTCTTCTCAGTCAGTCCGTCGAATG
>Ga0209777_10001250_pt1 | contig 37906 bp, 36 predicted proteins | sample FrelakmetHBP12HB_FD_187147 | JGI IMG/M metagenome (GOLD analysis project Ga0209777, IMG submission 187147) | Freshwater lake sediment microbial communities from the University of Notre Dame, USA, for methane emissions studies -HBP12 HB (SPAdes)... | ecosystem: Environmental > Aquatic >...
GTGGATGGGTCCTCGAACGCTGGGAGCTATAACGATATCGCCGTCGGTTCGGACGGGCATGCGCGCATCGCTTACTACTATCCCGGCAACTCAGACCTGAAGTACGCGATATCGGTCTGAAAACCCTAGTCTTGGGGGATGAGCCCCCATATAATTTTTTGATGATTAGAAGGCTTCCTCGAAGCTTTCCTTGCCGATCTGCTCGACTTGCCGCTCCACATCGTCCACGACGCTAAGGTGGGCGAAAGGCGAGATCATACTGGAAGAATTCGGGAAGAATATTGCATTTCTCTGAAAGCATGGTCTGATTAACTATTCTCGACATCGAGTTCGGCTGGGATGTTCTTAGGTCCGGGCTTCGCCGGGGAAGCGAACACTGGCCTATCCAGATTACTATTTATTTCGTTCAATCAAAACGAAAAATGCCCTCTTTGATTTTTCCGGCGAAACCTTTTCTGCATTATTATTTGATCGAGATGCGAGGAGGTTCGGGTTCTGAGAGGTGATTTAAAAGGACATACGCCTCGCCCAAGTCGTCGCTCAGTGTTGTTCCGCCTTTGAGGTGACAGAGAACCCAATGAGTAGCTTGATTGACCGGGAGATCTTTGAGGTTCTGGAGGGATAGAGACGAGTTTCGACAGGCTACTGGAAAACATACTTTCGAAAGAAGACCTACAGGACGCATTGCGCAAGGCTCGCTTACCCATAATCGGGACCAAGAGGGAATTGGCGTTGAAGCTTGTTAAGGAAGTTGAGTTCCCTGCTGACGTTCTGGCTTACTTGAATACCCCTGCGCTCAGATCAATCTCCCAATCCCTCGGCCTGAACCAGAAAGGCAAGAAAACGGAGTTGATCACTGCAATCGAAAACTTGACCTATGAGGGCACCCGTCCCGCCATAATAATCCGGCTGACAGACGCAAATTTCAGAGACGCGATTATGACAAACGAAAAATTAGTGGCAGAGGTCTTTACACCGTGGTGTTCGTTCTGCCGGGAAATGGCACCAGTAATGAGAAGGATGGCTAAGATTTACGGACAAAGAATCCGATTCGCCAAGATCAATGGTGATTTCTGCAAAGCCACTGTTGACAAGATGGGGGTCAAAGGCTACCCGACTTTTCTTCTATTCAGATCGGGAAGCGAGGTTTTTCGTAACAATGATGACATAGAACCCGAGGAATTGGAATCGACGATCAGGCGCCTTCTTGAGCCATAGCCTTCTGTCCTACTAACGAGAATGGAACTACAGCCTCGACGACTTTGGACCGAATTGTTTAACTCTAGGCTCTGGTCTATTTCATAAAGGTGGCACTTATGGAATCCGAAACGAAGACATATACGCACTGCCAGAATTGTGGCAGGTGGTTTGAGGTTAGAACCCGTTTCGCGACAGCTGAAGCGTTCGAGAATTCGAAGATTAAGAAAACGACCAGGATATGTCCGTACTGTAAGAAGGCGACGCCAGTTAAGAAGCAATACCTCCGATTCGATGAAAGTCGAATTGATGGACGGATCACACATATCGAGGGGAAATACTTCTTGTGATGTGCGTGACCATCGCAATCAAAAGATAGAAGTTGTCGGTCTATCAGGGAATATACCTCGACTGATCCTTCACCATTTCCTTCTACTCAATTCTTCATAGGTTCATTAACAAGAGGTGGGCTGGAGCAACCGCAAATTATTGCTAGTCAAAGCTGATTGACGTTACGTGAAGGACAAAATCTGCATCGTGACTGGTAGTAATTCAGGAATTGGAAGGGAAACGGCTCTGGCTCTCGCACTGATGGGCGCCTCGGTCGTTATGGTTGTTCGTGACCAGGAAAGAGGCGAGAAAGCTAGAACGGAAATTGTGAATCAAAGCGGAAACAAATCTGTCGAAGTAATGATCTGCGATCTGTCCTCGATGGATTCAATAAGGAATTTTGCCAGGGAATTCAAGATGAAATATGACCGGTTGGACGTGTTGGTGAATAATGCTGGAGCGGTTTTCACCAAGCATGAAATCACATCAGATGGGTTTGAGAGAACTCTGGCTGTTAATTATCTAGGACATTTCCTTTTTACTTATGAGTTACTGGATCTATTGAAAAGAAGCGCGCCCGCAAGAATAATCAACGTTAGCTCTGGTCTCTCCAAGAATGCCAAGATCGATCTCACCGAGCTGCAAAGCGGAAGCCATTACAGTGGGATGAAAGCCTACTCCCATGCAAAATTGTTGCTAATAATGTTCTCATATGAGCTGGCAGAACGGTTGAAGGATTCTGGAGTAACGGTAAACGTTACATTTCCTGGTTTCGTCGCCACCAACCTCGGAAGAAATAGTGGGAGCCTTCGCACAGCACTCATGTTCAGAATGGTTCGTTTGATGTAGATTAGCGCCACGGAGGGTGCGAAGACCTCGGTCTACTTGGCCTCTTCAGAGGACGTCAAGAACATTACTGGAAAATGCTTCGCCAAGAAGAAGGAAACGTCCAATTGCCCAATTCCTAACCCTGCACTGCAAAAAGAATTATGGAAGAAGACGACGGAGCTGCTCGGTTTGCCTAATTGAAAATGAAAAGGAGCCAAGACAGCTAAGGAAGCGACGAGGATTTGGCTCATCCAGATTAATAATTTCTGGTTTCAATTAAATTGATTTTGCACCGAGGCCTTCGGACGACGAAGTCAATGAAGCGTGGAATCCTCAAGCAAGTGATTGAGAATGCGTAATTCAGCTTTTCTGCGGTGCGTCGCCAAGGCGGATTTGTGAAGGTTGAGTTTCTTTGCTAACTGTTCTGAACTGATTCTTCTCGGCATATCGTAGTACCCCTGTTCATAGGATGCTATCAATACCTTCCTTTGCTTCTCGGTCAAGGCGTTAAGTGGTGAATCAAGCGAGAATTTAGCGTCGGTTAGCGAGACAATTTTATAATAGTGACCCCACCGCTTGACCTCTCCGAGGATCTTTTTGATTTGACCGGAACTTCCAAGAAAAGTCACCTTGATTTTTCCTTCACGTATTTCACGAGAGACGATATACATGCCTTCTCCTCGCACAAAACCAAAACTCGAGCTCCTTGATTTTGAGGGCCTTATCTTCACGAATACTATGTAAGCCCCAGTTCTTTCTTTTTCGAGAAGCTTTACATCGATGGCATTGTCGTGGATAAGCTTGATATAATCCTCAACACTGGAAACCATATCCTCAAACTCTATTCTACAAATCATAGCTATTTCTTCCGGTTCCTGCCTAAGAAGCTGCAATTGTTCCAGCGTTCTCACATTCTTTAGTTGAGGCGTAGTGTTTTCATACGCTTCGTCTTTTTTTAGTTCCAAGATAAGCCGACGCATAGGCCAACCTAGACCCATACATTAAATAAAGTTATTTGAAAAGGCGGACACATCCGCCACAAAGCTAATCTTCTTTTTGCATTTAAATAAATCTCACTAATATCCTAGAAACGAGGGAAACAAAATGACCAGCGATTCAAAGAAGTTGGTAGAGGAATTCATAAAGGTTGTGAACTCTCATAACGCGAACAAGATCATCTCCTACTTTTCAGATGATGGTATTTTGGAGAACGTGCCTCTTGGAATCGCCACTCATGGCAAAGAGGAAATAACCGCTTACACCAAGACCATGTTGATTGACTATCCCGACGTCAACTTTGAGCTAAAATCTGTTTTCGGGGCTGGTGACTGGGCAGGTGATGAGTGGGTCATGACGGGGACGTTTGCCAACAATACCATGAGCAAGAATGCAGTACCGGCCACCGGCAAGACCTTTTCAGTCCGTGGGACTTCGATCTATAAGATACGAAATGGTAAGTTCGCTCGAGAATCGAACTATTACGACAATGTTTCATTTCTGCAACAAGTCGGGCTAATGCCAGGGCGACCAAAGTAGCTTGTCCGATGCAATTCCTTCTATCAGCGTCTATGCCGGAGGGTAGGTATGTTTAAACTGGCTGGTAAGGAACACGGTTTGAGCCGAAGCGCCAACAGTGTTTTCTTGTATGGCATATACATAATTATCCTTGGCGCGGCGTTCTTGTTAGTCCCAAACTTCTGCTTAGAATTGATGGGGATTAAGATCACTAGTGAGGTTTGGATTAATGTCGTGGGTTGGTTTGGAATCTGGTTAGGAATCTACTATATCGTTTCTGCGCGTAGCGAGTCGAAAGCATTCATCCGCACTTCAGTTTATGGCCGACCCACGTTCCTCGTTTTCTTAGGGGTGTTGGTGGCGTTCGGAATGATAGAGCCGATTATCCTCATTATCGGTGTAATTGATCTATTGACTGCTACCTGGACATATCTGCTATTACGTAAGGAGAAGATACAACATGACACTGTTGGAAGTAGCTAGACTTTCAGAAATACCCATCGGTTCAAAGAAGCAAGTTGAAGTCTCTGGACAGGAGATTCTGTTGGTAAATGTTGAAGGCAAAATCTACGCTGTTGACAATCGGTGCGGGCATATGAACGCCCCCCTTTCAATGGGTGCGATTGAAGGGAACATCGTTGAATGTGCACTTCATCATGCCAGATTTGACGTCACAACGGGAAAAACCATTAGAGACGGCCATATGGGCGGAGTGTCCGGGGCTGTTATATCTAGGATAAAAGCAGGCGGAATTATGGATTCGATAAGAACTCATGACCTCAGAAAGTTCGAGGCCGTGATAGAGGGGGATATCGTAAAGATCAGATTCGAGGAGTGATTTTGTATCTCCCTTTTCTAATGTTGGGATCAGGATGGCTCCCGACTTATCCATCAGTATTCTCTAAAGGACAATTGGAAATGATAAATCTCAGCTAGTCGTCAGCAGACAGAGACATAGTGCAGGCAGTAGATCTCTTTTCAAAATGGCCTGCCAAAACTCTTCATGGTTATATAACCAGTTGGGATGCGGTGAGGTTCGGGCTATTATAGAACCGAAACATCATTGTGGAGAATCGGCGCTCGGCTAATGTACTATGACTGATGATTGTCTTCCAGATTCCTGACTACCTGGTCTTCTTGATGAAGGTTCGATTTCTGATCTCAACGAACGCCTGATTTAGCTCCTCATCCGAGTTCATCACGATAGGACCGCCCCAGGCAATCGGCTCCTTTAGAGCAGTTCCAGATACCAGCAGAAATTTCGCCCCATTCATGCCTGATTTCACCTTTATTACACCTTCGTCACCAAGGAGTGCCACGCACTCAGACGGTACATCTTTGGTATCACCAATTCCAATGGAACCGTCATACATCGCCACGAAGGTGTTCATGCCCTTCGGTGCCGAATGCTCGAACGATGCCTGTGGTCCAAGGTTAACATCGAGGTACTCGACTTTTACAGTAAGATCATCGATCGGCCCTTTGGTATCGTGGAACTCTCCAGATAGAACTTTTATAGATGAACTGTTTCCCAGATGGACTATCGGTATGTCCGCTTTTACAATGCCCCTATACTTGGGTGTGATCATCTTGCTCACTCGCGGCAGATTGACCCATAACTGAAGCCCTCTCATCCATCCATCGGAGCGACGAGGCATCTCCTCGTGCATTATCCCACTCCCGGCGGTCATCCATTGTACGTCCCCCGGTCCAATAGTTCCCTTCGTTCCGGTGCTATCCCTATGATCTACGTATCCATCGAGCATGTAGGTAACTGTCTCGATTCCTCGGTGAGGGTGCATTGGGAAACCAGCGATGTAGTCTTCGGCTCGGTTCGAGCCAAAGAGATCGAGTAGAAGGAAAGGATCTAAATCAGCTACTTCATTATGACCGAACATCCGGGTCAGTCTCACTCCTGCTCCATCGATGTTCCGACTTCCTTTCATTAGTTCTGCGACTTGTCGTTGGGCGCTCATCAAATAAAATGTGATGGATGGATAATATTAAGGTTTCGAATAACAAAGCTGAAAGGTTATCGAACATTATCGATGACCGATTGCAACAGTGACGGTATTTAGAGGATTTTTTGCATAGTTTTAATTATCGTTTGGCTGCAATCGCTATGGATGGTTGATAATATGGGGGCAAAAGAGAACCTAGAGTTGATGAAAACCTTGGATGACGCTTGGAACGCCGGACCTGACAGCCCGCAGTGGGATACGTTCAGGAAGCGACATAAGGAGGACGTGAAAGTATACTGGCCCAACCAGCCGGACCCCACCAAGGGAAGGCGCAACCATGACCTCGAGGCTGTGGAGTTCTTCAAGAACTTCAACAACAAGCTCGTCAACAACCCATACAAGATCGCATTCGCCGAAGGGGACCACACCTGCACCGTGGCCGATTGGACAGTGTCCCTTAAAGTGCCGATGAAAGGCGCCGATGGAAAGATGGTCCAGCCAGGAAAGGTCGCGCATCTCGAATTCTGTACTGTAGCCACATGGAAGAACGGCGAAATCACTGAGGAAAGACTGTTCTACGATGTCGTCGGCATGATGAAGCAGCTTGGCCTCATGTAAGATGGTCTGGTTCAAGCATCCAACTTAGCCACTTTCAGACATTTTCCCGCCTAAAAAAGTCAAATCCGAAGCTGAAGGAGCTGGGATGTGATTTCACGAAGCCGGAATTGAGCAAAGATAGCTGGAGCAATTTCCGGAGAGCATTGATGATAGAAGAAGACTGTGAGTTTTTCGATGAGATTGCCAGCAAGGTACGATTACACCCCCGAGGCCACGATCGATGCGGCTTTTACAGCTTCTGTGAAGGATGCGTTGTTATCTATCCTTTTTGAAAATGAGAAGGAGCTGAGTGGTCTAAGGTTGCGGTGAGGTTCAGACGCATCCGGGAACATATCTAAACTGAGCCAGCGCCAACTTCTCTTGATCACTTCTCATTATGATCTTGTTGAACGTGACTTTACTATCGCCGGGAAGTTAACCCATGCTCATCTAGATTAATAATTTTTGGATTCAATTAAATTGATTTTGCACCGGAGCCTTCGATCGGCGAAACCTTTTCCTTCTTTTTCTTTTATCTTGATGCGGTGAGGTTCGACCTCTGAGGGATATCCGCACAACTCTCATTTTCGCACTTTTATCTAAATTGTTGGCGTATTCTCTTTTAAAGATGAAATATTTCTCAATTTCGTACATACATATGTATTTAGGACAAGAGAACAACGTCACATTCGGGGGGGAGAGTAGAAGGAAATGAAAGCAGAAATGCTAAGCAAGATGCTATTATTCTCGAGTTTGGAGGAACGGAAACCATTTCGAAAACATAGTTCATCGAAAAAAGACGTCATATTATATCCTCATTGGCGCGAAAAACGTGCAAGAAGGTTCTCGTCATTGTTCCTTTCCTCCCTCTTGCTAGGCATTCTGTTAATCTTCACTTCATGCGTCGCGACAATTGGCTCTAGCACCCTGATAGCATCAAGGGGATCATCCACTGGGACTGAGATGTCGACGAGTACTCAGTACATCCCAGCGTTTAATGGGAGTTCATCCGAAATCGGCCTCGCCGGATTTCAGAAGGCAATGAGCGTCTTCACCGAGAATAAGGGACAGTTCGATGACGGGGTCAGGTTCGTGGCCATTGCCGATTTCGGAAAAGTCCTCTTTTGTGATTCCAAGGTCATCTACGGCCTGAACATCTATAAAGAAGGAAAGGTGGTCGCGATCGACCAAATCACTCTTACTTTCGATGGGAGCAACCTCGTTAGGCCATATGGAATAGGCCTTCAGTCGCAAAAGAGTAACTTCTTCATCGGTGATTCGAGTAACTGGGTCGTCGGCGCTCGCAATTATCGTTCTATCGCATATCAAGGTCTCTGGGATGGAATCGATCTTGTTTACAAATTTAGCGACAATGGACTGAAATATGAGTTCACAGTCGCGCCTTTCATCCCGGTCGATCTTGTAAGGGTCCATGTGGATGGCGCTTCGTTGGCGCAAGGTACTGACTCATTATCATTGATTACCGCTAGAGGATGCTTGACCGATGGAAATTTGGTAGCATTACAAGAAGGCTCAGGGAAGACGATGCAAGCGAGCTTCATTGCTCAAAGAAGTGAATTCGGTTTCAGTGTCCAGGAAAGGGACATCTCCCAGGCATTGACCATTGACCCCCTAATTTACTCGACCTATTTTGGGGGAAGTGGCGAATGGGACGAATACGGCAATCAAGTTTGCGCGGATTCTAACGGAAACGCTTACCTCGTTGGTACCACCACATCCACTGACTTCCCCGTCACCGATTCTTACCATGGCACATTCGACGGAGGCATGAGCGACGCCTTTGTGTTGAAGCTAAGCGCGAATGGTAGCGATCTGATCTACTCAACATTCATCGGTGGTAACGGGTCTGATGGAGCCAGTTCCATTTTCGTCGACACGAGTGGAAATGCCTTTGTTTCAGGTTCGACCAATTCAACGAACTTCCCTCTGGCCAACCCATACCAAGGGACATATGGCGGGGGTGAGAGGGACGCCTTCATCCTCAAACTGAATCCTGCTGGGGACGCCCTGTTATACTCGACCTACATTGGAGGCGATGGATCAGATGGTGGAAGACGTATCTCCGTTGATGGGAGCGGGAACGTTTACATGACGGGTGATACCGACTCCGTGAACTTCCCACTCGTCAATGCTTTCCAGAGTGCGATCGCAGGCATGGATGAAATCTTCGTCCTCAAGTTAAATGCCTCGGGCGATTCGCTTCTTTACTCAACTTATCTCGGTGGCAATGATTCCGATTTTGTATACTCGATTGCGATAGACTCGAGCGGTGACGCCTTTGTCACTGGAGTGACCTTATCTCCAGACTTTCCGATAGCGAATGCATATCAGAGTACCTATGCCGGCGATGGTGACATTTTCATAACGAAGTTAAGTCCTGATGGTGGTTCGTTGATCTATTCGACATATATTGGTACGAGTAAAGATGAAACTGGCAATGGCATCGCGGTCGACGCGAGCGGTTGTGCCTATGTTACCGGTTACACCGGTTCAAGCAATTTCCCTTTAGTAAATGCTTTTAAGAGTGCGTATGGCGGAGGCTATCAAGATGGCTTTGTACTCAAATTGAACCCTGCTGGCAATGCCTTGATCTATTCGAGCTATATTGGAGGGAGTGGCAATTGGGATGAAGGCGATTCGATTGCAGTCGACGCGAGCGGCAATGCCTATGTGGCAGGTTGGACTAATTCACCTAACTTCCCTCTTGTCAACGCCTTCCAGAGCAACTATGGTGGAGGAGAAACAGACCTCTACGTACTGAAAATACATCCGTCTGGCAATCCTCTGCTCTTCTCGACATATTATGGTGGATCAGATGAGGAGGATTCCCCCTTCATCACTTTGGATGCAATGGGGAACTTCTATGTTTCTGGGACCACCTATTCGCCTAACTTCCCTACCTTCAATGCTTATCAGGATCATCTCATTGGCTGGCGTGATGCCTTCATATTCAAGTTCCAGATACCATCCCTACCATCGACGGTGACCAATGTCACGGCTAGCGCTGGGAGTGGCCAAGTAATCCTAACTTGGGAGGCGCCTTCTAACGACGGCGGGAGCTCGATTATCGGATATAAGGTCTACCGGGGAACCGCCTCAGGAGCAGAGACGCGCCTAATCGAGCTCGGCAATGTCCTCACTTATACCGACTCCCCACTCACCAATGGCCAGACCTATTTCTACAAGGTAAGCGCCGTTAACTCTGTGGGCGAAAGCCCCTTGTCCAATGAGGCTTCAGCAACCCCCGCCACCATTCCGACCGTCCCTCGAGGCCTACAGGCAATTGCAGGCGATTCGGTGGTCGACCTGAACTGGACCGCACCCGAATACGCCGGTCCTGGGACTCTGACCTACAACCTGTTACGTAACGGTTCGCAGATTTGGAGTGGAACTGAGCTCACGTATAGTGATATCACTGTCATCAATGGGGTCATTTACTCCTACCAGGTGGCTGCTAACAACTCCATTGGCTGGGGTCCTAATTCCACCGCTGTCCTCGCCACGCCAATGCCGATTACGGTCCCGACCGCACCAATCGGTCTGATCGCGGTCCCAGGCAATATGCTCATTGATCTTAACTGGACTGAACCTTCATACCGCGGGCCGGGGCCGATCACCTACCACCTGTTCCGCGATAGCGCCTTGATCTGGAGTGGGACGGCGATAGCACACCAGGATGCTCCTCTGATTAAGGGAGTGCAATACTTGTACACAGTGGCAGCGCAGAACTCCATCGGTTGGGGTCCGAACTGCACCGCCATACTTGCCACGGCCGTGGGCGTTCCTGACGCCCCATGGGGGCTGAATGCAGCGACAGGGAACGGGAACGCATCCTTAAGTTGGAATGCGGTGAACTATACTGGACCAGGAGCGCTGACTTACCACCTGTTCCGCGATGGCATCGAGGTGTGGAGCGGAATTACGACATCACACCACGATACTGGGCTAAGCAACGGTCAGGCCTTTGTGTATAAGGTCGCAGCGTCTAACGCCGTCGGTCGGAGTGTAAATTCCTCGAGCGTGAGCGTGACACCCCAGGGACCACCGTCCACGCCCCGTGGATTGACGGTAGCGTCAGGTGACTCGTATGTCGATCTGAATTGGACCACACCTGATTACGTCGGTCCTGGAACTTTGACCTACCACCTGTATCGCAATGGCACTTTGATCTGGAATGGCACCGCGATGGTTTACCACGATGCCATTCTGACGAATGGCGTGCAATATTCTTACACAGTTGCTGCGCAGAACGATATTGGATGGAGTGCCAACAGCAGCAGCGTCTCCGGGACGCCGACTAATGCTCAGAAACTCCCTGGCGTTCCTACTGGATTGCATGCGAGCGCTGGCGACGGACAGGTCACCTTAACCTGGAATGCCCCGAGTCAATCGGGCAGCTCCGCAATCACTGGTTATAAATTATATCGTGGAACCTCAACAGGGCCACTAGTTTTAGTTGCCAATGGGACCGGGACGACTCATATCGATGTCGGTTTGACAAATGGTCAAACCTATCACTACAAAGTGTCAGCGACAAACTCAGTTGGAGAGGGTGCAATGACTGAGGAGGTTGTGGTGACGCCATCTGCCTCCAATTCCAATGGAGTTGATTTGACCTTGGTAATAATCATAGTTATCGTCGCCATCATTGGGGTCCTCGGCGTTTTATTCTATAGGCGGAAGAGGGGGTGAGGTCAAAACTCTAAAAGGAGATGGAAATCGATTATGGATCAATTGAACAATTCTCATTATACCCTGGAGAGGACATGATATGTTAGGGCTGGACTAACACTATGATCCGATCATTTTCCAAGGTTATCGTTCTACTGCTGACCGCAGCCCTATTCTATGCATATCCTTCAATGCTGGCGGCATCATCTGGGGATAATTACCCGGTGATTGTTGCTCCTTCGATACCTGTAAACACGTCAAATTCAATGACGGGAGTTCCCCCAACTTATCATTTAGCTACCGCAAACGAAGTTCGCGAGCTTGAAATGGCGGCTCATGCTGGAATCGACTCAGCCTTGTCTGGGGGAAGCAGACTGACAGCGACCGGGTTATCAGTCCCTGGGGAGGAATATTGGGACTCATTGATAGGCAAGCTTAAGATAGCTGACCCAGTGGTCGCTGCTTCGTCGTCCATACCTACATCGGTCGACCTCTCCCAGGAACCGTACTTCCCTAGGGTGGGAGATCAGGGGATGCAGGGTTCTTGTGCTGCCTGGGCCATCACGTATTATGCCTATGGCTATCTGGAGGCAAAAAACCGGGGTTGGACAGATGCCAATTCCGGTAATCCGGAACATCTAATGTCACCGGCCTGGACATACAACAAAGTGAACAACTACAGCGGCGGGGGTTCATGGACGTGGGATAACGCAAACGCGATTGCCGTTTTCGGATGTCCGACACTTTCTGTGATGCCATACAACGACAAAGACAAATTTAGTTGGGGTAGCCCCGGGGCCTGGAGGGAGGCACCATTACACATGGCTAAGGATTGGTTCACATTGGAGTTCAACACTACCACCACGGTCACTATGATAAAATCCCTACTCGCGCAAAGTATCCCGGTCACTTTTTGTATCGACGCTCGGGGTTTAGATCGAGATGATTACTTTGCTGATGGCAACTACATCATATCCGCCTCCGACTACGATGGTGTCGGCATGGATCATGCCCAGTGTATCGTCGGTTACAACAATACTGTGGGGGATGACGGCGACCTTGGCGCCTTCAAAGTGGTTAATTCATGGGGCATGGACAGTGGCGATCATGGCTACTATTGGATCACTTACGATGCCTTCAATAAGATTGGCAACGATACTTTCGTAACCTATCTGACCGATAAGGAGGACTATGCCCCTTCACTGATAGCCACCATCCAATCGGAGGGATTCAGTCACCGATGTTCGTTACGCGTCGGAATCGGAGACCAGGAGGACAACAATAGCATAAGTTTCAATTTCACTGGAAAGGGTGGGCCAGCCTCAAGCGGACAGGCATCTCCCCCGATAGCCGCGCAACAGGCCCCGACCTTCATGTGTTTGGATGTATCCCGATTCTCAGACCTCTACCAAGAAGGGGAACATACCTTCTTCCTAAATATAACCAATTTTGATGATAAGGACACAAGCATTGCCAGCTTCAAGCTCGAGTCATATAACGGTGGCTATACAGTAGGCCATCCCACCGGGATTTCCGGTGACATGCAGCAGGAGATAGAGATCATTCCTGCGGGGGGTTGGGCACTAGTAACGAACTCCTTCGACACATACCCACCCAATGATTTGAATAAAGCCCTGGATTATCCAAATTCAACATTCTCGTCCGGTGGCGGATGTGCTTGGACGGCTGAAGACCTAATGACTCTGACTAATGGATACGGAGCCAGATCCGGAACGGTGGATAACGGACAGAGCTCTTGGGCGAACGTTACCGTCATTGGCCCAGGACTATTGAGTTTCTGCTGGTGCGTTTCCAGCGAGCCCTGGACCTCAATCGAGCACCCTGGAGACCACCTATGCATTGATGTAGATGGTTCATGCATGCAGGAGATCAACGGCTCCCAGGGCTGGACCTTGGTCGAACTTGCCTTGGGAGTTGGGACCCACGTCATCGAGTGGATCTACGAAAAGGATGGGAATGGCACTGAAGGATCAGATGCTGGCTGGGTCGACGCAGTGGCCTACGTTCCATCGACTACTCTCGAGGACCAGAACTTCGAATCCCCATGCATACTAACGTGGGTCGCTGGAGACCTGAACCCTGATTCGGGCAGCGACTACTGGGGCATTAGCGACTTTCGACCCGTCCCGTTGCAAGGAGGTGGCGATAAGTGCTTTTGGTGTGCTCAAGTAGGTACGAACTCTAGGAACAACCTTTCCAACGCGGAGAACCACTATTACGATAGTGGCATGGATGCCTATTATTCTGCCACAATATCGGGGCTGAGCGCCTTCCATCAGACATGGCTGGAGTTCGATTATTACTCGTTCACCTACACATTGGCAGACCATTTGCAGGTGGAAATCAACGATAGCCGATCATGGAGTGCTATCTGGAACCAGCCTGAGGTCGGTAATCAGGAATGGCATCATGTCCAGGTTCAGCTTGCTAGCGGGTGTGTTGCGGTACGGTTCCACTTTCACAGCCTCGACTATTCGCCATTGTCGGTCTTCTGCGACGGTGCGTACGTCGACAATGTTCGGATTGAGGGATACACACTTACTCCGAATGCATCCTTTGGCCAGCCCTCGGTCCCCAGAGACCTCTTAGCGATGGCGGGCATTGAGAACATTACCCTGAGTTGGAATGAGCCCCTCTATAGCAATGCCTCTATGATCACCGGGTACAGGATTTCTTATGGTACTTCGCCGGGTTCGTTGCCCAACCAGATAATCTTGAATCAGACAGAGCGCGTAATCAGCGGATTGACCAAGGGGCAGACATACTACTTCAACATCGCTGCTCAGAACATCGTGGGTTGGGGCTCGAACTCGACTATGGTCCTAGGAATGCCGTTAGGAACTCCTGACGCACCAGGTTACCTGTATACGAGAATAGGAATTGGCTACATCAATCTGACATGGTCTCCACCCTTCAATGATGGAGGAACGCCGATCCTGAATTATACGATAATGAGGAACCCTGCCCCCTCTCCAGCCATTCCCTGGATTATTAATGCCAGCACCGGAGTGATCTGGTACAATGACACCAACGTCGAAGCTGGAACTTCTTATAATTATTATGTTGTCGCTTCCAATCATATCGGAGAAAGTAATGTGAGTACAGTTGCTGCGACCGCAGCAGTCGCGCCAAAGACCACGAGCAACGATTGGATGCTCTTCGTCTGCATTGGAGCGATTGCGATCATAGCTTTGGCAGGTGCCGCTTTCGCTGTATTGAGGAAACGAAAGTGACACGAAAACCCCTTCCGTTTCCCTTTAATCTCTTATCATGAATCTACCGGGATGCGGTGAGGTTCAGACTCTCGTCCAAAGAATCTCGATGATCTGGCTCAATTCTACTTCTACTCATTTCTCCGTTTGTTCTTAATAAGATTGAGACCGCCTTCGCCGGGAAGTTAACCCACGCTCATCCAGATTAATAATTTTTGGTTTCAATTAAATTCTTTTTGCACCGGGCCTTCGGACGGCTAAACCTTTTCCTCATTTCTTTCCATCTTGATATTATGAAATATGAATGCTCAAATTCATACCCCGAACCGCTGTTCCGTGGCAAGGATTATAAGATGACCAGACGAATGCTAATGATACTTTACGTGGTGTCATGGTAAGAAAAAGACGTTCAGATTTAGAGAAGCAAATTATCGGCGGTAATGGTAAAGCAATCCAGAGTAAAACAGATCGAGAGCAAAGAGTAATGAACGCGATAATCAACATGAGCATAATACTAATGAGTGTATTGATGGGCGGGTTCACACAGATAATGATGGAAACATCGGATGCCATGGCTTCAGAAATGGCTGGGGCAAAGGGCGGAGAAGAAGCGGGAGAAAAGGTCAATAAAGAATTCAAACGGAAACTGCCCGAAATTGACGAAGAAATGAAAGCAATGATTTCTGATGTGCGCAAAGATGTCTATACTCAACTTAAGCAAAAAAGGAAAGATATTGAACCAGTTCTTTCTGATGAAGTGTTTGATCTCGGACCGAAGATAATTGATGGATATAACTTTAAACTTCCAAAATTGACTGAAGAACTTAATGATAGCTCACTTGCGCAATATTCACTGCTATTAGTTGGCGAGGATCCAGGTTTTACTGAAATGTTCAAAGAATTGACCAATTGGATGAATAACCTGCCAAAGTTGCCGGAAAAAAGATAAAGCATGGTCCGCCTGTTAAAAAACCCTCCCACCCAGAAGCATATCCAGGCTCATGCAGATTAATAATATTTGGTTTCAATTAAATTCATTTTGCACCGGAGCCCTCGGACGGCGAAACTTTTTCTGCTTCTTTTTCTTTGTTCTTTAAGCCTAGAAATGATCTTCTCCACTGTATATTCGAATTTCGGAATGAATCCGTGCAAAGTTCCTTTCATGATTGGAGAAGATAGGTCCAAGGAGATCTTAGACCGGCACGATGTACCCGAAAATAATCTTGCTTACTTCATCTCTGGATAGCGGAGAGGCAACATAACGCTCGTCTTTATATTCATTCGCTGTCTGCCTTTTTATAATCAGATTCATCTCGAACGCGTATTGCCTCTTCCCACAGAGTATTTTCACATCTGGTTCCACTATAGAACAGGACAAGCCTATTACCAAAGCGTTTTCTCTGTCTTGGCGGGTCTCTTTATGATAGATTTCAATGGATGCGATCTCTTTGGTATCTTTGTCCGATGTAATGGCATAAGACCTCAGGTCCTCGATGTTCCTCATCAAACCCGCCTTTTCATCTAAGGAGAGCTCGTTAATCTCGGGGATGTGACCTTCAATCAACGACCTCATGCCCATCATGGAAATCTTGGTATTCATGTGAATGTGATTCTCCTTTGCTCATTGAGTCTCTGATATTCGACCTACGACCAAGGGATTATAGATATATTTCCAAGAGATAGAACAGGTCATTTGACCTAACTAATCAACATCTATGTTTCCTTTCTATAACGAGGGCAGCCACTAAAAAATACATCTTGATTTCTTCCAGCGAAACACTTTCCTACATTTTCTTTAAGGGTGCGGTGAGGTCCGGGTTCTATGAAAAGAAGAGGAGGCACGTGCACATCTTCGCGGCCTCAATTGCAAATACTTGGCTTGAGCTACATTATTTGGTGGCATAATTATGGTAAAACTGCCAGAGGAAGTATTCGCGTTGTTGAACGAAAAGAGCGCAGCGAAGGTGTTGGGAACGAAGTCGGCTAAAGGCGACGTGCACATGATAAACGTCGGAGGCGCAGGTGCGATGGATCCGGAGACCATCTTCATCGGTGAGATCTTCATGAAGGTCTCTGGTAAGAACCTCCATGATGCTAAGAAAGAGGGATCCAAGGTCTCTGTCTTGGTCACCAAAGGCCCTCAGTCCTATGAGGTCAGGGCCTCGATCAAGGACCATGTCACCTCTGGTCCGGTCTTCGAAAAGATGAAGGGCATATTCGCTTCGATGAAGTTCGAACTGAAGGGACTATGGCTGTTAAAGCCCGAGGAAGTTTGGAACCAGAGCCCGTCCTGGGATGGCGGAAGGAAAATAGTCTAGGCACTTCAGCTACAGCCTCAACGATTATTGGGATGTCAAGACTATCCCAAAAGGCTAGATAATATTCCACTTTTTTTCTCATTTTTTTTCTATCTCTAAATAGGATGCGATGAGTCTCGGGCTGTGAGAGATAGACCATAGCTAGTAATGTCGCACTCCTTTCATAGATCCCAATACGGCGGGCTCGAACTCAGAGAGTTGGCTAGCCCATTTCCATTCTTTATTAATGATTGTCATCCTCCGATTCTTCAATCGGTGATGCAGGCGCCTACTACCCTACTTATTTCCTTATCTCATCTTCCAATCGGGATGGATGAGCATCATCTTATGCCCGATCCTCTTCGCGCCAATGCGTCGTTGATCACCTGCTGCACCAAGGTCAAGTCCACGGGACTGCCACGCCTTAAGGTAAGAAGGTCGGTCTCATAGAATTCCTTCCATGCCTAGGTATAAGTGACCCTGTTGCTCACGGTGTAAATGCATAGGAAGTTCTTTCGGAACCCAGAGCGAACCTCGGTTCATTTCACGTTTGCAAGCTCGATGTTTTTATGCACGGACCAGCGTTTGTTCATCAGTCCTGTCAGCACGGCCAAGGAGAGACTCTGGTCGGTGACGATGAGCACTCCGCTGTATGACATGTCCATATTATCCTCACATCCTCCTTGGCTGCGCGGGTCACCTATATAGGTAACATACATGAGTCGCAGCAACAACTCCCCTGGCCTGAGGATGATGGCGGATTGCAATGGCGCAGGCAAGGGAGATGGAGGGCGTGGATATGACTGTTGAGGTGACAAAGTGGATTCCACCCTCTGCCCGTAGTCCGATGGGCGCTGCCTCAGGGATTGTGACGATGGCGCGGTCGCTACCAATGGCTGCCCGTAATGGGGACAGAAAGAATATCCTATGCCATCATCCACCTGGTTGTTGCAGCTTCCGCAGATCATCGATGCACGAAAGGATAACGATGCACGATTGATATATACTGCATTCCGCCACATTATCATTCATCTTTTCCAATCGGGAAGCAGTGGAGTTTGGCTATCATTTTCTATCCATATACCGCCCCATGCAATTTGTGCGGAGTTCTTCTTTTATCAATCGCCTTTCGCCTTATGTGGCAAGGAAGGATATTATGACCCCTTAGCATTTCATCGACCGTGAGGTTCGCGATAGTCCTACACGGTCCAGAGGTAGTTGACGTCGGTCTGGCAAAAAAGGTCATCGAGCTGCTCGAAGATAAGGGGCAAGTAATTACTGTCATGAGTGGATACACAGGCGTGGCCGCTATAATCGATGCTGGCCTTGAAGGGAAGGTGGACATATCCAGGATGCGGAAGCCATCGGTGGAGCTGGTGAATCTGAACCGATCAGCTGATTTCCTTCTGCTCGTTAATTATGCCAAGACGAGAGACTCGGCGATGCATTTCGGCTCGACCGTCTTCTCAAGATGTGGAAGCAAGCTCAACAAGCCATTGATACAAGTTGACGATGGTATCCTCATCGACTGGAAAGACGATGGTGGGGAGATCGTTCGGCTACTGGCAAGCAAACTCGGATTAGTGCCCATCCCGGCTTCAACGACATTTCTCCCCAAAGAGATCGAGGATGATTGGAGATCGTTGGGCGGCGTGATCCCAGGGGAGAACGTATGGATAAACGGAGTGGTCGTCGGTAAGGCCACCTCTGAAAGTGTACGGATCAGCAAGGATGCGCGGAACCGTATCATCGCCCAAGGGATCGATCTCAAGGAGACTGGTGTGAAGCGTCTTGGTGATTTCGACGTTCAATTAGCACACGTGCGCTCTGGCTTGACGAGAAGGACAACCGCGCACCCTAGGGCCATCGATTCTGCCAAGAAAGGGACTTATTTGATCGACCACGCAGCCGAAAAATCTGTCTACGAATGCAGATCGGCCGCGCTCGTGGTTACGATAGGAGATGACACGAGCAAAATCGCTGGTGCCCTGCTCTACCGTTTCAACGTTCCAATCGTTTCCATAACCGATGGCGACGAGGACGGCATAGCAAAGGAGAAGCTGCTGGTCAAGGGATCGGTTACCATACGTGTCCGCGGTGGAACGGATGATATCGTAGGCGAGGAGGTCAGGGGGTTGTTGTTCAATGGCAAAGAATGCATCTCTGACTCGTTGAAAGCTCTCGATGCCGCGACATTGATTATGAAGATAGCAGGCGATCGCCTCATCAGCTACGAGATCGCCGAATGAAGATCCCACACATTCTGACGATCACGAGATGATATAAGATAATAATGGAAAATGGGTGGTTCAGTCTCTGTGTTTTGGATCGGACCCAAACCTTCTTTTTTCAAGCTTTGCGAGTGGATAAGAAATCCTTGGATTTGGAACGTGGCTAATAAGGGCAGGACAGCTCATGGCACTCATCGTTGATGTCATAAAAAGCGCATCTCCCCGTGAGTTTTGAAAGCTCCATCTTGTAGCCCAAGTCTGCCAGGACCTTAGCTCCCAGGCTCTTTCTGGATAAGGAGGAAGTATTATGGCCCCAATGGGAGATTAAAGGAGAAATCAGTCATAAAAGATGCTGTCACAGGAGGGGAATAAATGGATCAGTGGACGGAGGAGATAGCAGCGATTACAGCAGCGGTGGCAGGAAGTAGAACGGAAGGGGAGTATAAGGCATCCAAAGTAAAGGTCAAAATGAACTTATGCGGCAAGACCTCGATTGTTGAAGTTGCCCAAACTTCCGAGGGGACCTTCAAGGTCCAGGTGACAACATCATGCGACAATGTCAAGGAGTTCGCTTGCGGGCTCGAGGAGTTGACATTTACAGATCTTATAGACAAGAGGAATAGCAAGGTCTTCGACCGCATGAGGGTCACGAAGATGAGCGCGAATTGCCTGGTGCCTGCTGGCATATTGTCTGCGGCATGGCTTGAAGCGGGAATGATTGCACAGTCCAACGCAAAGAAGAACAAAGAGAACTCTATCGAATTTGTCTTCGACTAATTATTATTCGTTGCATTTCAGTCTTATGAGTCCTGATTAGTTCAATATAATTATTAGTATTATCTAATTAGATAATGATAAGATGGATTCTTGATATGGATACGATGAGGTTCGGGCTCGGAGAGAAGAATTAAAATTATTCCTCACTAAACACAATTCGAACATCGAAAGTGAACTCGATTTTAAGCCTCAACTTTGCCGATGAACCCGCTTTATCGAAATTCGAAGAAGTGGATGAATTCAATGGTGCAAAACGCCCCGATTGCGCCATAACAGGCCGTTTTTCGAGACATCTAGCTCTTCTATCGCGGGTTCCCCCCAATGCGCTCCCCTTCTTTGGCCAGATTCTGCTACCGATGAAAATAAGGACTTCTTGGAAGTGGGGGATCATGGCAATGTCACTTCCATAATTAACATTAAGAACGATTATCCAGTGAAATTTTCAACATCTGGGAAATCTCACCGGATGCATATATTTCAATTACTTCTTGCCCTTCGATCCTTTATTCTGATTAGATTTATTGTCCGCGCTTGTAACGTTGGATGGGGTTCTCGAACTCTTATGATCTGACCGATTGTTGTTCTCGGGTGGATCATTTGCTCCCTTCTTTTTCTTATTCATTGTGCTCATAGTAATCAATGAAGGATGGTGATACCAGGATGTTAAAGTTAATGATACCATTATTAAATGCGTATTTTGTTCAACACATAACGTCGGTCTTGAGGATCCTTTGCTCCGATCCATTGGTCCATCTCTAATATTCCCAGATGGTGAGTAATGCGCCTTCTTCGATTCGCACTTGCCGAAGAGGTCGGTGTCGGGGGGGTTCTCGCTTTCCCCATCTACTATCAGAACCATCAGAAGTAAATGTAACATTTCGGGATGCGATGAGGTTCGGGCAATGAAAGGTGAGATGGACCTTGGCCTCTTTTCTTTTTAATCAGTTCAAATAACCCCACATCACTGTCAAAATCCTTTTTTACTAAGACTAATTCCTTGCTTGGAAGATTGAAACTGGCGATGGGAGGGTTCGTCCAAAATCGTCATCCCGGTGTAGTCCATGATAAACTTTTTTGGATGGTGTTTCGTGCCTTTAGGCGTTATACTTCTTGTAAAGCCCGTTCGCAGCGAATTGAAAGATCATAATGAATAAACAGAGCATTACGATATCAAGTAAAGGATTGAAGTTCGAGCTACCAGTAAAGCCGGCGTGAATGAGGTCATATCCGTAGGTAAGCGGCGAAAAATAGGAGACAATCTGACCGACGGTCGGGATCGACGCCAATGGAATGAAGACCCCGGAGAGAAAGACCAACGGGAACCGAACCACGTTCAGCATGGACATGATGTCCCCGGGTCTCTCGGTCGGATAAGCCGCAAATAAGGTCCCCATGGTTGCAAAACAGAAAGAGGTAAGCAGAAGACCGAGAACGAGAGGGAGCAGGATGGCGATGCTCATCCCGAACAAAATGATCCCAACAATCAGTACTACAATCGCAATACCTAGGCTGTAGAGAAAACCGCTCATGCTCTCCCCGATGACGATCGCATGCAGGGATACTGGTGCAGAGATGAGTCGGTCGAAGGTCTTTACCCTTCGTTCGATAGGGATCGATACCGGTTCTATTGTTGACGCGGAAAAGAGAATGGTGATGGCAACCAGCCCGGGGATCATGGACGATGGCCCCCCTGTATTCCCGGCCACAAACGCCAAGAACATGAACAGGGGGAACAACAGGCCAGATACGACGATGTTCGGTCTGAGGTAATAGATCCTCATGTCCTTTTTTGCGATTGCCCATGCAGCGTTCAGCTCGGAATAGAGTTGGGAGGGCCGCGACTCATTCTCATTCAACGGTCCTCACCCCCTTGATCCGGACGTCGAGCCCTGTCAGCTTGATAAAGACATCCTCAAGGCTCGGTCCATAGGTGTTCAGATTGATCACTCGATTATTGTGGTCTTCTGCATATTTCATGACCGAAGCGATGACGACGGATGGACTCTCTGTAATGAGGCGGAACTTGTCCCCTTCTTTTCGAACGTCGCTGACCTGAGGGATTCGTCCGAGCTCTTTCATCAATTCCAGGGAAATTTCCTCAAACGCAACTTCTATTGATTGCACGCTCTGAATCGTCTTCTTTAGTCTTTCAGGGGTATCAATCGCCGCAATGCGTCCCTTGTTGACGATTGCCACACGATCACAAGTGAGGTTCGCTTCCTCTATGTTATGGGTGGTCAGAAAGACCGTAACCCCTCGGGAATTCAGATCACGGATGACCTCTCGGATGATTAGATTGCTTTGGACATCGAGACCTGATGTTGGCTCATCGAGGAAAAGGAGACGAGGGTCATTGATAAGACCCATGGCTAGCGTTAGGCGGCGTTTCATGCCCTTCGAGAATCCTTGAGCCTTGTCATTTCGTCTCTCCCAAAGGCCGAAGAGCTCGAGTAGCTCTTTCGCTCGTTTTTCGCGCACCTTCTTTTCGATAGTGTACAGCTCGGCTGCGAACATCAGGTTCTGCCAGGCAGTTAGGTCGTCGTAGATGTTCGATGTTTCATGAACAATCCCCATCAATTTTCGAGCAGCTATAGTATCATGGACGATGTCTTTACCGAAAATTGAGGCAGACCCTTCCGTAGGGGCAGAAATTCCGGTCAATATTCGTATTGTTGTAGTCTTCCCAGCTCCATTTGGCCCTAGGAAACCGAATGTCTCCCCACCGGTTACTGTAAAACTTACATCGGAAAGCGCCTGAATCTCACCAAATCGCTTCGATAGGTTCTTCGCTTCAATAGCGTACAAAGCATTTACTCCTTGTTAAGTAGCCGTTCATCAGATGCCGAATAAATGACCGGGTCTTCAATAAATGTCTGGCACATCTATATTCTCCCTATTCCAATTCAATGGCATAGACCCCCTGAGATAAAAAATAGTTCGCTATAATCAATTGGAAGGAACGAATCGTGTAAGAACGTGTTCGATGAGTTGACTGGGTATGTGCAAGTAACATCTGAAATATCAGTAGAGGTTCGCCGGGAAGTTAACCCATGCTCATCTAGATTAATAATTTTTGGATTCAATTAAATTGATTTTGCACCGAGCCCTTCGAACGGCGAGACCTTTTCCCTTTTCTTTATTAGAGGATTGAGGGCAATAAATCTAGCTATTCCCATTCCTGTTTGACATGATAGCAGGTGCTGCAATGAAGAGGAAAATGGGAGGACACGTCAAATCCGTGTTCATGGTATTGTTGCTACTAATCGGCGCATTCTCTGCCATCGCCCGCAACCCTGTTTCAGCGACTCAAGATGGCGACTACACCTATAGCGTATACGATGGAAGAGCTACGATCACTGGATACACTGGAGCAGGCGGAGCGATTACCCTTCCATCTACATTGGGAGGGTATCCCGTATTCGCTATCGTTGGAGGCGGCCCGTTCTACTCCTCTGCCATTACATCCATAAACATTCCCAATAACATCACGTCGATCGGAAATCATGCACTCTACGGTTTATTCAATCTTACCGCAATCAATGTGAACCTAGGAAACCCAAACTATTCTAGTATCGATGGCGTGCTTTATGACAAAGCCTTGACCACGCTAATTCAATGTCCGTGTGGGAAGACTAGCGTAGTCACAATCCCTAACAATGTTACGTATATCGGGGACCTTGCGCTCGCCTACTGCGCCCACCTGACCTCCGTGAGCATCCCCAACAGCGTCGCATCCATCGGGAACAATGCGTTCTTCTACTGTGCTTCCCTGACCTCCGTGAGCATGGGCGTCAATGTCACTTCCATCGGGGAAAGTGGATTCGCCTATTGCTACAATCTGACCACTGTGAACATAGGCATCAGTGTCCCCTCCATCGGGTACGCCGCGTTCTCCTGGTGCACCTCCTTGTCTAGCGTGACCATCCCCAACAGCGTAACGTCCATCGGAAATATTGCATTCGCCGGTTGCACCAACCTGACCGCAATAATATTCTCAGGACCCGTTAAGCCGACCGTTGGTGAGAATTGGATTCAAGGCACCCCCTCGGGAATTAGAGGCCATGCACTTGCTGCCTCGAATTTCCCTGCACCAGGTGGTGTCTTCAATGGCTTGATGATGGGTGAAGTTATAACATCGCAGTCTATCAATCCGACTGGCGACAGTACGATGTTGGTATTAGTGGCTTTGATTGCGATCGCCTTGGTGTTGGTTGCGATTTTGCTATTCATGTGGAAGAAGAAATGAGGGCAAACGCTTTCCCTTCAATTTCTAAGTCTAAGATAGATTAGATTAAGGCTCATCCGGGAGCACACCTTGAACAATCCAGCTCTATCTTCTTCCGTTTAATGTCAATCATATGGAAATGGCCTCGCAATCGCTCGATATCAAAAGGTTGAGTTCGAATCGGGATTGAGCTGTGTCCCAACGTACTATTCTGGCCATCGTGCAAAGACTGAAATATGCTCAAATGGATTTGGCAATCCCGTGGAAGCGATGAAATATATTTTTGTCACGGGTGGCGTAATATCTGGCTTGGGCAAAGGAATAACCTCCTCCTCAATCGGGCGGCTCCTCATATCGCGTGGATTGAAGGTCACGGCGATAAAGGTCGATCCCTACCTGAACATCGACGCGGGCACCATGAACCCGTTCGAGCACGGGGAGGTGTTCGTGCTGGATGACGGCGGCGAAGTGGACCTCGACCTCGGCAATTATGAGCGATTCCTGGACATCAATCTAACCAGCGATCACAACATCACTACCGGCAAGGTCTATCGGTCGGTCATAGAGAAGGAGAGGATGGGCGAGTACCTGGGAAAGACCGTCCAGATAATACCTCACATAACCAACGAGATAAAATGCCAGATACGCACCGTCGCCGAGGCGACCGGCGCAGACGTTTGCATCGTCGAGCTCGGCGGGACGGTCGGTGACATCGAGTCCATGCCTTTCCTGGAAGCGGTGAGGCAGATGAACACCGAGCTGGGGAAGGGCGAGAACTGCATGTTCATCCATACCACATTAGTTCCGATACTCGGGACCGTGGGTGAGCAGAAGACCAAGCCCACGCAACACTCGGTGAAGGAGCTACGCTCATTGGGCATTCAGCCGGACGCCATTGTGGCTAGGGCGACCGAGCCATTGGAATACAGTATTAAGCGCAAGATCTCATTGTTCTGCGACGTTCCGCTGGAAGCAGTGGTGTCGGCGCCAGATGCCAGATCTATCTATGAAGTACCGATCATCCTAGAGGAGCAGGGCTTGACAGACTACATCCTGAAGCGCTTCAGGCTGGAGTCGAAGGGGCAAGATCTGGTCGAATGGAAGAAGTTCCTTGACCGGGTCTCCAATCCCACTAGGACGGTACGCATCGCCTGCGTAGGAAAGTATACCCACCTAGCCGACGCCTACATCAGCCATTTGGAGGCATTCCATCACGCTGGGGCGGAACTCGACACCAAGGTCGAGATGGTCTTCGTGGACAGTGAGGTGATCCAGGAGAAGGGCATCACTGCCGACCTCGCCAAGATCGACGGCATCCTGATCCCGGGCGGATTCGGCTCCAGGGGCATAGAGGGCAAGATAATGACGTCCCGGTTCGCCCGGGAGAACCGCATCCCCTACCTCGGTTGCTGCCTTGGCTTCCAGATTGCCACCATCGACATCGCCCGAGCACTGCTGGGAATGGACGCCGCCAATAGCACGGAGATCAATCCGGAGACGCAATACCCGGTGATCGACATTCTGCCGGAACAGCGCGACGTCAAGAGGAAGGGCGCGACCATGCGCCTTGGCGTTCAGCCAGCGGTTGTGACCGAGGGAACGATGGCGTACGAGCTATACGGGGGCAAGACGCTGATCATGGAACGTCACCGACACCGTTACGAAGTGAACCCGAAGTTCATCGAGAAGCTGGAATCGGTCGGCTGGAAGTTCTCCGCTAGATCTCCGGACGGTGTGAAGATGGAGATCGGGGAGCTGGAAGGGCACCCATATTTCATGGCCGCGCAGTTCCACCCCGAGTTCAAGTCCCGACCGCAGAAACCGAGCCCGTTGCACTACGGACTGGTCCGAGCCGCCATCCGACGCAAGTACCAGACCTAGTCTGGCTCGGGCCATCCGACCTAACCTTTATAAACCGGTTTCAACTTGGGAGATTGGATCACAATGCCTGACGAAGATTACCTTTCATTACTTGACCGGGCTAAGACCCAACTCCCTGAGACGATCGAGAAGCACGAGCGCTTCACCGTGCCGGAGCCGGACGTCTTCCAGGAGGGCAAGACGACGGTTGTGCGCAACTTCGGCGACATCATCGATGCGCTGAGGCGAGAGCCGGAGCATTTGGTGCAATACCTGCTGCGAGAGCTGGGAACGCCCGGCCACGTCGAGGGCAGGAGGCTAATTCTGAAAGCGAAGCTGGCACCGACCCAGATCACCGACCGTGTCATGTCCTACACCGAAACGTTCGTCCTCTGCTCGGAGTGCGGACGACCGGACACCCGTATCAACAAGGAAGGTCGAGTGCTCATCCTCGAGTGCGAAGCATGCGGCGCCCACAGACCGGTCAACGTTCGTAAGCAGCCCAAGGCCCCAGAAGAGGATGCGATCATGGAAGGCTACGTCTATGACCTGATGATTGAGGACGTCGGCAAGAAGGGCGACGGGGTCGCCAGGAAGGAGAACTACATCATCTACGTGCCTGGAACGGTGAAAGGAGCAAAGGTCCGCGTGAAGATCGCCAAGCGGTCCGGGAACGTGGCCTTCGGGCAGCTGACCACCGAGCCGGCGACGCGCTGAACTTAAGGAATGAAAAGGGCATCTCGCCGCACTTGAGCTCGATTAGATCAATGGCTTTCGTGGGAAGTTGAGAATGCCTCTTTCTAGAATATCCAGGGAGTACATCGCCTACATGGCGATCCTCAACTCGGGGTTCTTCGTCTTCCAGAGCTACTACATTATCTTCCTGACTGTCAATGGTCTTAGCTACACCGACATCAGCCTGATCTTCGTGGGCAACTTCGTGGCGCTGGCGATCCTCAATCTTTTCGCAGGCGATTACGCCGACCGGCATGGCCGCAAGAAGGCGATCCTGATCGGAGGCGCGATCAACGTATTCGGCTTCCTGGTCTACGGGCTGTCTTCGTCCATCCTCCTCTTCCTCCTCGCCGAGATAATCCTGGCTGGCTCGTCTGCCCTGATCAGCGGTTCGGTCGAGGCCTGGTTCGTCGATTCGCTCCGGACCGAGAACAAACTGAGCGAGGCGAAGCGGGCATTCCCCATGAACAACAGTGTCAGCAACCTGCTCGGGATAGTCGGAGGCATTGTCGGCTCGGTCCTCGCGGCCTTCGCCCTCAACCTCCCCATGCTGGCGGGTGCGGTCCTCGTGGCCGTGGCCACGCTCTTCGCCTTGGCACTCTTCAAGGAGAACTTCGGCGAGAAGAGCTCCCGCTTCGCCGGACTGGTGAAGGAGAGCCTGTCGCATTTCCGCGCCAGTCCAGCCTTGAGGGACCTGACCTACGCCGAGATGTTCCGCACCAGTGCGGTCATAGTCTACTTCCTTATCTACCAACCGTATCTGGTGCTGACAGGCATGGGCGAGGAGTACCTGGGCATCTATTTCTCCGTGCTGATGGTCTCCATGGTGGCAGGGAACCTGCTCTCCATCAGAGTGGCCGAGAGGCTGGGAAGGCACCGGATGCTGGCCTTTGCCGGCATCCTGCTCTTCGCCTCCTATATCCTGCAACCGCTGGTCCACAGCTTCCTGCTGGCTGGACTGCTGTTCGCAGTCAGCGGCTTCACCAGCGGCATGGCCATGCCGACCGTGATGCTCTGGAGGAACTCATTGATACCTTCTCGGATCAGGGCTTCCACCCTGGCGCTGCTGAGCTCGCTGTTGAACCTTGCCGCTGGCGCCATGACGCTGACCTTGGGGCCAGTGATCGATGGTTCTTCATTTGAAGCGGCGATGTACATCGGGGCGTTCCTGGCAGCCGCCTCAGTCCCTTTCTACCTCATCGCGAATCGTCGTTCCACGGCATCTATGAACATGAGTACGCCGGGGCTCTGACCTGAGGACCTAGTGAACTATCCGGACGATGAGCAGCGATCGGACCCTTCCACCGGCTCGATCTTCGTTCCCTCAGGCAACCGCATCTGGGTAGGATAGATGATGAAAGGGAGGAACTGCCCTAGGTCCTCTGCCAGCTTCGAGGCGGGATGGTCATCCCCGAATAGTTGTCTGGTCATTACAAGGACCCCTTCATGTATCATCTTTTCATCCCAGATGCCGACGGTGTGCAAGTACTCGTGCAGAAGAACATGGAATATGTATGAATTGCACATCTGAGGTGACGAATCCTTCACTCGCTCCAAAGGCAATTTGTTCACCAAAATCATGTTCGTACCAAAGGGATGCAGGCAACCGATGAAATGCCCCTGGCTGCCTTCCAATTCGACAAGGCCGAGCTCTAAGCCCGAGCGTATGAATCCCATCGTCTCCTGGACCGCTTTCATGACCAGCTCGAAGATGCAAGGTATGTCATTCGCCGCTTCGAGCTTCAGCTTGTAGCGGTCGGGGAAGAACTCGCCGAAGCTTGATGCCCTCATCGTGACGGCAAACCATACCAGAAATATGAAACTACCTTTCCTTCGGCCCCAAATCACGTAACAAACTGCCTGGATTGGATACGCTTATCTAGCGATTGTTCCATCAGAATGCCGGATGAAAGGCAAGCTTCCGATATTGGCCATGTTCATCATTTTCGTGGGGATGCAACTGCTCGCCCTGACGCTGGTCCCATTATACCCATCTGACTATCAAGCCTTCCCGGATGCCAACGACCCGGTGAATCCAATCATCTATGTGGTGATGCTGCTGGCCATGACTGGCCTGATGCTCCTGCTGATCAAATACGGACTGGGCAAGATAATCAAGGCGATATTCGTGTTCGCTGTCGGAACGACCACGTTCATGGTCATACTTCCCATACTCTACCAGATTACTCCCAACCTGGATTTCGTAATCTATGGCTCAATCGTCATCGCCTTAGCACTGATCCTATTGCTCCTCTTCAAGCCAGAATGGTACGTGGTGAACCTGATAGGCTTCGTCATCGGGGTCGGGGCGGCCATCCTGCTCGGCCTCTCGCTGAGCATACTGCCGGTCCTAATCCTGCTCACCGTTCTGGCGGTCTACGACGCGATATCGGTCTACAAGACGAAGCACATGATCGCTTTGGCGGAGGGGGTGGTCCCGCTCAAACTGCCAGTGGTCTTCGTGATCCCGAAGAAAAAGGACTTTTCCATGTCAAAGCTGGAGAACAAGCATATCGCTTCCGAACCGGCCGAGGACAGGGAGGCCATGTTCATGGGCGTAGGGGATGGGGTCATCCCAGCGATCCTAGCAGTCTCGGCGGTCGTCTTCCTGCCCGGTGCCAGCGCCACCATCTCGGGCGCGAACATACTCGTGGCATTGGGGACCGTGGCCGGATCGACGGTCGGCTTCTTCGCCTTGATGCGCTTCGTGCTGAAAGGCAATCCGCAGGCTGGTCTGCCGCTGCTGAACGGCGGCGCGATAATCGGATTCCTGTTGAGCTACCTGCTCGTCTTCCAGAACTTCAGTTTCGGGATAGCGCTCTGACGACCGGTAAGCTCTAATCGAGGCGCGTCCTTTTTATGCCCAGTTATGACGAAGTTCCTGGTCCTCTCGGATATCCATTGTCGGGAGAGGGTGATCACCTGGGCAAATGATCTGGCTAGGGAACACCAGGTGGATGCTTTCCTCATCCTTGGGGACATCACCCACTTCGGTCCACCCTCGTGGGCCGACGAGTTCCTTTGCAAATTGGACAGACCGTCGTTTGCAGTCCCAGGCAATTGCGATCCCAACGGAACGATCGATGAGATCGGGAAGCATGGGACCTGCCTTCATGGCAAGAAGACGAAGATCCAAGGACGTACGTTCGGAGGCTGGGGCGGGGCGAATCTCACCATCTTCAATACTCCGTTCGAGATGCCAGAGGAGGAGATCCTCAATGGGCTCTACCCCATAATGGAACCGGACATGGTGCTCCTCACCCACTGCCCACCCTATTCCTACAACGATTTCACTACCACCCGCCGACATGCTGGAAGCACCGCCATCCGGTCGCTGGTGAGCGAATTCAAACCGGCGGCCGTTATTTCCGGCCATATCCATGAGAACCGAGGCATCGTCGAGGAGAACGGCATCCTCTACATGAACCCAGGAGCGGCCAAGAACAACTTCTCTGCGCTTCTGGAGGTCGGCGATGGAGTACGAGGGACTCTTCTCGACCCCGTGCCCGACCACTGAAACATATTTATACCATGCTCCATTTTTGCCAAGAGGATAACTATGTCACTGTGGCAGGGCAAATCACGACGCAAGCCTTCGGGCGGAAGGCTGCGCCTATCAAGGAAGAAGCGTCGCTTCGAGATCGGTCGAGACGCTCAATACACAACTCTGGGCGAGACCCGACTGCAGAAGTTCCGCGTTCGCGGCGGCAACTCCAAGGTCAGAATGCTGAAGGCGCTCTACGCCAACGTAATAGACCCAGCGACCAAGAAGACCCAGAAGGTCAAGATCATCACCGTCAAGGAGAACTCGGCCAATTCCAACTACGTGCAGCGCAACATCATGAACAAGGGCGCTATCATCCAGACCGATTTGGGAATGGCGAAAGTGACCTCCCGTCCGGGCCAAGATGGAGCGATAAACGCGGTATTGGTGAAGTGATCCTTCGCCCTCCGCTAAACCCGTTACTCGGTGATCGAAATGGACACTGAGAAGTATTGGGTGCTCTGGCCTGAATATTTTGATGCCAAACTCACTAGAGCCCAAGGCCGCAAGGTCAATAGGAATCTAGCAGTGCCGGACCCTAGCCTGGAGATGCTCTCTAAAGCCTTGCACAAGCTCGGTGTCGAATTCACCCTGGAAGAAGAGAAAGCCTATCCAGGCGAATGGCATCTGAAGAAGGGTCGCGCACTGGTGAGCATCACCATCCCCAAGAGCCAGCTTCTTGTCAAGGTCGGGGAGATATTGGTGCGCTCTCAGCGGTCCTGAGGCGTCTCCACTTCATCGACCATCTTTTTTCCCGCGGAGACGCTGTCAACCGAATGGATGACTGCGCCTGTCTCGGAGATCGCGGACTCGATGGCATCGAAGTCGAGCGCGCTGCCCTCTATCGTGATCTTGATGCTCTCGGTCTCCTGGTCGACTTCCTCTAGCGTTAAGTTCACACCTGACACCCCTTCGAGGACGCTCAGCTTTCGAGCGAGCTCCACGATGGTGGGGTGATGCGGCTTGAGCACGTCCAGCACTAGTCTGCGTATCTCTGTCATCGTTCTCTGACCCAGCATTTAGAACGTTGAACGAATAATAACGTTTGCGCCTGAGGCGCAAAGCAAACCATTATTCACTAGCAAGGCTGATTTTGCCGCATGCTGCCCTACACTGAGTTCCGCATCCTGGACATCAACGCTGAATCCCTCGGGGTGCCGACCAGCCTGTTGATGGAGAATGCGGGGAGAGCGGTCGCCAAGACCGTCTCCGACCGGTTAGGGGCGCATAAGCACATCTTGGTCATCTGCGGCACTGGCAACAACGGCGGAGACGGGTTCGTGGCGGCACGCTACCTCAGGAAGGAAAACAAGGTGAGCGTTCTGCTGGCGAGGCCGGTAGCGGAGATCAAGACCGCCATCTCCAGGGAAGCATTCCTGGCGGTCAAGGATCTGGTCGTCGGTGAGGCTGGCAAGGACCTTTCCGATTTCGATGTGATCGTCGACGCGCTCTTGGGGACTGGGGTCAAAGGACAGCTTTCCGAGCCATATTCCAGCCTGATTGATCGCATTAATCAATCCTCTCGGCCAGTGGTAGCGGTGGACGTGCCTTCCGGCTTCGGCGCTGACAAGGCGGTCCGTCCAACGGTCACGGTCACATTCCATGATGCCAAGGTGGGCATGACCAAGGACAATTCCGGCGAGATAGTAATCGCGGACATCGGCATCCCGCTGGATGCCGTCAAATATGTGGGGCCAGGGGAGTTCGTTCATTATCCGATTCCGTCTCCAGATTCCCACAAGGGCATGAACGGACGCGTCCTCATCATTGGAGGCGGACCTTACACTGGTGCGCCGGCACTGGCCGGATTCGGAGCGTATCGCATCAAGGTCGACCTGGTGCGCATCGCCACACCCGCCCGCTCCTATCTTCCCATAGCTGGGTATTCGCCAAACTTCATCGTCCATGAGCTTAGCGGCGACTTCCTCACAGACCGGGATGTGCCTACTGTCATCGAGCTTATCAAGAACGTCGATGCGGTACTCATCGGTCCAGGTCTGGGAAGCGCGGAAGAGACCTTGCATGCCATAAGGGCGATAGTAAAGGCGTGCGACAAACCCCTGGTCATCGACGCCGATGCGATCACCGCAGTCTCAAAGGACAGGAGCGTGCTCGTTGGCAAGAGCGGGGTCATAACGCCGCATGCTGGCGAGTTCATGACCTTGAGCGGCGGAAAACTTCCGGCGGATTACGAGTTGCGCAGGAAACCTGCCATGGAGCTGGCCGAGGCCATCGGCTACACCATACTGCTCAAGGGACGGATCGACGTCATCGCCGACGGGCATCGCTGCAAGCTGAACCGGACCGGCAACGCCGGCATGAGCGTCGGAGGCACCGGCGACGTGCTGGCCGGCCAAGTGGTAGGCCTTCTATCCCGCGGGGTGGCGCCTTTCGACGCTGCCAGGATAGCCGCTTACGTCAACGGTGCCGCCGGCGATCTGGCCTACGAGACGCTAGGCTTCAGCCTTCTCGCCACCGACGTGATCGACCACATCCCGTTGGTGTTGAAGCAGCAGCTTGATAGGTATTTGTAGTGCGAAGCGATTGAAAGGGCCGTGCGTTTGGCTATTATTTCCGATATACATTCCAACCTGCCAGCCCTGCAGGTCGTGCTGGAGCAGATCGAGAAGGAGGGCGTCGACCGAATGTTGTGCGCTGGTGACATCGTCGGCTACGGCCCTTATCCGAACGAAGTGATCGAACGTCTGAAAAAGATAGAGCTCACCACGATACTGGGAAATCATGATCGAGCGGTGCTCTCACGAGACTCGAGCAATATGAATATCCAGGCCCAGGACGCCGTCTGGTGGACAATCGAGAACCTGGAACAGGAAGGCCAGGACTATCTTGCTCTGCTCAATTCCAAGGAATCGTTCTTCTGGAACGGACTGAGCATTGCTATCTATCATGGATCGCCGATGGACGATAACGAGTATACCCCTGAGGAGAGCGCCGACGATGAGTTGCTTGAGCTGGCGAAAAGCGATTTTCTGATTCTGGGGCATACGCATGTACCTTTCATAAAAAGCCTGGACATCGGGACGATCATTAACCCTGGTTCGATCGGACAGCCGAGGGACGGTGACCCTAGGGCGAGCTTTGCGATCTACGATCACCGGCTGCGCCGCTTCGAGATCAAGAGATTGGCATATGACATCGATGCGATGGCGGAGGCGATGCGATCTAGCGGCCTGCCTTCGTTCCTTTCCATGCGATTGTACAGCGGCATCTAGGACTTCGAGCGGAATGCTTTTTCACTTGGGTCGGCGTTGGCTATCGTGAAACGCATATGTCCCTGAGAGCCTCGCCCGTGGTGGACCATCCTGCCTTGCGCATACTTGACGGTGGGTCCACATTGTGCGCCGGCGACCTCCACATCGGACTGGAGGACGAGATGCAATCCAAAGGCATCATCGTCCCCAGCCAGACGGTCCGGATGGAGAGGGAGCTGATCGCCATGGCGGAAGGGAGCGAGCGACTGATACTGCTGGGCGACATCAAGCATCAGGTCCCTGGCACCAGCGAGCAGGAGCATTCCGAGCTGCCACGGTTCTTCCATTCCCTGAAGAAGGTCTTCGCCGAGATCGACGTCATCAAAGGCAATCATGACGTCGGCATCGAAGATATCGCCTTCGAGGGCGTCCATATATATTCTCCCTCAGGCTTCGTCACCGAGGAGGTCGGGTTCGTCCACGGCCATATCTGGCCTTCGTTCGAGGTCATGTCATGCAAGACCCTGGTGATGGCGCACAATCATCCGGCGGTGCTGTTCCGGGACGGCGTCGGCAACATCATGACCGAGCGCTGCTGGCTCAGGGCAAAATTCAATGAGAAAGCGAAGGAGCGCTATTCCGAGCTCCCGGAGGAGATCATTATCATGCCTTCGCTCAATCCGACCATCAAGGGGAGCCCGGTCAACCTCGAGAGAGGAAAATTACTCGGTCCGATGTTCACCCAGGGAATGATCGACGTCGATAGCGCGCAAGTCTATCTTCTGGATGGCATCAACCTCGGCACGGTGAAGAGCCTGAGAGTGGAACGGCCGAAACGCTATCAGTACTGAATTGAAAAATGAAAAAGAGATAAAAGATTGATATGAAATGGTTTAGTAGTTCTTGATCTGCTGGAACATGCTGCCGTCCGCCTTGCGGATGTTGACCAGCAGCGGCGACTGACCGGGCAAGGTGTGCGTGGCGCAGCTGTTGCACGGGTCGTAGGCACGGTAGGCCATCTCGATGGTGTTCAGCAATCCCTGGGACACTTGCCAGTTCTTGATGAGCGCACCGGCGGCCTTCTTGACGTCCAGGTTGATCGGCGCATTGTTGTTCGTCGTACCGACCACCAAATTCACGTCCTTCACGATGCCGTTCTCGTCCGAGACATAGTGGTGCACCAGCGTCCCGCGCGGCGCTTCGAGTATTCCGACCCCTTCCCCGGGCGTGTCCCGCTTCCCTTTGATGTTGGTATCGGTGATCTCCGGGTCCTGGGCCAACTCAAGTAGATGCTCGGAAGCGTAGACCAGCTCGATCACACGCGCCCAATGCATGGCCATAGTGTGATGCACCGGCCCTTTGATACCCAGGTCGCGGACGATGCCGACCATTTGCTCATAGTACCCTTGCGCCAGCGGCGTGGTGAAGCCCTTCGAGACGTTGATGCGCGAGAGCGGCGTAGCCCGATAGATGCCTGAGTCCTTTCCGGCCACGAACCCTTTCCAACCGACCGGCTTGAAGTAGCAGAACTTCTCGTAGCTCCAGGGCTCGGTGTGCTCGGCGATGTACTTCAGGTAGTCGATGCCAGTGTATCGAGCAACTTCCTTGCCGTCCTGGTCGATCATGACCTGCGTCCCGTCGTAGAAGGCGACCTTGCCGTTCTTGTCGACCGTTCCCAGGTTGTACGTCTCCTGGTAGAAGATGTCCTTACTGGTGATGATGTTCATGTAGTCCTTGTTCTTCAGCACCACGTCGGTGAAGACCTGCATGGTGAATTTGGAGAACTCCACCATCTCCTTGGCATACTCCTCGACCTTCTGGCGCTCGTCCTCGCTGAGCGGCTTGGACATTCCGCCCGGTATGCCGCACACCGGGTGCGTCGCCTTCCCGCCCAGCATCTCTTGGATCTTCTGGGCGTTGGAACGGTTCTTGATCACTCTGGCTCCGACCTCCAGACCTACCGCGCCGACCACGCCCAGGATGTTCCTGTTGGCGGCCGGCGACGACGGCCCCAGGACGAAGTCCGCGGCCGCTAGGGCATAGAAGTGCGCGATGTGGCTGTGCACGTAGTGGGCGCTGTAGAACAGCTCCCTCAGCTTGATCGCCGTCTCGGGAGGCGTGGCCTTGTAGACCGCGTCCAATGCCTTCGTCGAGCATAAGTGATGCGCTCCAGGACAGACCCCGCAGAGACGGGAGGTGATCTTATTCATCTCGTCCACGGAACGTCCGATGCAGAAGCGCTCGAAGCCACGCAGCTCTGGCACTTGCCAGTAGGCGTTGGCGACGTTGCCCTGGTCGTTCAGGAAGATCTCGATCTTGCCATGACCCTCCAGCCTGGTGATCGGATCGATGCTGATCCTCTTTGACTCGCTCTTATGGGTTTGATCTGAAATAACCGGGCTCATGTCTTCGCCTCCACTTTCTTCTTTGGGCCCCTTTCCTTGACGACCCTCTTGATTATCGACTTGGGCAGGGTGTAGGAATAGAACGTTCCCAATGGGTCCTTCACCTGCGACATTATCTTGAGGATGTCCTCCTCGTTCATCTGCGACTCTTTGTCCCCGATCTTGAAGACCGACGCCAATGCGCTCAGCATCGAGCCGCCCTGGTCAAGCACCTGAGCGGTCGGGCCCATGCATCCCCGGCACGGCTGGTTGGCGTTGAGGCACTTGGCCCCGCAGCCCGCGCGCGTGGCTGGCCCGAGACAGATGACGCCCTGCTCGATCATGCACTTGTCGGGATCGATGTCGATCTCGAACGGAAGGTGCAGCTCGGAGATGCTCTTCACTTCCCTCTTCCTCTTGCATTCATCGCACAACGTTTTCGACGAAGCGACCACGGTCCCTTTCGGTGGCAGTGGCGCGCCTTCCTTGACGTGCTTCTCCACGATGCCCAGGAAGTCGTTGATCAAGTTCGTAGTAGGCGGACATCCAGGCATGTAGTAGTCGACATCGATTACCTGGTCCAACGTCAGCACTGTATCGTATAGGACCGGAAGGTCGATGTCCCCGTCCTTAGTGTGGGTGAGCGTCTGAGGATACACCTTCTCCGCGGCATTCTTCTGGTCCGAGGAGAAAGTCTTGGTATACACATACTCGAGTATGTCCTTGGCGTTGGTGATGTTCGCCAAGCCAGGAATGCCACCGAAGCAGGCGCACGATCCGAAGGAGACGATCAGCGCGGACTTCTTGCGAAGCAGTTTCGCGACATGCTCGTTCTCGCTGTTCCGGACCGCTCCGTTGTAGAAGGTGGCGGTGATGTACCCATCGGGCATCGCCTCCACCTCGCTCAACTTCGTGTCTACCGCTATTGGCCAGAACGCTATGTCCGCCATCTCCGCCACGCCGAGGATCTTCTCATCGATGTCGAGCATGGCGACATCGCAGCCACCGCATCCGGCACCCCAATATTGAGCTATCTTGATTTTTGCCATGAACATCACATCCTTACACGTACTCGGATTTCCTCACCTCGATGGCTCCGCTCTCGTCCTTGAGAGGGTTCGGTCCTAGTTCCCTGATCTTCTCCGTGAAATCCTTGATGGTCTTCTGGAACTTGGGTCCCTCGGATGCCGAGACCCATTCCAATCTCAATCGCTCCGGGTCGAATCCATATTGCTCCAGCAGCATCCTCAGCAGCGCTATCCTCCTTCTCGTCCGATAGTTGCCGCCGATGTAATGGCAGTCGGCCGGATGGCATCCCAGCACCAGGACGCCGTCGGCGCCCTTGGCGAATGATCGTAGGACGAACTCTGGGTCTACTCGCGCCGAGCACATGGTTCGGACGACAAGGAAGTTCGTGGGCATCTGCAAACGGCTCACTCCGGCCAGGTCGGCTCCGGCATATGAGCACCAGTTGCAGCAGAACGTCACGATCTTAGGCTCCCACTCCTCCTCGCAGGCCGGCTCGGCCTCCTTCGCATGGACATGCGCCGTGGTCATCTACTTCCCCTCCTGGAGAGCTGCGTCGATCATGGCGTACATCTGCGCATCCTTGAAGCCCTTCTGCTCCATGGCAGCGGACGGGCAGGCGGCCACGCAGGTGCCGCAGCCTTTGCATAGGCCTTCGTTGACGACGGCCTTCAGCTTGTCCGGGTTGCTCGGGTCCTTGACGATGGTTATCGCCTTGTACTCGCAGACCGGCTCGCAGACGCCGCAGCCGTTGCAGACCATCTCGTTCACCGCGGCGATGATTCCCTCGGTCTCGAGGAAGTCCTTCGAGATGATGGTCACCGCTCGCGTTGCGGCACCCGATGCTTGGGCTATGGTCTCGTCGATGAACTTGGGCCAGTGTGCCGCTCCAGCCAGGAATATTCCCTCGGTGGCAAAGTCCACCGGGCGCAGTTTCATGTGCGCCTCGAGGAAGAATCCGTCCTTGCTCAGCGGGACCTTCAGCATTTTGGCCAGCTCCTCATTCCCTTCGTTGGGTATGATGCCGGCGCTCAGTACGAGCAGGTCCGGCTTGATCGACACATTTGTATTAAGAACCGTATCATAGACTGTCAATTCTAACTGTCCAGCCTTGCTCTCGATGCTGGGCATGGCATCCTCTGGGAATCTCATGAAGTTGACGCCGAGAACTCCTGCCTCACGGTACAGGTCCTCCCTGAACCCATAGGTGCGGATGTCCTTGTGCAGGATGTAGACCTCCGTCGAGGGGTGGGCCTTCTTGA
>Ga0209777_10001251_pt1 | contig 37902 bp, 32 predicted proteins | sample FrelakmetHBP12HB_FD_187147 | JGI IMG/M metagenome (GOLD analysis project Ga0209777, IMG submission 187147) | Freshwater lake sediment microbial communities from the University of Notre Dame, USA, for methane emissions studies -HBP12 HB (SPAdes)... | ecosystem: Environmental > Aquatic >...
CGCCATCACCCGCCGAAATGGCCCCAATCTCGTCGATGGTCGTGCCCGTTTGGGGCGAGAGACGCTGCCGAATCGCCTCGATATAACGGACAACATCCAGGAAGTGGTCCGCCTGCTCGAAGAAAGTATGCTGCTGGACTTCCATTGTCTGGTCGGGACTCGGTGAGGCATAGAAGTGGTAGGAAATCATGTCCACCGGAATGCCGGGTTGATGGTGCTTGGGGTCAAGGAAATACTCGAAAGATCCCGGCGCGCTCGACGGGGCGGCCAGCGCCAGGCCGACGAACTTCATGCTGGGGTTCTCGCGGCGGATGGCGCCCACAATGGCGTCATAGACGCGCGTGTAAATCTCCGCGGTCATCGAGTGCTCGAAATCCACCTCGTTCAATACTTCCCAGTAGGCAATGGGGTAGTGGTGGCCGGACTCGTGACGCTGGCCGGACTCGTCGGTGAATCCGCCTTGCGTGTACCAATTCACCAGGCGGGCATAGTAGTCGCCCAACTCCCGGAGGCTCGGGTCGCGCAACTCGCTGCCCTGTTCGTAATTCCAGGCGACCTGGTCAGGGTCGGCGGGGTAGGCGACGGGCTTTTCGGTCTTGTACATCCACTGGGGAATCGTGCTGAAGTTCAGGATGACCGAGTGGCCCGATGTCGCGTCCAGAAAATCAATCGTCATCGGATCAATCAGCGAGAAATCCCAGGACGTCTTGCCGTCGCGGGGAGGCTCGAGCTCCGCGACGCCCAGTTTGGGATACGGCAGCCAGGGAACATAGCGGACGTAGTCACAGCCGAGTTCGCGCAAGCCCTGAAACACTCGATCGTGAATCTTCGTCCCCCGGCGCAAGGGGGGGTTCACAACTACCTGGAGGGTTGCGGCGGTTTTTGAGACTCTCTCAACCTTGTCCCAGTTGACTGTTGCCTTGATTTGTTCAGCCCGCAGCACGGCCGAGAAGAGGATGAGGGAAATAGAACCAAGGGAGATTAATCGGCCCAGGCGATTTGTTCTCATAGCGCCTCCAGGGGAGGAGATTCACGGATAACGGGCAAGAGTGTACCAGGAATAAGGAAAGACGGAATAGGGAGTCTGGTAGTAGGCAGGAGGGCGGTGCGCGCCAATGCGCCGAATCCGAACGCGTAATTGTAGGGCCGGGTCCCGCATGCGAGAGGCGGCCCTACTCAAGGCTAGGGCAGTCAGGCTGCGGAAGCGGAGATGTCACGAAAGGAAGCTCTTTGTTGCTCGATGGCCGCCAGCATCTCTTCGTTGGTCGAGAATTTGAACGCCGGCCGGTTCGCCTCCTGGGCGCGAGCTTCCTCAGCGCGCCCGAGGAGAATGATGTCTTCTTTCGTCGCCAGGTGCGCCGCCGGCCGCGCCACTTCGCGGAGAATTTCCTGGAGACTGAGCGTGGTTTTGCGAGGCGCGCCCTCCAGGTATTTCAAGATGTGATCGCAGCCATGTTCAGCGTCGTAGCGAGCTTTGCCGACCAGCCCTTCACTGGCCTTGCGCGCCCAGCCCACCACGTACTGACCCTCTAAAGCGTTACCCGTTTTCGGATCGAAAACCTCGTAAGCGCCCGCCTCGGTATCCGGCGCGCCGGGCCGGGTCAGGTATCCGCCCTTTTCGTAGGGCAAGCCCAGCGTGGGATCCACGACGTCGCCAATGGCAAAAATCAAGGTGTCAAAATCCAGATCGACGGTTTGGTTGGTTGCCTTGGCCTTCGTTGCTTGACCGTCCAGAACCAACAGGTTCTCAACCACCCGAAGTTTGGCAATGCGGCCGTTCGCATCCGGCACGATCGCGACCGGAGAGGTGAGGAAACGGAAACTCAGTTTCGGGCCGCCTGAGGCTCCGGCGGACCTGTTTACCCAGGGGAACAGCTTCTCCGCAACCTTGTCGGCGTCCTGGCCGCAGGCACGAATGCGTTCCGCCACGCGCGCCAATTCCTCCCGGAAGGTTGGACGGTCGAGGCACATTTCGATGTGGTCAAATTCCTTCTCGTCGAACTTCACCTCGAAGGGGCCACGACGGGCTACAACCGTGACTTCTTCGGGCTTCGGCCCCGGCATGTCATTGAGGAGCCAGCGCGCGATGTCCACCATCACGTTGCCCATGCCGACGATAGCCACCCGGCGCCCTGTGGAAAAGTCCTGGGAGGCAAAGGGCGGAAGCTGGTTGTAGTAGTACACGTAGTCCTTGGCCGAATACACGCCCTTGGCTTCCTCGCCTTGCATCCCGAGCTTCTTCGTCCCCTGCGCACCCACCGAAAAAACAATCGCGGAAGGGGCCAATTGCCTCAATTGGTCAATCGTCAGGATCCCCTTCTCCCGTACCGGCAAATTGCCGAGGTAGGCGACATTGGGCAAATCCAGAATCTTGGAGAATTGCTTCCGCAAGCCGTGCTTCATGTGATGCTTTTCGGGGTAGATGCCATACTCGGCCAGACCCCCTGGTTTGATATCCCGGTTAAGGATCAACACCTGGTAACCTGCCGTCGCGATCTTTCGCGAGGCATAAAGGCCTGCTGGTCCAGCACCTACAATCAGAACTGTTCCCATGTCCACTGGTCTCCTCCGTGACAATTCGTCGCTAAGTTGGGCAAACTTGCCCACCGTGCCGCAGGGGGAGCATCTAATGGGCCAAAATGACAGTCGAACGTCGGAAAGAGATAGTCCAAGGTCGACGGTCGAAGGTCAAAAAGTGCATTACCCCAAGAGCCAGTCGAAAGTCGACAGTCGAAGGTCGAAAGGTGCGTGACCTTGAAGGCAGTGTGGCGAACTTTAGGGCCGCCCCTTGGGGCGCCCAAACCGCGGCAAACTGTCCGCGTTGGTCGCGAGATCCGTCCCCTGACGGACTGACGGGGAGCCCCGGCCCCACAAGAAATTGGACCACCAACTCTTGGCGACTCATGCCTTATCAGTGGCATAATACCTGAAGGGCGGCAAAAGAGGGTGTAAATCTCCGCAGGTATGATCAGGGTTCCGGGAAAACGCTGATGAGGGCCTTGACGACTCCCCCCTCACGCGCAGCCACAAGCTCAAAAGCCTCCGCGGACCTGGCGATGGGAAATTGGTGCGTCACGAGTGGGTCTACGTCAGCGGCGCCGCTTGCGATCATCTCGATGGCCGGAGTAACGCACTGGTTTTGCCGTCTTACATTTTGGATGCGCAATTCCTTCCGCCGGAGGTGCTCCATACTGAAGCTGATGCGGGCGGCTTCCGGGATGCTGACAATGGAAAGGGCACCTCCCGGCTTGATAAGTTCGACGGCCTGATCGAAGGCCGCTTGGTCTCCCGCGCATTCGAAAACGCAGTCCAGCCCCAGGGTTTCGAGTTCAGCGATGGCGCGAACAATGTCCTGGCTTGTAGGATTGCCGGTCCATTGGGCGCCGCAACGGCGGGCAGTTTCCAGGCGATAATCCACAAGGTCGGTAGCGTACACCCTGCAGCCCAGTGTCGCCCGGGCGGCGATCAAGACGCAAAGGCCGATCGGTCCGACGCCCAGAATGCCGATACGCGATCCTGGGGCCAACTCCGCCAGCCGCACGGCGTGGAGTCCGATCGAAAAAGGTTCCACCATTACGGCCTGAGCCAGCGACATGGAATCCGGTATTCGGTAACAGCACTCCGCAGGCAGCGACAGGAACTCGCACAACGCGCCGGTCATCTGTCCGGGAATTCCCAAGAATTTCTGGTTCCGGCAGGTGTGCCTTCTCCCTGCCCGGCACTGGTCGCATTGCCCACAAGCCACTAGAGGATCAATTGCCACGCGCTGGCCGGCCCGCAGGCTGCTGACGTTCGTCCCCGTTTCCACCACCGTCCCGGCACACTCATGCCCAACGGTGAATGGGAATTTCACGACCTGGGAGCCGATGCGCCCTTGCGTGTAGTAATGAATGTCGGACCCGCACACCCCCACGCTGTGAATTTTGAGCAGCACCTCGTCCGGCCCCCCCAGCCGCGGCGCGGGTGCCTCGCCGACCTCTACGCGCCGGATTCCAGTTAAGTACGCGACCTTCATCAGAAGTGTCCTCGTCGCGCTAATCGTATCACGTGGGCTGTTCGGTTCCACTGGGTCGCTGGAGTTTGTACCGCACGCTCCGGCTTAATCGAAGTCTGCGGCCTCTTCCTGAACCCAACGCCGCAGCGGCGACATGCGCGGCATTATAGCGCCACACGACAACCTGAAAACGAAAACCCGCAGAATTTCTGGGAAGCGAAACTCCCCGCTACGGTTCTTTCTTGATTAAATTCAATTTCCAAATAGTGGATAATACCCTGCAGGCGGCAAGCGTCGCTGGAGGTTTCTGCGGACGGACTGAAAGGCTCAGGTGACCATGATTCTGCTATTTGTCGAGGATCTGCTCTTTATCTCGAAAGTCCAACAAACAGCGCAGCTTATCGGGGTTGCAGTCCAGCCTGCCGATCCCGCCTGCGGCCTGGAGACAATCATCGCCGAAGCGCCTCGCGCCCTAATTCTCGACTTAAACCACCGCTCCTTCCCTGCCCTCGACTTGATCCGCGCCCTCAAGGCACACCCCAGCACCAAGGCGATTCCTATTGTGGGCTTTGTTTCACACGTTCAATTGGGCGTGATTACGGCCGCCCGAGAAGCGGGATGCGATCTTGTCCTGGCCCGCTCAGCTTTCACCCAGCAGCTTCCGCAGTTGCTCCTGAAGCTCGCGGGGAGTGACACCGAGACCCCGCGCAAGGTGTAGGGCTGGATCCGTCAGCCGATGGGAGCCGCCGATTCGCCGTTGGCGGCTATGAATGCTGGCGAGAGCAGCGTCTTCTGCTCCACCTCTTGCGCTCTTGGCGAACCGGGCGCGGGAGTGGGGCTCTCGCACCGCTTGACCGACCCTTCGGTCAGCCGGAACAAAAGGAGGGGACACACGATGATGGTTATGCTGTGCAGGAACCGGGTGACGGACTTCACGAAGTGGAAGGCGGTATTCAACTCTCACGCCGCAGCCCACCGCGACGCCGGGCTCTACCTGAGAGGTTTGTGGCAAGACCTGGAAGATTCCAACAACGTCTTCTTCATATTCGAGGTGAAGAGCCTTGAAAAGGCGCGGGCGTTCATCAACAATCCTGTGGCCGCCGAAGCGGGAAAGGCCTCCGGCGTTCAAGACGGGGAATATCACTTTCTCAAGAGCAGCGCAGGCTACTGAAGGGCTGACCGCAGTAGTGCACAGCCTCCATGACGGCTGCCGGGGCGCATGGCGATGCGCCCCGACGGTCCTCCCCGCCGTTATCGGGGGATTGAGTTTTTCTTGACTATTCGCTTTTCCTTCGCCTATCATGTCCGGGCAGGGGAATTCAATCTAACGAAGGGAGACGTTCATGACGATCAGTGAAGCGCTGTTGTCTGAGTTCGATCACGAAATTGCCAAGACCCGCACGACGTTGGAGCGAGTTCCGGCGGACAAGCCGGATTTCGCGCCCCATCCCAGCTCCATGCCGCTCGGCAGACTTGCTCCCCACGTCGCCGAGCTCGCCGGATTCGGGCTGAGCATACTGACGACCCCGCAATTCGACTTTTCCGCGGGTAGCTACAAACCGTTGCCTCTTGAATCTGCGGCCCAGCTTGTTAAAGTCTTGGAGGACGGCGCCGCCAAAGTCCGCCAAGCCCTCATCAACACGTCTGACGATGCGTGGAAAGAGAACTGGAAACTCTTGTACCAAGGTAAGGCCCTGTTTGACGGGCCTCGGTTCCTTGCCTACCGGGAGATGTTCCTCAACCACCTGGTTCATCATCGCGCTCAGCTTGGCGTCTACTTGCGGCTGAACGGGGTTCCCGTCCCCGCCATCTACGGCCCGTCGGCAGACGAGCCGTGGACACCGTGAGGCTGGGGGGCGCGTAGGTGGTAGGTGGGCACGCACCGCGGGGTTCGCGAGCGGAGGTAGCGGCGACTTCACGTCGCCACGAGTCCAATGGCTGCAGTCGGGCCATGGCGGCGTAAAGCCGCCGCTACCAGCCTTGCATCAGCCAGTCAGACGCGGTTTAGGGAGGGCCCTCGTCGTTATCCGTAAGGCGCATGCGGACGCTGTTCTTATACCCCGGCTCGACAGTGACGGGCTCGCTCAAGTTTCCCCAATTCAGGTCCGGATAGCCCCACAAGTTGTCAATGTTGAGCCTCACCTTCCCGTCCGGCAGGACTTCGACGCGGACCGCATCCGTGCCATCCGATTCGGCGCGGACTCGCAGCTCTGTTCCCGCCAAAACACCAGAGGCGTGCCAAATATTCTCTCGAAGGCTTCTAAAGTCAGGCGTACCTCGGCCGCCGGGGTCATCGGGTCCGAACAGGAAGAAATCCTTCGAATCATCCGACCAAGGCCCTTGCGGCTCGCGGCGGTAGATTTCAGGCGGCGTGCTTGCCTGCCGCGTGGCCGTCCCCTGGGGGCGGCCAATGTGGTCCGGGGGATAGACTGACCATAAGGCCTTCCGATCCCACGTAAGCCGGTCGATCGAGCTCGCAAGCGTATAGGCAATTCCCAACTCACTCGTTCGCTGGGGGAGTTCGCCGTGGATCGAATATCCGGTAGTGATCAGCCCTTGACCATCAATCCTTATTTCAAATTCCACCCTCGGCCCTTCCTCGCCCCCTTGACGCGCCAGGTAGGCCCCGGAGAGATTGATCACTGCCGCTACTGAGGTCGTGGAGTGACGAATGCCCGTCAACCACCAAGGGGGTAAGGCAACTGAGCCGAGGTTCAAGAACGGTCCGCTTTCAAGAATTTTTCTGCCGCGGAACGTCCCCTCGGCCATAAGCCCTGTCGCCTTGTCGAATCGCAGGGTGAACTCCGCACCCTGAACGGCAAGGAATCGAGCATCTTCGGAGATTTTCGGCGCGGGGCCTTGTTCGTCAGCGAAACGCCTCATCCGCTTGCCGATCCTCAGACTGAACTCGTCGACCAACACGCCCCCCGCACAGAAAAACTTGAGATTCAAAATCTGGCCGCCTTGCCAATTCCGGGGAGGAATGGTGAGTGTGCCCTCTGCCCCGGGTGCGACGTTCAAGCCTTCGACCTCCCCCGAGTCGGCGCCCACCTTCCAGACGATCTTGATTTCTTGCAGGTTGGTATGGTTGAACCAGTTCTTTACGGGAATCTGCAGGGACACGCCGGGGTGTGCCTCTTCGATCTCGTTATCCGGAATACGGACCGGCGAGTAAGCCTTTTTGGTGAGCCAGTATTCGGGTTTAGGCCGGCGCCAGCCATCCACGATCCCCCATTCGCCATAGCCCACAGGGGATGCAGGCAGCATAAAGACCTCGTCAAACCCGGCCCAAATCGCCCCGCCCAAGCAGCCGTCGGCACGGTAACAGTTTTCCCAGAACCGCTTCAGGCTTTGTCCCCAGAAGTTTCGGACTCCCGGGTCGCGCTTCAAAGTTTCGGTGTTGTAGCAAGAGACGTGCGCGTATTCGTCGTTGAGCTTGGGAATATCCTTACTGGTCAAGTCCCCATCAAACTTCGGGTAGTGTTCGCTGAGAAGGTCGTAGCAGTCCACGCCTTGGGGAACGCTCTGGGGATAACTGAAAATAATCGGGCGCGAGGGGTCCTCGTGCTTCGCGTAGTCGTGCTCCTTTTGGAAATTCGATCCCCACCTGCTTTCGTTCCCTAACGACCAAATAATGACGGAAGGATGGCTGCGGTCCCGTTCGATCATTTCGGCAAATGGGTTCATGTACCGGGCAGTGAATTCCGGAGAGGATTCGCTTCCCCCTGATGTGACCGACCAGTTCTGCCCGACGAAGCACACCGCCGATTCTTCTTCCACGTAGATCCCATAACGGTCGCAGGCTTCCAGAAAGGCTTCCGTGGGAGGATAGTGCGAGGTCCTTACGAAATTGACATTGGCATCGCGCAACAGAACAGCATCCTTCTCATCTTGCTCCGGAGTGGCTGCCCTCCCGAGCAAGGGGTGAGCATCGTGCCGGCACACGCCGCGCAGCTTGATCGCGTCCCCATTGACGTAAAGCCGATTCTTGCGCCGCTCAACTTTCCGGAACCCGATCTTTCTTTCCAGCTTTTCAACTGTGGACCCGCCGACCATCAATTCCGCCCCGAGCGTGTAGAGGTTCGGATGCTCGGCATCCCACTTCCAGGGAGAGGGGACCTGGAAATGGAGATCCATTCCCGGCTTGTCGGGGGAAAGAGCCGGCGCTGCGGCCCCCGCCGTTGATAAAGGAATCACTATTCCCTGGGCGTCCGTCAGATGAAGCTTCAGTTCACCAGCGCGGCCAGTATGGACCGAGACCTCGGCCAGGACGTGCAAGCGCCCGTCTTTGTATGACGAATCGAAGCCTGTTTCGACGTGCAGTCGCGTAAGGTAGTCGGGGGGGAGGATAACAAGCTTCACACCTCGCAAAATGCCTCCGATACAGTGCTTGGCATAGTTGCTCGCATAGGAGATGTCATCAGAACGATCGGTTACTCCGACGGCGACCCAGGCGGTTTGGCCGGGCGTTACACACTCGGTGATATCGCAATCCCAAGACGTGAACCCCCCGTGATGGTCGCGCACAAACTTCCCATTCACCCAAACCCGCGCGTAGCTGTAAACGCCGTCAAACCGCAGCAAGACCCTGTTGCCTTTAGCGTCCGCTGGAATTTCCACCGGCCGCTTATAAGCGAATTCATTATCCCTGGCGAATTGGATTCCCTGCGCGGCGAGTTCGCCCGGGACTAGGATGTCAGACCAGCCGGCAGGATCGACGCTGTTCATCCAGAAGTCGGCGGGAGGAGAGGCGTTCACTTTCCAAGTGCCGGCTAAATCCACCTGAGGGCGCGAGACACCGGCAACCTCTTTGGGCAACGGAATAAGAACCGGCCTTGGCCAGACCGGGTTGCCTGGCACGACTCCTCCAGTGCCCGAAGGATCGGCTTGCGAGGGTGAGGCAAGGTTATGCCCCACTCCCCCTTGTGGGGTGCGGGGCTCCGCCAAGACCGTGCTGCCCCCCCATAGCCAATTTGAAGAAACAAGAGTGCTGAGCGACTCAACGAATTTTCTTCGATTCATGATGGCGAACCTTCTCCATGAGGCAGGTCATTTTACGTCCAGGCGGGGAGAAATTCAGGCGGAAAGAGCACGCCCAAGGTAGCTGGCCATGCCTGCCCGCAGAACTGAGGGGATTGAAAAGCCGCGGGTCCGGAAAACAGGGCCTGAGCTACAACACACTTTTATGTGCACAAGTTTTGGAATCTGGCGAGGGATTACAGGTAAGAGAAGGCAGAAAGCAGTAGGCAAACAACCTCAACACAGAGCTCGTGGGGGCATTGCCTTGAAAACCGAAGTCAAAGGTCAAAGGTCAAAAGTCAAAAAATCAAGGATGAACCATCAATAGTGAAGTTCATGGACATGGCCTAGGCTCGTTTCCCTCGAGGCTGTTGTTCTGAATTTTGCCATTTGCCTTTTGCCTTCTGACTCCTGACTTCTGGCCTCTGACCTCGGACCATTGCTTCAGATTTCTTCCGAGCGTGGCTGTTTGGCGCGGATTTCGTGGAGCTTCTGCTCCTGGAGTTGACGCCTCAGGAGCTCCATGGATTTCCGCGTTTCCTCCAGATAGCGTTGCCGCTCTCGAGTCCACTGGCGAGTGGCCTGCCCGACTGCCTTCTGGAGGTCGGCCTTGTGGAGCGCGATTTCCGCCGACATCTGCTCCAATTGCTGTTCGCGGGCGCGGGTGATTTCGCGTTCCAGCGAGTGCATGGGCGCATCCGGCGCTTCCAGCTCAACGCTCAAGGATTGTTCGTGCCGGTCGCGGACGATGGTGAGATGTACTTTCTTTGTCCCCTCGAAGTCGCGGGGCAGGGCGCGGCGAAGGCCGTCCGGGCTGGACACCGCGGTGTCTTCCACACGGGTGATGACGTCGCCCGCCTTAAGCCCCGCCTTTTCCGCGGCGCTTCCAGCCTCCACCTCTCGAACCAGCACGCCTTTTCCCTGTTTGACGCCGAAGTAGCTGGCCAGTTGGGGAGGCAGGTCCTCGCCGGAAATCCCCAATCGCGGCCCCGGCATCAGGATCTTGTAATCGAAATCCTTCTCCGCGAAGGGCCCAGCCGCAATTTTCGGAAGGTCCTGGAAGAAGAAGGCCCGTTGGTGGGTCTTCAGTTTGGCATTGAGTGTTTGCGTCTGGCCGTTACGGCTGATCTGGAGCGTGACCGTACGGCCAGGCGGCGTTTCGCGAATCAGACGGCGCAGCTGGGCAGCGCTGCGCACGCGCTCCCCGGCAAACTCCAGGACGACGTCCCCCTTCTCCAGGCCGGCTCGGGCGGCGGGGCTGTCTTCCTCGACGCGTTCGACCAGGACGCCATACTCACCACTGGACAGTTTCAACTCGCGGGCTTTCTCCGTCGTCAAGTCCTGAATCGAAACGCCCAGCCAGGCGCCTTTGTCGTCAAAATTGAACTCCTCTGCCTGAGGGGCTACTAAGGCCCATGGAGCGGGGGCTGCAGCCGGCGCAGGCATCGCCTCAGGCGCGGGAGCGGCCGGGGGCGCCGGCGGCTCCTGGCCGCGATAGAGTGCGGCCGTGCTCAGCAAAAGCACGATCGAAAACCCAAAGCCGATGATAATGTTACGTTTCATGGTCTTCCTCCTGGAATTGAATCATTTCTTCATTTGTTGATTGGGCCATTGCACGGTAAAAGCGGCCCGGTAGTTTTCTCCTCAAATAAATCAATGACTCAATGAAAAAATGAACCAATTTCTTAAAGCAGATCGTCCCTCTCCCCCACACGAATATTGCCGCGAATAGTCTGAAGCCGCACGAGCACGCCGCCACGACCCACTTGGGCTCGACGCGTACGATCCCCCGGGGCCGCACTGGCTTCGAAGAGGTACTTGCCCTCGATCTGGCCGGACACCGTTCTCAGCTCCAGGTTGGCATCCGCCTTGGGAGGCAGCAGAAGGTCGAGGCTGCCGTTGACCGTATCCAAGACCAAAGGTGTGGAAGGGTCAGGCAGGGCGCGCAGGGAGACCGCGATATTTCCGGTCAACGCCTGGGCGACGATGGCGCCGGCCACATCCTCCTCGCTGATATTCCCGAGCAGGGTGCGGGCATCAACGCGCCCTTCCAGGTCATGCACGTGGATGTCGCCGACCAGGGTCCGTATCCCCTCGATGTGCACGCGGCGGGGCACCTGAAGGACGTAGTCTACGCGGATGGGCTCGTCGAGGTTATCCGGGTAGAGAGTGCGGAGCCTGAGGAATCCCACGCCGGACTCCGCGCTCACGCGCACGTCGTCCAGGCGGTCGGTGGGGGCCAGCGCCGTCTTGGTGGCGGTCACGGCGACTTCCGGGCGCTCCCAGCCTTCCACGGAGACTGTGCCGTGCACGTTTTCAACCGCCAGCACGCCTCCCGGCGGAAGCGCGAAGCGCGCCGACCACACATTTCGGGAACCCCCTGAGGCTGAAAGCGAAACGGCCAGAAACCCACTGAGCCCAAGCAAGATGACACGCTTCACGGCTGTTGCCTCCTCATTATGAAGAAGTGACAAGTGACGAGTGACAAGCCAAACCAACCCTGAAGAACTGCGACAGGTGACGGACATACGCTACTGCTCGTCACTCGCCACTCTTTCATTGTTCCTCATCATTGTGTTCAGATTGCCGTTCGCGGCGCTTCTGCTCTTTCTCCTGCTGGCGCTGTTCCTTTTGCTTCTGGCTTTCCTGCCAACGGCGCCACATCGCGTCTTCGCGGCTCTTCAGTTCTTCCAGGGCCTTCGCATCGAGCTTATGGATTTCGATATTGCCGGAGACGGTGCGGATGCGCAGCACCTCCCCGCCGCCATTCAAGGCGCCATGCCCGCGGATGGTTTCGGGTGCGAAATCCTCCCGGTCGCCCTTGATGGTGAGGGGGAAATCGGTCACGATCTGGTGGCCGGCGGCCGCGTCGATGGCCGCGTCAATGGTGACGTGGACGTCCACGGGCAGGTACACGTAAACATCGCCCATCGACGTCTCGAGTTCTGACGAGGCAAAGCCTGGAGCATTGGCCGCCACCCACTCCGCCAGGATGCGGCCGGCGGAGGTGGTAGCCTTGACGGCGCCCGCCAACTGGAGCAAGTCGATGCTGCCGCCCGCCGTATCGGCGACCACCCTGCCGCGCGCGCCTTGGAGGCGGATGCTGCCTCCGGCCGTTTCCGCGCGCACGCTCCCCGAAACCGGCCCAATCTGGATCTGCCCGCCCGCCGTCGTGGCCGCCACCTGGCCGGTGGCGCCGGCGATCACCACGTCTCCGCCGGCTGTTTCCGCCCGCAAGGTCCCTTGGATTTGTCCGGTCACGATCTGGCCGCCGCTGGTCTCCAGGACGGCGTCGCCGTCGATGTCGCCGGCCCGAATGCTTCCCCCGGAGGTCCGCGCCTCGACTCGATTGCCCATCTTCCCGAGGGTAATGTTTCCTCCCGCGGTCTCCAGCCGGGCCTGCCCGCTGATGTCCGAAGTGCGAACGTCCCCGCCCGCGGTCGTCAGGTGTGCCTCACCCTGCAAGGGGTTTTCCAAGCTGATGTCGCCCCCTTGCGTCTCGACGTCGAGGTTGAAGTGTTGCGGCACGTGGATTTCGAAGTCCACCCCGCAGATGTTGTCGCGGTGCCGCCTTCCCTCCGACTGCGCGTCGATATAGAGGCCGCCGCCCTCAACTACTCGCGCGCTCAACTGGTAGCCACTGAGAACGCGGCGAGCCTCCGCCTCATTACCGGTATAGGCCCGTAGAGTCACCACGCCTTCCACCTGATTGCCTGTGCCCGTCCGCACCACGACGTTGCCCTGGTCCGCACGCAGAATCAAACGCGCGCCTTCCCTGACGGAGCCGCCAAACTGCGCGCGCTCCACCCAGGCACGCCCGTGGAGTTCCGGAGTTCCTCGCTTCACATACGCTTGATCCAGCGCGTGAAGAGGCAGAGCTGCCCAACACACGAGGATCGCGAATTGTACGAACTTTGAATTAACCATGGTCCTCAAGCCTGTCCTCCAAAATTGCCGGATACATTACTTCATCTTCCCAATTCCCTGACCGCACTGGCCGACTTCATCCGCACATAGGGGCACGCGTCGCTCGCCGCCAAGTGCTGGAGCTTCGGCAGCAGGCTCGCGTCGGTGTGACTGGTCAAGACATCAACAGCGGCCACGCGCATGCCGTCGTTCTTATCGCTCGTCAAAACGCCCAGGTAGGCATCCTCGAGGTCAGATCCCCATTCCAGCCCCCGCGCCTCCTCCAGAGCGGCCAGCCGCACGCCCAGGTTAGGATCGTGTTGCATCGTGTAGAGCAACGCCTGACGGACGATCGGCTTGTCCCCTCCCCCCCGCAAGGCGTCCAGGCTTTCCCGGCGAATGCCCGGATTGTCATAGCTCTTGACGGCGTAAAGAAGCACCTGCTGAATGCGCGGGTCGTCCAAGGAACCTTCCAGGCTGACGCGGCGCTCCGCATCCATGCTGATGCGAACCTCGCCCGTCTTCGAGTCAGGAGCAACCCGGCTGATGCCGTTGATGCGCATATTCGCAAGGTCCGCTTCCGTGAGAGGAGCATTGCCCATGGCGAGACCCCCCAAGGGGACGCCCACTGCACGGGGGCGAAGCGTCCAGCCCACCGTAAAGCCTACGGCCAGCAAGGTGAGCGCAGCCGCCAGGCCCGTCGCAGGACGGAAGTGCCAGGTAGAAAACCATTGGCGAACCAGCCCCTGCCAGCCCAGTTGCTCGCGGTCCAGCGCCTCCTCCAAAGCCTGGCGGCACTGGACAACGAACTCGGGCGTAGGTTCACGCCGCGGACGCTCGGCGAGCGCGGTGTGGAGGCGCTGCATCTCGTCGAGCGCTGTGCGGCACTTCGCGCAACTCGCGGCATGGGCCTCGCAGGCCGCCCGCGTCTCGTCGGAAACCTCGCCATAGATCAGCAGAGTCAGATTCTCTTCAAACTCCCGGCAGTTCATAACCAACTCCTCAGAGAAACGATCAACTCCGAACGCTGAGCGATGAACTTCTCCAGTTCAGCGCTTCGCATTCCCCGTGTTTGTCCCGCGTTCATCATTCATCATTCGTCGTTCATCGTTCAGGAGACCAGGTCTCCCAGGTCCGTCCGCAGTTTCTGCGTGGCGCGGAACAGACAGTTCTTCACGGTTTGCTCGCTGGTCCCGCAGAACTCCCCGATGGCTCGCAACTTAAGGCCCTGGTAATGCTTCAGCTCAAACACCAGGCGTTCGCGGGAATTCAGGCGGGCCAGCGCCCCCTGGATGCGTTTGCCAATTTCCTTCCCGCGCAGTGCCTGCTCGGGGTCCTGCGCCGGCCGGTCATCCGGAAGGGCTTGGAAGTATTCCGCCTCGCCGTCTTCGCCTTCCGGCGCCTGCACCTCCTTGCGTGTGGCCTGCCGCCGCAGGTGGTCCAGACAAACGTTCATCACCACCCGGTACAGCCAGGTTGAAAACTTCGCTTCGAGCCGGAAGTGCTGGAGCGAGCGGTACACCTTCAAAAACGCCTCCTGATAAAGGTCGCGAGCCTCTTCCGGCGATCGGGCCAGGTGCAGGGCCAAGCGCAGAACATGCTGGTCGTACTTCCTCACCAACTCATCGAAGGCGGAGCGATCACCCTCCTGCGCTCGACGAATCAGGCGAAGCTCCTCCCCACCTCCCGCCCACGACGCGGGTTCCGCGGGTTGAACAGTTCCTTTGCCGGCCAGTTCCACGCAGGTGCCATCCATCGCCGGTTAGGCTCGAACCTCTCTCCTAACCCCTTAGACGTGATACACAATAGAAGGTAAGCGCCCGGGCGGTAAATCGCAAGGCAGACGCAACCAACGGCCCCGGAGGCGCGTCCATACTAGGTATGGCCACACAACCAAACCCCCAGCAAGAGAAATTACTCCCCGGCGCCGAGAAGACCCTGCGCTTGGTGCGCCCGTCGGTTGTTGTCCTCTGCGGGCCGGCGGCCTGCGGGAAGTCCACCTTCGCGGAGCGCCACTTCCGCGCCACTCAAATCATCTCTTCAGACTGGGCGCGGGGACGCGTTTGCGACGACGAACGGGACCAGCGGTATCAGGCTCAGGCCTTCGCGCTCGTCCATTTCCTGATCGAGCAGCGGCTAAGCCTGAACCGCCTCTGCGTCGTGGATTCCACCGCGCTTACCACTCAAGCTCGCAAGGACCTGCTGGACCTTGCACGGAGGTTTCAGGTGCCTTGCGTCGCCTTGCTCTTCGATATCCCCCTCGAGAAATGCGTCGAAAGGGACCAGTCGCGAGAACGGACAGTGGGGCGTGCCGTGATCGAACGCCAGTACGAGGCCTTCCAACAGGCCAAGACGGCGATTCGCCAGGAGGGGTTCGAGCAGGTCCTCGACTTGCGGGATGAAGACTTGGATAAGGTGCGGATCGAAGTCATTTTTCGTCCTGTCGCGCGACCCGCCCCCGCCCCGGCGCGTTCCGGCCCGGGAGCGTGGCAGCGCACGGCACGGCAGGGTGGTTCCGCGCCCGGACGCCCAGGCCCCAGGTCGCAGGCTCCGGCAAGGCCTTCTCCGTACCCGCAGCCCACGGTACAGAGCCAGCCCCCAACACCGGCGCCAGGGCAAGCCGCGCCCGCTCCGCCTTCTAAGCCAAATCTACCCGGTCCTGCTGCGGGGGCAGGTTCTCCGCCGGCCAGCCCAGAGCCAGCCACACCTCCTCGTCAGCCTGGGCCCTCTTCGGGTGGGCCCCAGGACCAAGGGAAGACATAAAAGACGGTAGACAGTAGACGTTAGGCGGGGGAACTGCGCAAGGCGGAGACCCATTACCGCCTACTTATTGTGCGGTACTCGCGCTATCAGTCTGGGCGGCCGGTGAGTCGGTCGTAGACGGTGCGCGCGCAGGTGGAACCGAGCGATTCGTTGTAGAGGTTTTTCAAGCCAAGGATGTAGCGGACTTCTTCGTCAAAGCGGTGAAGCGCCTCGAGTTCGTTCTTGTGGATGGGAAATCTCCTGCCCTCGTGGTACCAGAACTTCTGGAACCCTCGGTCTTCGAGCTCACAGGTGATCCCCCGGACCATAAAATAGGGTGGACCAGACGGAACCCACGTTCCGTCTTGCCGACGCTCCAAATAGCAAAGGCAGTTCTGCTTCTTCACTTCCAGCCGTTCGGGCCCCTGCCCGGCGGGTGAAAACGTAAAGCCTGCTTCCTGGAACTGCTTTCGGATGTCAGCGAAGGCCTTCCCTGTAACCTGCAACCCGTCACCTCCGACCTGTAACCTGTCACCTGTTCCCCAGCCTGCTGCCGCCTTCTCCGCTCAGTTGACACTTCCTTGGGCCAACCCCTAGAATGGAAAGTCTATTCTAATCATGGAACGAAGCGCAAGGGCATCCGCCTTACAAAACTCAACATTCCTCCAGGGTCCCCAAGACCTCCTGGAGTTGATCGGAAACACTCCTCTGCTTCGTCTCCAGAGAGTGACGCAGCAGTTTCCGAGCATGGAGTTCTACGCCAAGGCGGAATGGGCGAACCCCGGAGGATCGGTGAAGGACCGCCCGGCACTGAACATCATCCGGGAAGCGGAGCGGGCCGGTTTGATGTCCAAGGACAAAGTCTTGATTGATTCCACTTCGGGCAACACCGGGATCGCTTACGCGATGATCTGCGCCGCGAAAGGCTATTGCGTGAAATTGTGCATGCCCTCCAATGTCAGCCTGGAACGCAAGCGCATCCTGAGAGCTTATGGCGCGGAGATCGTGTACACCGACCCCATGGAAGGCTCCGACGGCGCTATCCGGCGCGTGCGAGAAATGGCCGCTGAGAACCCGGCGCTTTATTTCTACGCGAATCAATACGACAACCCGGCCAACTGGCGCGCCCATTACAACACCACCGCGGTTGAAATCTTCGAACAGACAGAGGGCCGGGTGACCCACTTTGTGGCCGGACTGGGCACCAGCGGCACGTTTATCGGCACGGCGCGGCGCTTGAAGGAACTGAACCCAAAGATTCGCTGCATTTCGTTCCAGCCGGATTCGCCCTTTCACGGGTTGGAAGGTATGAAGCATATGCCGACAGCCATCAAGCCCGCTATCTACGACCCGGAGGTCGCGCACGAGAACCTGGAGATCTCCACGGAAGAGGCATATGCCATGACGTTGCGTCTGGCGCGCCAAGAGGGCCTGCTGGCGGGCGTTTCAGCCGGAGCCGCCATGGTTGCCGTGCTCAAAGTGGCTCAAAAACTCGAAAGCGGCGTCATCGCCACCATTTTCCCCGATAGCGGCGACAAGTATTTGAGCGAGCGGTTTTGGGATGAGGGCTAGGGAAGACGAGGCTAGGGAAATCGACAGTCCACAGTCGAAAGTTGAAAGCAAGAGCGTGCGGATGTTAGAAGCCCCAGCGGAACAACTTGGTCGCGGCGTCGCCCTCGATCCGCCAAATGCAGGTTCTTGACTGTCAACTGTCGACTGTAAACTGTTGACTATCTCTCATGTCTCTCAAGCTCACACGGCAGCATCTCGAAGCCATCCAGCGGCACGGCGCAGGGGATTATCCGAGCGAGTGCTGCGGGGTGCTGCTTGGCAAGGCCAAGGGGTCCGAGAAGGAAGTCATTGATGTCGTCCCTTTGAAGAACCTCCGCCACGACCCAGCGCGCGCCCAGGAATTATTGCCTGTGGACGACCTGAACCAGGAGACGGATCGCAACCGCTTCTTGGTCGATCCCCTGGAGCAGATGCGCGTAGAAAAGGGCGCCCGGGCGCGCGGTATGGAAGTCTTGGGCTACTACCATTCGCATCCCGACCACCCTGCGCGGCCTTCTCAATATGACCGCGAGCACGCGTGGCCCTGGTATGTCTATGTTATACTTTCAGTTGAGCGGGGCGTAGCTAAAGACTTGACGTGTTGGGTGCTGGCGGAAGACCGGTCAGAATTTGAGGCAGAGCAAATAGTGGTTTCCTAGTGCCAACCGGCCGGTCGGATGGTACAATAGATTTGAATCCGTTGGATTGCGCGGCGCATCTGATAAGTAGTGGCTTACGGCCACTTACGCGCTCAGGGGCGAGGAAACATAGAATGCCGATTAAGGTCATCATCCCGACTCCGCTACGTCAATACGCGGGGAGGCAGGATGCGATAGAAGTCGAAGCGAAGACAGTCGCCGAGGCCCTCTCGAAGCTCACGGCGCGGTACGGCGACCTGCATAAACACCTCTACACAGAGGAAGGCAAGCTGCGCAGCTTCGTGAACATTTATTTGGGCGATGAAGACATCCGATTTCTGAAGAAGGAACAGACTCCCCTGCACGACAACGACGTGATCAGCATCGTACCCTCCATTGCCGGTGGCAAGGCCCTTTCCCCCGCGACCGCGGGATCAGGGCAGGTTCTGCGATGTATCTGTAGCTAGCCTGGGGAACCATTTCGCTGCGGCGGAGTGGTAGATCCCGGGCGCATCCTCACCCGAGACCCTAGTCTCATTCCGGAAGCCGAACGCGCGGCTGATCTTGAATTGATTGGCTAGCCGTTTACGAGCTCCGCGAGATTCCCTCTAAGGACAAAGGATAAGGATTATGACAACGGCGACGTTTACTTCGTCCGGGCAATTGAGCAAAGATGAAATCCTGCGTTACAGCCGCCACCTCATCATGCCGGAAGTGGGCATGGAGGGGCAGCTTAAGCTGAAGCAGGCCAAAGTGTTGTGCGTCGGCGCCGGAGGGCTGGGCTCCCCCCTGGCGCTTTACCTGGCGGCGGCAGGAGTCGGCAGGCTGGGCATCGTTGATTTCGATGTGGTGGACTTCACGAACCTGCAACGGCAGGTAATCCACGGCACCAGCGACGTAGGGCAGTCCAAGCTGGACTCAGCGCGCGCGACCCTGAAAGAAATCAACCCTCACATCGAAGTTGAGACTTACGAGACGCGGCTGACCTCGGAAAACGCCCTGGGGATTCTGCGCGACTATGATGTGGTCGCAGACGGGACCGACAATTTCCCCACGCGCTACCTGGTGAACGATGCCTGCGTGCTGCTGGGCAAGCCCAATGTTTACGGCAGCATTTTTCGATTCGAGGGGCAAGCTTCGGTATTTTATGCGCCGGAAGGGCCGTGCTACCGCTGCCTTTATCCGGAGCCGCCTCCGCCGGGCCTCGTGCCCAGTTGCGCTGAAGGCGGAGTGCTGGGTGTCCTCCCCGGCATCATCGGTTGCGTCCAAGCGCTGGAAACGATCAAGCTTATCCTCGGCAAGGGTCAACCTCTCATCGGAAGGCTCCTCCTGTTCGACGCGCTCGGGATGAAATTTCGCGAGCTAAAGCTGCGGAAGAATCCTGACTGCCCGATCTGCGGCGTCCATCCCAGGATCAAAGAACTGATCGACTACGAACAGTTTTGCGGAATCCGCGGCGAGGAGTATGAGCCGCCCGCGGCGGGCGTTCCGGAGATCACCGCGCGGGAAGTGAAAGCGCTCATGGACGAGAAGAAGCCGTTCGCCCTCATCGATGTACGCGAACCGCACGAGTATCAGATCTGCCGCATTCCGGGCTCAAAGTTGATTCCCTTGGGCGAAGTTCCAAAGCGTATGAACGAGCTGAATTCCGCGGACGAGATCGTGGTGCATTGCAAAGCCGGGATGCGCAGCGCGCAGGCCGTCCAACTCCTGATGAAGGCGGGCTTCCGGAAGATCCACAATTTAAGGGGCGGTATCCTGGCTTGGTCTGACCAGGTGGATCCCAGCGTGCCGAAGTATTGAGCAAAAGCAGTTGAAGAATCAAAAGTGGAATTGTAGGGGCAGGCCTCGTGCCTGCCCTTTTTTATTTCTTACGAGACCGAAGGCTGATGAGTCATCGATCGATTAAGGGCGAACCTTCTCTTCGAGAGGAAATTCCTCTTCCATTAACACCCGGTCAGCCGCTGCGGGCTGGGACCTGAATCCCAGCCCGCCGGCGATTTTTCCGCGTACTAGCCCAGGAGTTTGGCGAACCCCGAGTCGTCGATTGCGGGGTAGATCTCGAAGCTGATGAGGTCGCTCCACTGCTGCGCCCAGTTGGCGATGGCCTGGGGATCATTCGCCTCATAGATGGTCACCCCACGCCCACCCACCACCGAGTGCCAGCGTCCAATCAATTTGACCCCTTTGGGCGGCTGCCCCCCCGATTTCTTGAAGCGGTCTTGCGCGGCGTTGCGATTCTCCGACGGTATCGTGTAGACGCTTACGAAAATCATTGTCCCTCCTTTCGAATGTTAGATGCCCCATCATACGATTCTTTCACCAAGAAGTGAACGCGCCGAGCCTTTCTCCCCAGCGGGGCGCTTGACCACCTCCCCTCGTTGTTTTGGTGCCACGCGTTTCCCTTGGCCGGGATTCTGCGCTAGAATGCTCGCGTTTGTTCGGCGGCTTACTGAAGGCTGTTCGACGAAGGAATTCGCAGTGCGGGGCGGCGCGCCGTCCGGAGGTCCGCGGGAGTCTGAGATTGTGAAATGCTCTGGACCGCCGGGCGGCCAGGTCCCGGAATGCCGCCCCATCCCAATTCGTTTACGGAGGTTCCCTATGGCCTTGCAGGTTGGTGATACGGCGCCGGACTTCAAGCTGGGTTCGGCAACCGGCGGAACACAGGGTGAATTCCAGCTTTCTGCGCAGCAGGGCAAGAACGTGGTGATTTGCTTTTACGCCCTGGACTTCACCCCGGTTTGACAGAACGAGCTGTCGGCAATTCAGGCGGATCTCGCCAAGTTTGCCGACTTGAACGCCCAGGTCGTGGGCGTCAGCACTGACACGGTCTTTTCGCACATGGCTTTCCAAAAGCACTTGGGAGGGTTGAAGTACCCGCTGGCCACGGACCGCTGGCCTTATGCGCAGACTGCCCAGGCGTATGGGATCTTCCCTCCCACCAAGCACCAGATCCCGTTCATCAATGACCGCGCAGTCTTTATCGTGGACAAGAACGGAAAGATTGCCTGGTCGAAAATCTACGAGCTGAAGCAGCAGCCCGAGAACGCTGAGATTCTGGAAGCACTTAAGAAACTGGCCTAGCGTCGCTAACGCGGCGCCGGATGTCGGAAGGTGCGAAACACTCACCAGGACTACTCCAACCGCAGAGGCACTTTTGAAATCTCAAATCTGAGATTTCAAATTTGAAAGAGCCTCAGCGACTCTGCGCTGCGGACATTCATTACTCAAAAGCCGCTCGGGTGATAGGTAACTCAGATCAGCCAGCACTCTGATGCAGTCGAGCCCGAAAATGGACTTGGCCTCGCTCGTAAAGAAATATCTGGTGCTCGCAGGTGGTTTCGGGCGCTCCGTCCATCTATCCAAATTTGACCTCTCCAAGGCGGAAACGGAACGGCTCATTTCCGCCTTCGATGAAGACTACCAAATCAGCCGTTACATGGTCCTTTCGCGCGAACGAGACGAGCTTCTGGCGACTTATCCCGCCCAGGCACGCCTGTACACGATCAACGACTTCGAGGTAAGCCATGTGAGCTTCGAGGCGGGCATTGAGAAGCTGCTGTAAGAGAGCAGTCGAAGAGTCAAAGGTCGAAGAGTCGAGGGCTAAACTCACCTGGTTCGTTCAGCTCTCGACTCCCGCATTCCCTTCCCCGTCATCAATTATTTCCGGACCAGCAAGGGGGCGGAGTACCTGCACACCTGCAGAGGCACAACGGTCATCTTGGCGATTGCCCCTGTGTTGCCGCTCAAGCATGCGTACTCCCATTGAAGCTCAGCGGGCATTGCGCTAAGGTGTAACTGCTGTTTATGAGCGTCCCGCCATCCCAACACGACCTCTTAAGCGAAATTCCCTCCCCCTCGGTGCGCTTGTGGTTCGGGTTGTGTGTGACCCTTGCTATTTTCCTGGTTTTTGCTTCTTACACCATCCGCGAGATCCGCTGGCTGGAAGACTTTCAGGCCAATGTTGTGCAGAAGAACCGGAAAGCTTCGCTCCAACTCTTGCGCCTCCAGGACGACACCTACCGGCTTGCCGTCTCACTCCGCGACATGACCCTGCCGGAGAGCCGCTATCCGATCTACTACTGGAAAGGCGAGTTTACCCGCTGGCATCAAGACATGGACGAGGCCCTGGCGCTCGAGGGGCAATATGCCGTGAACACGCCGGCTAGCGACGCCCAGCGCCGCCAGCTCCGCGACGTACTGGACGACTTCTGGCAAACCGCCGACGAGGCGTTCCTGCTCGCCGACCAGGGCCACGAGGCCACGGCGCGCTATTTAATTCGTTCGCAACTCGAGGCCAAGCGCGATGCGATCGCCCGGATCGTCTCCGGCCTGTTGGCGAAAAACGACCAGGCCCAGACGGAGGCCGGCCAGCGCGTCAGTCAGGTCTACGGCAAAGTGAAACAAGACATCCTGGTGCTGATCGCCGTATTGTTCCTGGTGGCGTTGGGTACGGGCCTTTACACGCTGCAAGCGAACCGCAAGACCTTCGAGCGCCTCCATCACCTTGCCGAGCAGCTCCAGGCGCAGTCTCAGAAGCTGAGCAAACTCTCCTGGAATCTCATCGAGGTGCAGGAGGAAACTCTCCGGCGGGTCTCGCGCGACCTGCACGATGAATTCGGGCAGATTCTGACAGCGTTGGGTGTTATGCTGAGCCGGGCGGAGATGAAAGGCCTGGAAAAGGATTCCGTCTTCGTCAAGGAAGTTCAGGCGGTAAAGCAAATCGTCGCAGACACGCTGGAAAACGTTCGCAACAGTTCGCAGCTCTTCCGGCCGGCGATTCTCGACGATTTTGGGCTGGAAGAGACTTTGGAATGGTTTGTGGAGCAATTCTCCAAGCAGACCGGCATCAAGGTGCACTTCGCGCGCGAGTTGGTGCAAGGCTTCTTCCCCCGCGAGGATGCGATCCACATTTATCGCATTCTCCAGGAAGCGCTCAACAATGTGGCTCGGCACTCCAAGGCGCAGGAGGCCTGGGTGGTCCTGCGCGAACAAAGCGACGCGCTGAGCCTGGAGGTTCGGGATAATGGCAAGGGATTTGCCCTGCCCCAAGGCGGGATGGAGAGAGCGCCCGGCGATGGGATCGGCCTGATGGGAATGCGGGAGCGCGCCCAACACTTGAACGGGACCTTCTCGTTGCGTTCCGCTCCCGGCCAGGGCACTGTCCTGAGCGTGCGTATCCCGGTTGACCGCGGCGCCCTGCGCCGGGCCGAGGAAAAGGTAGGCTAATCCATGGCACAGACCGGCAGCGAAAAGAAGATTCGGGTCATCCTTGCTGAAGACCACACGCTCGTTCGGCAGGGATTCCGACGCATCCTGGAGGACGACCCGGGGGTGACGGTGGTGGGTGAGGCGCGGACCGGGATCGAAGCCATCGAGCAGTGCAAGGAACTAAAGCCCGACGTCGTAGTGATGGACCTCTCCATGCCGGAATTGGGAGGCCTGGAAGCTACAGGCGAAATTCTGAAGGCCAACCCGCAAATCAAGATCCTTATTCTCAGCATGTACTCGAACGAGGCCTACGTCCGCAAGGCGTTCGAATTGGGCGCCAAGGGTTATATCTTGAAGAATGCCATCGAGGTGGACCTCACCCGGGCCGTGATGGCGCTGGCGGAAGGCGAGGCCTACTTCAGCCCCGGCATTTCTCAGATCGTTCTGGACAGCCTGAAGACGGGCTCCTTCAAGGACAACAGCCAGGACCCCTACGAGCGCTTGACGTTGCGGGAGAAGGAAGTCCTGCAACTCATCGCGCAGGGAAAATCTAACAAGGAGATCGCGACGCTCCTGAACATCAGCGTCAACACGGTCGCTGTCCACCGCGCGCGGCTGATGGAAACCCTGAACCTGCACCGCACCGCGGAACTCGTCCTCTATGCCGTGAAGAAGGGCCTCATACACCCACAATAAAGCAGTAGGCAGTAGGCAGAAAGCAGTAGGCAGTAGGCAGAAAGCAGTGGGCAGTAGGCAGAAGGCCGCCATGAATACCTATTTGTCGCGAAGAGCGATGATGAAGGCGGTCGGGGCAACGGCCTTGATGGCGCCGCTGAGTTCCGGAGCGGTCAACCCTGACCTTCCAGGCGAATCTCCCGGCACGCCCAAGATCTGCCTTGAAATGGGGGACAGCGGACTCTCGGCCGGCAGATTCGACGAGGCCGGCATGCGCCGCATCCAGCAACTCGGTGTGGACCATGTGCTCACGGGCGGTCCCCCGATTCCGTGGAATGAGACGCAAATCCGATCCCTCATGGACAGCCTGAAGTCCGGCGGGCTGAGCCTGGGGAACATGATGATCTACGGATTTCGTAACGCGATCTACGGAAGACCCGGACGCGATGAGGAAATTGAAAAGGTCCGGCAATCCATCCGCGCTGCCGGCGCGGCAGGCCTGCCGGTGATTGAATACAACTTCTACGCCCACCGGATCGTGGAGGGTTATTACGCGGAAACGGGCAGAGCTGGCGCGGGGTTGACCGCGTTCGATTACGATCGGGTGAAGGACCTCCCGCCTCTTCCGGCCGAAGGCGCTCACAGCCTGGAGGAAATGTGGAGCAACGTTTCCTATTTCCTTAAAGCGGTGGTGCCGGTGGCGGAGGAGTCCGGCGTGCGCCTCGCTCTCCATCCCAACGATCCGCCCGCGCCGCTCAGCCGCGGCTCCGGACAGATCATGGGGAACCTGGAAGGGTGGAAGCGGCTTGTCGATATTGTTCCCAGCAAGTCGAATGGCATTACGTATGACTGCGGCGTGACGCGGGAATTGGGTGAAGACCCGGTGGAAGTGTGCCGCTACTTCGGAGCCAGGGACTGCATCAACCACGTGCACTTCCGAAACGTGCGCGTGGAGAAACCGCGCGAAAAGTACAGGGAGGTCTTCATCGACGAGGGCCAGGTGGACATGTTCGCGGTGATGAAGGAATTGGTGCGGCAGAAGTACCCGCGGCTGGTCTATCCCGAGCACCCGCGCGGGCTCGACGCCGACCGCGATCTCGCTAACTTCAAGCAGGGTTACCCGGGCGGCGGGTCCTACATCGGCTTCGCCTACAACGTGGGCTACACCCGCGCCATGCTCCAGGCCGCACTGGAAGCGTGAAGGCTCAAAACCGGTTCCGTTGCTCGCGGAGGAATTCGGCGAAGTTAAAATCAACCACCCGGTCGCCTAAGATTTTTTTCTGTCGTGCGGCGAAGTCTGGATATGTCCTCGCCTGGGTGCGTTCCGGCACGATGCGACCAAGCACTTCCTTCCGCTTGCGGAGGATAAGGGTCTCGCCGCGGCGCAGGGGCGCCTCAACCTTACGCGAAAATTCCCGGCAGAACTCGCGTACCGTAACGCTTCTCATTTTGCCCATACCACCGTTATCGTAGGGCCGAGGTTTGCCCCGGCCTAGGCCAAGGCGCGCCCTGGCCCTACGGGTGCCGAGGCGACGAAACGAGACCCCTCAATCGGCACTCGTCAATCGCCAATCGACAATCACATCACGCGTGCAAGTTGCGGAAGTCGGCAAGGCAGCGCTTCACGGTCTCCAACTCGGAGTAGTCGCTGCCTTCCTGCTCGATGAGGTAGTACTCAACCCCACCCTTGCTCTCAGCGGCGGCGAAGATCTTCTTCCAGGGCCCCACGCCTTCGCCGGTCAGCACTTTATACCCTTTTTCCTGCGACCAGTCCTTGACGTGGATGGAGCGGATGCGGCCGGGGTTGCGCTCAATCCAGGCCACCGGGTCATTGCCGGTTGATAGGCAGGTGCCCACGTCAAATTGCAGCATGACGCTCTTGTCGGTGTTCGCTGCAATCACTTCGAGGGGCTTCTGGCCGTCCACAGGCCTCCACTCGGCATCGTGATTGTGATAGCCGGCGTGCAACTCGTGGCCGGCGAAGGTCTGGTTGGCGTTATTCAGCAACTCTGCAACTCGCTTCCAGCCATCCAGGCCGGTGACTTGGCCGGGGTGCGCCATCACAATGTAATGCGCCCCCAGGGCCTGGTTCAGCTCGACGGCCTTGCCGGTTCCGTCTGGCGTGAAGGAATGGCTTGAGTTGTGGGTGGAATAGCAACGAACGCCGAGGGAGTCCAATTCCTTGCGGACTTGCTGAGCATAATCGAGCGTCCAATCATAATAGGGCGAGAAGAACTCGACACACTCGTACCCCATCTTTGCGACGTCCCGGACAGTCCCCATCAAGTCCTTTTTCAGGGCGTCGCGGACGGAGTAGAGTTCCAGGCCCAGCGGGATGTTCTTGCCGGCAGCAAAGGCAGCCCCGAGGGGCGCCGCTGCGAGAATAGAAAGGAAAGAACGACGTGAGAAGGCATATGGGTTTTTCATAGCCCGCAAACCATACCACAAAAAGGGCGCCGAGACTCGCTCCCCGGCAAGGCGGCGCAGCGGCGAGTTGACCTCGCCATGTGTCAGCCGGCGGACAGCCTGAAGCCGCCGCTACTCGACGGTGACTGACTTCGCCAGGTTGCGAGGTTTGTCCACATCACAGCCGCGCAGGGCTGCGCAATGGTAGGCAAAGAGTTGGAGAGGAACAACGGTGAGGATGGGGAGCAGGATTTCGTGGTTGGAGGGGACCGTGATGACGTCGTCCACCAGCGACTCCAGCTTGGAGTGGCCCGGCGTGGTCACGGCAACAATGCGCCCGTCGCGGGCGCGGATTTCCTGGATGTTGGACGCCACTTTTTCGTAGGAGCCGTCCTCGGGAGCCAGCGCCAGCGTGGGGAAACTCGGGTCAATCAGCGCGATGGGTCCGTGCTTCATTTCTCCCGCGGCGTAGCCCTCGGCATGGATGTAGGCGATTTCCTTCAGCTTCAGCGCGCCTTCCAGCGCGATGGGGTACTGGTACTTCCTTCCGATATAGAGGAAGTGTTGCGAGCCGGAATATTTCTGCGCCAGCTCGCGGATGCGGTCGGACTGCCCCAGGACCTCGCGGATTTGTTCCGGAAGCCTCTCGAGCCCGCGAAGAATCGAGGCGCCTTCTTCGTAGGAGAGGTCGCGGCTCCGCCCCATCAGCAAGGCCATGAGGGTCAGAATGGTTAATTGCGAGACGAAGGATTTCGTCGAAGCCACCCCGACTTCCATCCCGGCATGCGAGTACACGCCGGCGTGAGTTTCGCGCGCGATGGTGCTGCCCACCACGTTGACCAATCCCAGCACCAGCGCGCCTTTGCGCTTCGCTTCCCGCAGGGCGGCTAGCGTGTCCGCGGTTTCACCCGACTGGCTGATGGCCAGCACCACGGTATTCTGCCGGAGGTTGAGCTTGCGATAGCGAAACTCCGAGGCCAGTTCCGTCTCAACCGTCAGGTCGGTCAAGGCCTCAAAGGCGTAGCGGGCGAAGAGGCCCGCGTAGTAACTCGTGCCGCAACTCACGATGATCAGGTGGCGGGCTTGCTCCAGCCGCTCCCGAACGGATTCCAGCCCGCCCAGCTTGGCCACGCCCTCCGAGTGGTTAATCCTCCCACGCAGGGCGTTCTCCACGGCTTCCGGCTGCTCAAAAATCTCCTTCAGCATGAAGTGCGGGAACGCGCCGCGGTCCAAAGCTTCCGCAGTCACTTCCAGCGTCGTCGCCTGGCGGCTCACGGCCCGGTTCTCGAGCGTGGTGATGGCGAAGCGGCCCGGCTCCAGGAGGGCCACCTCGTTGTCCTCCAGGTACACGACGCGATCGGTCTGGTGAGCCAGCGCGGCGACGTCGGAAGCTGCCAAGGTCTCGTCCTCGCCGATTCCCAGAACCAGAGGGCTCCCGCGCCGCGCCACGAGGATCTGCTCGGGATGAGCCGTGTGGAGCACGGCCAGGCCGTAGGTCCCCTGCACCTGCAACAGGGCCTTCCGGACGGCCGCCTCCAGGTCGCCTTCGTAGAGACTCTCAATCAGGTGGGGCAGCACCTCCGTGTCGGTTTCCGAGCGGAAGGTATGGCCGGCGGAGGTCAGGCGCTTTCTAAGCTGCAGGTGATTCTCGATGATGCCATTGTGAGCGACATAGATTTTGGCGGCGCAATCGATGTGAGGATGGGCGTTGGCCTCCGAGGGTTTGCCGTGGGTCGCCCAGCGAGTGTGCGCGATCCCCACGCTGCCACTCGGCGCATCCTGAAAGACCCGCTGCTCGAGCGCGGCCACTTTACCCACCGTCCGCACCCAGTAGGGGGAACTGTTGAGGATCGTGATGCCGCTGGAATCGTAACCGCGGTATTCCAGACGCTTCAAGCCCTCGATCAGAACTTCGCGGGCGGATTGCCGGCCGGTATAGGCGACGATGCCACACATAAGAGCAGTTGCCAGTTGCCAGTTGCCAGTGGTCAGTGATTAGTTAGCTGACCCACGGTCTGGGAGCTTTTCATTCGTCTAACTTAAAGGTAGCCGAGTTCCCGGGCCAGGGAGCGCAGCTCCGCAACTCCTACAAAGAGCTCCGCCTGGGTTGCGTCGAAGCCGGTTTGAAGTGTGTGGCGGAGGTGTAAGGCCGCGATTTCCGCAAGCTGCTGGTCGCTCAGGTACGCTGTCTCGCGCTCCCGGAGCTCGGTCAAGGCCGCGCATGAAATTGAAACGATCACTTTGTGCCCATCCACCAGAAACTGCGCGTCGATCGTATCGCTGTGCCGGGTTGCGATCGCAGCGTAAAGATGCACAAAGTGGACCCTGGCCACTTCCGCCAGAGTTTTCGAAACCACTTCAAATGGCGCAACGATGTGGCTCATCGCAATAGCCTTCGGAACAGCTTGCGCTCCGGATCCCAACCCCGGTTCAAACTTGGCATTATAAAGCATTGCGTGAACTTCCGAAAGCACCGTGCGCCGGGGTATGCAAGGGGCAAGAGTGAGAGCCGCTGGCGGCGAAGGAGGTTGCCCGGCCCTGGCCGGGCTGAGGCCCGGCGCCACTTTTGTCCCGCGCACCGGCGTCCGGCCATCTGCCCTAACTTGTCCTACGAGAAGAGGATACACGATCCAGCAGTGAGCGGACTGAACATGCCTCCGGGGCCCCCAAAACACTTGCAACCTTTTCGCCGGACCTTTCGTCTAATACAGTAATTCAACTCGAATGACTACCTGGGGAAGTGGGTAGCATGGAACACGTCGGTTACCCACTTCCTCCTTCCTTTTGTACGTCCCTGAAAACATCCAACGGCATACCTCGCCGGTATCCTCTTGCGTGAGCTCAGTCAATAGCGTTTGCATGAAACCCAAAGGGTCTATATACTCGTGCGAGTATCAACACCGCGTCTGGGGACTGCGCTTTGGCTGAGCAAATCCAAAACGTCGCGACGCCGCACGTGCGGGAGACTACCGACGCCCCCTTTGACCTGATCCGAGAAATTGAGGATCTAGGCTGCGAATTCTGCACGCCAGTTGAACCCCAAGGGGTGATGGGCTCGTTGACTAGCCGGCTGGTAACTCACTATGGCGTCGGCACCGCCGCGGTATGGCTTTGGAACGAAGCCCACGGGGTACTGGAGCTGGGAGCGATGTCCGGCAGCCCTCCCTTGCCAGCTTCCTTCGCAAAAACGCCACCCAGAGAAACCCTGCTGGCGAAGGCCATTAAAGACCGGCTCCCCCAGATTTACCTTGCGAAACCGCACAGCTCTGCCGATGAACTGGCTCGCTGGGCCGAGCAGAACAAATTAGGCTTCGTCGCCGCCTACCCTTTGATCCATGACATCCGCGTCCTCGGGGTTCTTCTGCTCGCAAGCCCCACTGTGCCCGCGCAATCATTGCTGGCTCTCTTCCGTCTTCACGCGCGGCTGGCGGCAGTGGCGCTGCGCGACGCGGAGCTATTCTCCTCCACCCAGCGTACCCTCGCGAAACTCCAGTTCCTGCTGGACGCCAGCAAGGCGCTGGGGTCCACCCTCGACTTGGGGGAACTGCTGGGGCGCATCTTGGACTTGGCGAAAAGCCAAGCCGACGCCGAACGCGGCACGATCTACCTTGTGGACGACAAGACCCAGGAAATCTGGTCGCTGATTGCCCAGGGGCTGGAAAAGCTCGAGATCCGCTTGCCGCTGGGGAAAGGCATAGCCGGCCACGTGGCCAAGACCGGCGAGATCGTCAACATCCCCGATTGCTACGCCGATCCGCGCTTCAACCCGGAAACAGATAAGCGCACCGGCTACCGCACCCGCAACATGCTTTGCCTGCCCATTCGCAATAAGGCGGGAAAGATCATTTCGGCGCTCCAGCTTTTGAACAAGCAACACGGAACTTTTACGGACGAGGACGTCGAATTTCTACTGACTTTCTCCGGCCATATGGCGCTGGCGCTCGAGAATGCCCAGCTTCACCGCGACCTCCTGGAGAAGGAGCGCTTGGAGCGAGACATGGCTCTGGCCCGAGGCATCCAGCGCAGCCTGCTCCCGGAAACGGCGCCCACGGTGCACGGCTTCGAGCTCGCCCTGCTCAACGAGCCGTGCTATGCCGTGGGAGGCGACTATTACGATTTCCTGAGCCTGGGCCCGAATACCCTGCTGGTGGTCATCGCCGACGTGGAAGGCAAAGGCATCAGCTCCGCCATGATCATGTCCAACCTCCAGGCTACCCTCCGAGCCCTGGTGCTCCACCTCCATTCCTTGAACGACATCACGGAGTCCTTGAACCGCATGATCCTTAACGACACGCGGGGGGAGAAATACCTGAGCATGTTCCTGGGGCTCATTGACCTCCGCCGCCGGACCATCCATTACATCAATTGCGGCCACGTTCCCCCGGTGATTGTTCGCCCCGGCGATAATCCCATCCACCTGACCGATGGGGGCATGGTGATCGGGCTGTTTGAGAACGCGCAGTTCGAGCGCGGCCACGAGAAATTCCAGACCGGGGATGTGCTGGTGCTGTGCACGGACGGTATCACGGAGTCCATGGACGCGCAGAACAACGAGTACGGGCTGGAGCAACTGATCGAGTGCGTGCGCCAGGCAGCCACCGGCAAGGCCTCGGAAATTGTCGCGGCTGTCAGCGCCGAAGTGGCACGATTCTCCCGCGAAGGCACCCACCTCGACGACAAGGTGATGATCGCCATCAAAGCCGTCTGATTCAGTAGACGGCAGACGGAAGGCGGGTGCCTGCTCTCCGCCGCGTCCCGTCTGCCGTCTACCCTCCTGGCTGATTTGATTCCATTTCATTGAGTGATAGCTTGACGGGGCGACCGGCACCGAATTTCCGCGTCAGCCAGTCTTCCATGTCCGCCCGCAGAGCTTCAAGGTCCACGCGGAAACTCACCTCCAGCAGGCCGTCCGAGGAAGGCAAGGTCTCATCAAACGCCTTAGCACCCGTAAAGCTCCGCATGCAGAAACTGTCGAGCCATTCCAGCGGACAGGCCCGAGGCCCCTCCGGACTCGCCACTTCCACGCGAATCTTGCGCGCGAACATAAGACAGGTTACAGGTTACAGGGGACAGGGCATAGGTTACAGGTTACAGGGGACAGGGTACAGGCAAAAAGCGGAAGTAGGAATTCGCCAGTAGGAAGTAGGGGTTGCTCTTCTCTACCTCCGACTTCCGACTTCCTACTTCCTCCTCTCTATTTCCGATTTCCCCCTGTAACCTGTACCCTGTCACCTGTACCCTACGATAGCCCTTACACCTTCGATGAGTCGGTCAATTTCCTCCGCCGTTGTGTAGCAGGCGCATCCGGCGCGCACTAACCCTTCGGGCGGCAGGTCCAACCGTTCGATGACCGTCATCGCGTAGAAGTCGCCGTGCGATAGGAAGAGCCCGCGCTCCGACAGTTGTCGGGCCACTTGCGTGGACGCCACGTTTTTGACCGTAAAGGCGACGGTCGGGGTGCGGGGCGCCTCCGGAAGCGGCCCGTACAAGGTCACTCCTTCGATGGCCGCGAGCCCTTTCCACAAGCGCGCGAGCAACGCATTCCCCTGCGAGTGGAGCGACTCGAACGCGCTCTGCAATCGTTCGCGCCGCGTCGGGCCGGTCGCCAACCCGGCCAGGAAATTCACGGCGGCCGCCGCGCCGACAATGCCTTCGTGATTCTGCGTTCCAGTCTCCGCTCGGTCCGGCGCCGCGTCCGGCGCGGGCAGGAGCTTGGGGAAATCCACGGACTCGAGAAGCTCCTTCTTGCCGTAGAGCACCCCGAGGTGCGGGCCATAGAACTTGTACGCCGAGCAGGCAAGAAAATCGCATTCGAGCGCGCGCACGTCCGGGAGTACATGGGGCGCGTAGTGCACGGCGTCCACAAACATCAAGGCGCCGGCAGCGTGCGCCCGGCGCGCGGCCCTCTGGACATCCGTGACGGTCCCCAGGGCGTTGGACGCCGCACCCATGGCAACGAGTTTCGTTCTCCCGCCCAGTTGCCGCTCGAAGTCGTCCCAATCGAGCTGCCCCGTCTCGGGGATCATTCGCACGGTGCGGAGCCGAACCTCGCGCTCTCGCGCCAGGGCCTGCCAGGGCGCGACGTTACCGTGGTGGTCGAGTTCCGTGACGATGACCTCGTCGCCGGCGCCCCACCTCCGGCCCAGCGCCCGAGCCAAGTGAAATGTCAACGTCGTCATGTTGGCGCCGAAGACGACTTCGGCAGGGGTCGCGTTAAAAAAATCACCCAGAGCCGTGCGCGCCTCTTCGATGGCTTCATCGGTCTCGGCACTCGAGGGATAGGCCCAATGCGTGTTGGCGTTGTGCTTATACAGGTAGTCCGACATAGCCTCGACAACCGAGCGAGGAACCTGCGTGCCCCCCGGTCCATCGAAATACGCGACGGGGTGGCCGTTGTGGACACGCGTGAGAGCCGGAAACATGGCGCGCAAGGATTCGCTCTGCACGACGGCCTTTGAGACCTCGGAATGTACAGTGTTAGCCATAGGGTGGCACCTGGAACCGGGACCGTCGGCTTCGGCATCTCTATGGTCCCTGGGCGAACCTGATTATAGCGGAAGTTTCTGCTTTCATCTCTGGCGACATTTTGTCTGCATGGCTAAGCCGCTAGGTGGTTTATTATCAATCACTTGACCGCTTTGGGAAATTAATTCTTGACCATCTCGGGTCTTTGTTTTCAAGCACTTGACAGCTTAGGGAAGTTTGCCTGGCTTCTCCGGCTGATAATTAGCCGGCAGAGGGAGACGGCAGCGCGGAGGATCGGTGGAGGCAACTCTGCGGATGCGCCCTCTGTTGCGTATTGTCGCTGGAAGCGGGGAGTGGTCAATTGCCGCGCCCCCAAGCCATGGCGTCCCATAATTTCTGGCTAATATGCTATCACGTGCCCTGGGTATTGTCAAGATAAAGTTTCATATTCAGGGGACAACCTATCCCGCCAGAGCAGGCAGGGCGGCAGCCTGGCGCAGCGATGGTCTTGTGCTGGTCGAGCATTGCCTGAGGCTAGTTGGGGCAGCCGCTAGAACGTCACGCGCACGCCCACTTGGGCGGCAAAAGGTATGCCGACCGTCGTTCCGGGTCCGAAGAAATCTCCCAGCGCGCCGGAGGGCACCAGTACCTGCTTGAAACTGGTGATGGGTGCGGTATTTGTGCAGTCCGCGTTCAGGCACAACGCGGTGGCGTTGAAGAGATTGTTCACCGGCGTGGGAAGGGCGGAAATGTCGGCGACGTAGTTGTTGCCTGGATTGCTGTGGTTGATAAGGTTGAAAAATTCGATGAAGGGCATGACCGACCAGCGTTCTTGGAATTTGAAGGGACGAGCGACGCGCAGATCGGCCTGGATATAGGCAGAGCCGCGGAACTGATCGAGCGTGCTCTGAACTCCGTTGATTACGGCGCGGTCATCGAGGGGATCGCCAAAGCCATTCACGTCCACCGGGGTGGTGAGGGTGAGGGGCCGGGCGCTCTCTGCCTGCGAGAGCAAGGACAGTTCAAACCCGCCCGGAGTATGGAAGACTCCCGCCACTACCAACCGGTGCGTGACATCCTCCCCGGAGGGCCCGAAATCGCCGGGACCGAAAGCCTTCAGGGGGTCGCACACGCCGTCCACGTAGTCGAAGAGTTCGCCTATCGCGCACCCCCAGGTCTTGGCTTTGGAGAGGGTGTAGTTGACGATCAGGTTGGCTCGCCCCGTGACGTTCCCCTGCAAATGTACCGACAGGCCGTCGTAGCGCGATCGGTTGTCGCTGCGGAAGAGGGTCAGGTCGGGGACGTTGGCCATCTGGTTGGCGAGGTCGGAGGGGAACAGGGGTGAAAACAGGGTATAGCCCGCCTGGTACTGGTATCGGGCGAAGGAGTGGACCCCCTGCTCGTGCGTGTACTCTGCGCTAAACATCCAATGGGAATTGAACGCGTGCTGGAGGCCGCCGGTAGTGTGGAGGGCGTAAGGGGTCCGGTAACGCCCGTCAATCAACGCGCCCGGACTCCCGCCGGGCAGGCATCCGGGATCGCCCGGGTGGGCGCAGGTTGCCGACGCCTCGTTCACGGCCTGAAGAGCGGTCACCCAGCCGTTCTGGGCGAGGTCGTTGTAGAAGAGACCGAAGCCGGCCCGCAGCACCGTCTTTCCGCCTTTTCCCGGCGAATAAACCACCCCCAGCCGCGGCGCGACGGCGCCCCGGTAATCGGTCGGCGCAACGTTATTCGGAGGAATTTGCAGAGCCTGGAGCGTGAGGAACGCCGGGTTCTGGGCCTGCGTGCGGCCCGAGGCGGTGAAAAGTCCAAATGAGGTGTCGTAGCGCACACCGTAGTTCAGGGTTAAGCGCGACGTCACCCGCCAGGAATTCTGGGCGTAAAGCCCCAGGCGCTGCACGTCCTGCGAGAAGCTGCCGTTGCCGGCTGGGGTGGGAGTGCAGGTGGTGCCGGGCGTCACCGCGAGCGTCAGCGTGGGAGTGCAGGTCAGGTCGACGGAGAATTGCGCAGGGTTGCCTACGTAGTCGGCTGGGTCCATGGCGAAGATGGTCAGGTTCTCGGCCGTGGCGGCGAGCGCCCCGCTCATCACCGGCTCGTGGATAAAGTCCACGCCGAAGCGCACGGCCTGCCGGCCGGTGGCATGACTGACGTCGTAACGCGCCTGATATTTCTCCTGGTTGCGCAAAACCGGGAAGGCCGTAATGGGGGTCACAAACTGGTTATCCCCGAAAGTCTCAAAGCCCGAAATGGTGCTGGAGGTAGCGCTGAAGGGGAAGGCCAGCGCGAATCCCAGGTTGTCGCTGCGCGCCTCGGTGTAATGCAGGTAGCTGGAGCTCAGGACGAGCGATCCCAGCCAAGTGGGGCCGAAGGTGAACTGATTGCTGAGCGCGGTATTGAAGTAGTTGGCGTGCGAGGTCGCGCCGGTGGAAGGCAACGCGCCCTGCTGCACCAGGTCGTGGTGCGTGAGGTAGCTATCGGCGGAAGTACGAAGGAACCACTGCGAGCGCGACGATGACGACCAGTCCACGCGCGTGGAGGCCAGCGTATCGCGGAAGGGGACGGGGATACTGCTGGGCACCGCGATCGAGTTGACCCCGGGGATCAGGCCCTGCGCCGCCAGCGAAGCCAGCGCGCTGAACTGCGCCTGACCCGCCGGGCTGTAAGCAATGCTGGCGTTTTCGTGAACATACTCGAGGGAGGAGAAAAACCAGAACTTGTTTTTCTGGAGGGGCCCGCCGAGAGTTCCGACGTAATTCTGGCGGGAGAAAGGCTGCTTGGGATTGGGCGCCGGGTTGTCGATGGGGAAGCGCGCATTGAGCGCCGCCTGCCGATCGTAGAAAGCGGCGTTGCCGTGCCACTGGTCGGTTCCCCGCCTGGTGGTGATGACCACCGCACCGGCGGTGGCGCGGCCGGTATCCGCGTTCTCCTGCGCAGTGCTCACCGCGAATTCCTCGATCGCATCGGGTGAGAAGCTCTGCAGGAAGCCACCGATGTAGTCGTCGGAGTTGTCGGCGCCGTCCACCGAAAGCTGGACGTTCAGCCCCGAGCTGCCGCCGAATGAAACCGCGGTGATGCGCGCCTTGGTGGGATCGGAAGGCTCCACCGGCTCCGTCCCAGGCACCAGATAGGCAATGTTGGCGAAACTTCGGGCCGCCAAGGGAAGGGTTTGGAGGTCCTGCCACGACACGGCCCCTTCGTGAACCGAACTGGTGACGTCAATCGGCTGGGTGGTGATGGACGAAGCCCGCCCTTGCACGTTGACCGTCTGCTGCAGGCCCGCCGGACCCAGCGTCACGGTGACGGCGCGCACGGAGTTCACCACCACCTCGACATCCGAGCGAGCCTCCGCAAACCCCGCAGCATTCACGCTCAGGTGATAGACGCCCGGCGGCAAGTAGTCGAGCCGAAATTCCCCCCGGTCGTCGCTGGTCGCTTCGCGTTGATTGGCCGCGCCGACGAATTGGACCACAATCCGGGCCGATGGGACGCGTGCGCCGGTGGAGTCCTCAACCGTGCCGGCCAGGTCTCCTTCCGGATTCTGAGCGGATAAAACAGGCAAGAGTAGAGCCATCGACAATGCCAGGTAAATCAAACGTCCGAGCCTTGCTCGACCTGAGATTTCGTGATGCATGGTCAGAACAGTCCTCCTGCAAATTAGAGAAGCCGGAACACTCCCCTGTGGGCGCTCGTCTGCCTCCAGCGCGCAAGCGGCTCTGCGACTTCCTCCGGCCGCCAAGAGCCTCGGTTATTGTTAGCCGGCTTCGCCAAAGTATACCGCGCCGGGCACACAAGGGGCCATGATGCTCGGATTGGAAATTGATGAGCCGATAGAAGGGATGGTAGCCCGCCTGACCATGAATTCAGAAATTCGGTTATGCTCATGGTGTTGTGGCAGAAGAAGCACCGGACAGGGCGGTGGGGGAAGACTCCTGGGATCGCCGGCTGGAGCGCTGGTGGGCCCAAGCTCGCTGGGGGGCTGCGCGACTGGCGTATCGCGTCTTTCCGCACCTGGCAGCCGCGGCGCTTGAAATCGACGCCGCGGGGCTGCGCGCCGCAGGAGTTCCCCAACTCTTTGCCCGCGACCTCGAGGAATTAGACCCTCGACTGAACGACGACCTTCTGGAACTCTACGGCCGAAGCGAACAAGTCCTGGATAACCACTTCGGGTTTTTCGGGCGCGAGCAGAAGTTCGAAGCAGAAGTCAATTGGGAGCCGCCGGAAAGCCCCGCCTGGCACCGTGAACTCCACGCCTTTGATTACGCCTTCGACCTCGCGCTAACCTCCCGCATTTCCGGCGAGGAGCACTACGCGCGCCATTTGCGATACCTCATCGCCCACTGGATTGCTCTGAATCCTCCCGTGCGCGGGCCGGGCTGGCATCCCCACGCCGTAGCGCGCCGGGTGCGCAATTGGATTCTCTCCGCTGACCTGACACGCGCAGACTGGGAAGGTGACCGCGAATATTCCTCGCTGGCAAATCAAAGCCTGGCGCTCCAGAGCGCTTTCCTGCTGCGCCACGTTTCCGCGCTAGGCTCCGGCACGGAGCTTCTGGACGCTTCTCGAGCGCTGCTCCTGTCCCATCGGTTCTTTGGGAAAGGAAGCGGGTTCCGCGCCACCGCCCGGCAGCTCCTGCTGCGAGAGCGAGAGCTGTCGGGCGGCGAGCCGGCAGATGCCTCGCATCGTCCAGAGGGGTGGCCGGCCGAGCGGCTGCACCGTGCCTGGGTCTTGATGGAGTGGCTGCTTTTTGACGTGCAGAGCCCGGAGGCAAAATGGCTCCAAGAAGCGTTTCGGCAGGCGTTATCGTCCCTCAAGGATGTGCTCATGCCGGGAGGAACTCTTTCCCTCCTCGGCCCCGGGGCGAGAGCGTGTGCAGACGAACTGAGCGATCTGGCGGCCCTGGCAGCCGTGCTGCTGCCCACGTCGCCGGAATGGAAAACCGTGGCCGGGCACTTCGGCATCCTGCCTTACATGCTGAGGGGCGAATCGGGCAAGGCGCAGTTCGCGGCCCGGGGTGAAGCGCCTCGCGAAACCACCTCCACATTTCAGGACTGCGGCGAGTTCTTTCGCCTGAACGCTTCGGACTCTTCTGCACTGCTGGTGACCGTTCACTTCCCTTCCCTCCCCGGTGACCACTGTGATTTCCTGAGCTGGGAGTTGAGCGTGCATGGGAATCGAGTTGTTGTGGATTCCGGAGGCTACTCCCCCGATGAGGCGGATTACTTCCCGACCGCTTGGGCGCACAATGTCCTGCTGGTGGATGGACAACCCTCGCAGCCCGTGAAGCGCCGGGCGCCC
>Ga0209777_10001252_pt1 | contig 37889 bp, 30 predicted proteins | sample FrelakmetHBP12HB_FD_187147 | JGI IMG/M metagenome (GOLD analysis project Ga0209777, IMG submission 187147) | Freshwater lake sediment microbial communities from the University of Notre Dame, USA, for methane emissions studies -HBP12 HB (SPAdes)... | ecosystem: Environmental > Aquatic >...
TTGGCTGGCCCAACCAGGCTAGGATCCTGGACAATCACAAAATCTGGCACATAAATCTGCTGCCGAGACCTGATAAATTTTTTATCAATTTTTACAAAAGCCGCCACTGGCGCGCCTTTTCTTTCCACGCCAAAAACCGGGAACGCCTGGCTGGCTTGGCCATCATAAAAAGCCGCCATGGCCAGTAAAAAAGCTAAGGTCACATTGCCTTGCCCTCCACGGCCATGTATGCGAATTTCCACCATATATAAATGTTATTATATAGAATAAAAAATAATTAAATTGATTGCGCAGGCCGAAGCTCTAGAGCGATGGCCTGGCCGCCGCGGCCATGAATGCGAATCTCTATCATAATTGCTTGTTTAAATTTGTATTTAAATTACCTGGCTGAGTCCGCACACTCAAAATTTTCAGCTGATCAAGCACGGTTTTAAAAGTGTCATAAGAAATCACGCCTTCAACTTTATAGCCATTGATATAAAAAGTCGGAGTGCCGCCAATATTTAAAGTTAAGCCAGCCTGCAAATCATTCTGCACCTTGGTCAAATACTTCTGGCTGTCCAAACACTGGTTAAACGCCTCGGCATTTAGATTTATTTTAACGGCCAAAGCTTTGAGATTATCAACTGCTAAATTATCTTGATTTAAAAATAATTGATCATGATAAGGCCAAAATTGCTTTTGCTCCTCGGCGCATCTGGCAGCCAAGGCCGCATTCAAGGCATCGGGATGCGCAGCCATATTAATAAAATCGCGGTAAATAAATTTAATACTGTCGCCATATTCGCTCCTAATTCTATTCACAGCCGAAAATTCCTGTTCGCAATAAGGGCACTGAAAATCTGCAAATTCCACGATCACTATCTTGGCCGTAGCTGACCCAAAAAAGGGATCATCAGCACTTTCCGCAAAAGTCCTGGTCACAGCAAGAGGATCAATAGTCGAGCTGTTGATATTGGAATTAACTTGGCTGTTAGGATTACTCTCATTGCCCAAGTCCAAACTAGACAAATAATTCTGAGCATATGATTGCTGCTGCAATTGCACCAAAATAACTGTCTGGTAAATGTAAATGCCTATATAAAGCACCAAAACTGCCAAAACCAATAAAAAAATAACTCCCCACCAGCGCTGGTGCCATTTTCTTGGACCTTTTTTATCTTTAACTTCCGGCATTTGTCTTTTTCTTTAAAAAATATTATAATTTTATTATAGCATATTTTCTAGCGATTAGATATTGACATAAAATGAAAAATTTGCTACCCTTTTATCATAACTCAAAAAAAATTTTATGGTTTTAAGCATAATCCAAATAATAATTTCTATACTCTTAATGGTTGCCGTCTTATTGCAGCAACGAGGCACGGGCTTAGGCGCTGTTTTTGGCGGCGAAGGCAATGTTTACCGCACCAAAAGAGGCTTAGAAAAATCTCTGTTTATAGCGACTATCGTGCTGGCTGCAATTTTCCTGGCTACCGCGCTATTAAACATCATTTATTAACCATCGGACTCTAATAATTTTTTAATTTTTTAATCGTGGCTTCTACAATTAAATTTTTTTCTGATTTAGGCAAAAACTTAAAGAGTTTTGTTGTTTTGCAATGGGCAAAAATCAGCCAGAGCCGCAAGATTGCGCAGCAAAAAAATCTGGATAAGAAAATTATCTCTCAACTGAATCCGCAAAAAATGCCGCACTGGCGCCAATTCAAACAGTTGCCCAAAACAATGACTGAACGCGAAAAACTTATTGTCAAAATATTATTAGGTTTAATTTTATTTTGTCTCCTCATTTTATTTTACTTTGATTACTACAGCAAATTAACCACTATACCTACCAATGGCGGAGATTTTAGCGAGGCCTTGATTGGCTCGCCTTTATATATTAATCCCCTTTTAGCCCCAGGTTCTTCTGACGCCGACCAGGACATTACTCATTTAGTATATTCAGGCTTGCTTAAATATAACCCGCAACTGGAACTGATACCTGACCTGGCGGAAAAATATGAAATATCTTCTGACCAAAAAATTTACACTTTCTTTCTGAAAAAAAATGTGCTCTGGCATGATGGCGAAAAATTTAATGCCAGTGATGTGGTTTTTACAATTGACAGCCTAAAAAATGCTGATTACAAAAGCCCTCTTCTCCATAGCTTTGACGGTATCAAGGCAGAGAAAATTGACGACTATACTGTTAAATTTACTCTAGAACAGCCCTACGCCGCTTTTTTAAATTTGCTGACCCTGGGCATTCTGCCTCAGCACTTATGGTATGATACTCCGGCCTCTAATGCCAAATTGGCAATTTATAATCAAAAACCCATTGGCACCGGACCTTTTAAATTTAAATCTTTAGTCAAGGAAAAAAGCGGCCTCATTAAAGTCTATACTCTGGAAAAAAATAAAAATTATTATGCCAAAGTGCCCTATCTTAACCAGATAATTTTTAAATTTTATCCTGACTATGCCAATGCCGTTGATGCCTTAATCAATAAAAGCATCCAAAGTATAGGTTATTTGCCCAAAGATTATGTCGGTAAATTCAGCAATAAGCGAGATTTTACTTTATATGATATTAATCTTAATCAATATACGGCAATTTTTTTCAATAAAAAGAATAATGCTTTGCTCGACAATCAAAAAATCCGTCAAGTCTTGGCCTATGCCATTGATAAAAATAAAATCAGCGAAGATGTTTTGCAAAATCAAGGCCAAATCATTGATGGCCCGATTTTACCTGGATTTTTAGGCTATGACCCCAATTTAAAAAAGTCTGCTTATGACCCGCAAAAGGCCTTGGAAATTTTAACTGCTGATGGCTGGACTTTAAACGGCGACTTTTTGCAAAAAAAAGATAAAAAAACAGTTACTGATCTGAAATTGACCCTCACCACCGTGGATCAAACCGAAAATGTTAAGATCGCCAATCTGCTCAAGGATTTTTGGAATAGCATAGGCGTTAATGTGGATTTGCAGATTGTGCCCAAGGATAAAATTGAAAAGGAAATTATTGATCCGCGCAATTATCAAGCCTTGCTATATGGCGAAATTATTGGTTATGATCCAGACCTTTATCCTTTTTGGCATTCGTCTCAAAAAAACTATCCTGGCGTTAATCTGGCGAATTATGTTAATAAAAATACTGATAAGCTGCTGGAAGAAGCCCGCTTAACTAATGATCCCAAAATCAGGCAGCTAAAATATGGCGATTTCCAAAAATTATTAATCGACGATCTGCCGGCAATTTTTCTTTATATGCCGACATATACTTATCCAGTCAGTAAAAAAATCCAAGGTATTGATGTACAAAGAATCTCCAATACCTATGACCGCTTTATTGACATTGAAAATTGGTATATCAAAACGAAAAAGAAATTTATTAAATAAATTGAACTCATTAAAAAACTAAAAAGTGAATAATTTACAACTGTTTATTTGAACATTGTAAATTGATCATTGTTAATTAAAATTATGGTTTACAAAAAATTAAAATCCTTCCATCCGGGAGGCGCTTTTGCCAAAGAAGCGAAATTAAGAATTATAGTCATGGGCGGACTAGAAGAGGTCGGACGCAATATGACACTTTTAGAATTTGGCCATGACATTATTATTATTGATATGGGCTTGCAATTCCCCGAGGAAGACATGCCTGGCATTGATTACATCATTCCAAATATCTCTTATTTAAAAGGCAAAGAGCAAAATATCCGCGGCGTCATCATTACCCATAGCCACTATGATCACATTGGCGGCATTCCTCATATTATGCCGAAAATCGGCAATCCGATCATTTATACAGCCAAGCTTTCGGCCGGCATTATTCAGAAAAGGCAGGAAGAATACAGAGATGCTCCTAAACTTAAATTCTATATTATTGACGAAAATAGCCATCTAAAGCTGGGTAGTTTTAACGTGGAATTCTTCCGCGTCAATCACAATGTGCCAGACAGCTTTGGCGTAGTTGTGCATACTCCTGTGGGCACAATCGTGCATACAGGAGACTTTAAAATTGATCATAGCCCTATTAATGACAAGCCAGCTGATTTAAACAAAATCGCCCGCATCGGCTCCCAAGGAGTTTTAGCTTTAATGGCAGACTCCACCGATGCTGAAGAAGAAGGCTACCAGATTTCTGAAACCAAGGTCAGTGATGAGCTGGAAAGAATTTATGAAAAGGCAAAAGGCCGCCTTATTGTCGGCACCTTTGCTTCCCTTTTAAATCGCGTCCAGCAAGTCATAACCATGGCTGAAAAATTCAACCGCAAAGTCATGATTGAAGGCCGCAGCATGAAAACCAATGTGGAAATTGCCCACAAGCTGGGCTATTTAAAAATTAAGCCAGGCACTTTAATTGAATCCGAGGATTATAATGAAAGAAGATTTCCGGATGATAAAATTGTCATTATTGGCTCTGGCGCCCAGGGCGAACAAAATGCTTTCTTGGTCAGGTTTGCCGAAGACGAACATAAATATCTGCATGTCAAAGAAGGCGACACTATTATTTTTTCTTCTTCAGTTATCCCTGGCAACGAAAGAACTATCCAGAACTTAAAAGATACTTTATACCGCAAAGGCGGCAAAGTCATTCATTATAAATTAATGGATGTCCACGCCGGCGGCCATGCTAAAAAAGAAGATATTAAACTAATTATTCGTTTGCTTGAACCCAAATATTATATTCCCATTGAAGCCAATCATTATATGTTGCGCATTAATGGTGAGATCGCTGAAAGTCTAGGTATTCCCAAAAATCACATTTTTGTGGCTGACAATGGCCAGGTTATTGAATTTACCAAAAAAGGCGGCCACTTATCTACTGAACGCGTGCCAGCTGATTATGTTATGGTTGATGGCCTCGGCGTCGGTGATGTTTCTAATATAGTTTTGCGCGATCGCCGCGTCATGTCAGCTGACGGCATGTTAGTTGTGATTGCCACCATTGAAAGAAAAACTGGCCGTCTAATCGGCAACCCAGATATTATTTCGCGCGGCTTTGTCTATATGAAAGAAAACAAAAAGCTCATAGAATCCACGCGCATGAAAGTTAAAAAAATCTGCGAAGATAATGACACCAAATCGCCGGCCTTTGACGACTTTATCAAAAATAAAATCAGAGATGAAATCGGCCAGTATCTTTATTCCCAAACCAAAAGAAGGCCAATGATTTTGCCAGTCGTGATTAAAGTCTAATTTAATTTGGCAAGCAATTTTATTTATCATAAAAATCCCCTGGGCTTTATTGCTAGGGAATTTTTATTTACTGAAAATCAGTTGATGGTTCGACAAGCTCACCATGACAACTGATTTTCTGCCCCCCCAATTCATGTAACTTTACATAACCCTTAATTCACAGTAAAATTAAATCATATGGCAAATAAATCAAATCAAATCGTTCTTTCGGGGGTTCAACCGACCGGTGAACTGCATATCGGCAATTATTTGGGTTCTCTCAAAAATTTTATTGAACTGCAAAATAAATACCAGTGCTATTTTTTCCTGGCCACCTATCATTCGATCACCGAGGATTATAATCCGAAAGAAAAAAAACAAAACATCCTGGATTTGGCTCTGGACTTTTTAGCTATTGGCTTGGACCCCAAGAAATGTATAATTTTTAACCAAGCCGATGTGCCAGAATGCACTGAATTAACCTGGATTTTTAATACCCTAATCCCAATTTCAGAGCTAGAAAGGATGACTCAGTTTAAAGATAAATCTGCCAAGCAAATAAAAAATATTAACGCAGGCCTTTTAGATTATCCTGTGTTGCAAGCAGCTGATATTCTGCTTTATCACCCAAATTTTATACCGGTTGGGCATGATCAACTCCAGCATCTTGAACTGACAAATACTCTAGTGCGCCTTTTTAATAATAAATTCGGTAACTATTTTCAGCCAATCAAGCCCTTGCTGACCAAAACTCCAAAAATAATGTCTTTGCTAGAACCAGAAAAAAAGATGTCCAAAAGCGCCGGTCCCACCCATTACATTGCCATCAATGATGAACCAGCTGTAATTCAAGAAAAATTGAAACGCGCCGTGACAGGCACTGGCACTGAGGACTCAATTACTCCAGGCACTCAAAATTTAATTACTCTTTTAGAGGAGTTCGGCAGCGCAAAGCAAGTAACTTATTTTAACGAGCAAATAAAAAATAAAACAATCAGATATGCTGAACTTAAAGAAACATTAGCCAAGTCAATCTCGGAATATTTTGCAGATTTTCGCGCTAAAAGGAAGAAATTAGCTCAAGAACCCAAGACCATTGAAAAGATTTTAAATGACGGCGCTAAAAAAGCCCGAAAAGTTGCCCAAAAAACAATCAAAGAAGTCAAGGAATTAATTGGTGTAGCCCTTTAATCAGCCTTGACAAAATCACAAATCTATAGTAAAATAAGGTATATTGCTCTAAGTAATAGGGCTAGCTAAATATCCAAATAAGCTGATGATCGCCCCGACGTACGTCGGGGAGGAAAGTCCGGACACCCCAAACCAGAACACAGTTCGGTTTGGGGTAGCCCTGAACCTTATTGGTTCAGGGCACCCCTACTGAATTTCTGGATTTGCGTCATGGTAATGGGTAACGCCCATCAATTTGCTAGCAATAGCAAATTAGGACCAGTACCACAGAGACAATACTAGTCCCGCGTCGCGGGATCAAAGGTGAAAAGTGTCTTGATATTATTTGTTCTCGAGACAAATGGTTACAAGACTCGGCCTCTGGCAACAGAGGACCCGTGGCAAACTCTACCAGGTGCAAGGACGAATTCGTCTTTTATTTATAACAGACGAAGTATAAGTAGTCCGCTCGAGCCCTGACGTAAGGAAGGGCCCAGATAGATGATCGTCATTCTAATCAAAAATTAGAGTACAGAATCCGGCTTATAGCTTATTTGGATATTTAGCTACACTAAGGGCCCCTTTGGGCCCTTAATTTGGACAAAATAATTTTATGAAAAAAAACGATTTAATTTTTACAGTCATCTTGGTACCTCTTGATTTCGTAATGTTAATATTAGCCGCTCTTTCTGCTTATTATTTAAGAGTCGGCTCTTTTGTGACTGAAATTCGCCCTGTCATTTATGCGCTTTCTCTAAAAGAATATTTTGCTTATAGCGTTATTGTCTCTCTGATCTGGCTGATCATTTTTGCTCTGGCCGGACTTTACGCCATCAATACCAGCCGCAAGCTAATGAATGAATTTGCCAAAATATTTCTAGCCTGTTCCACTGGCGTTTTAGCCATTATCGTGGCTATTTTCTTAAAAAGAGAACTCTTTTCTTCTCGCTTTATTATCTTAGCTGCCTGGGGCTTTGCTATTATTTACGTAACAATCGGCCGCTTAATTGTTTACAAAATCCAAAAACAATTTCTTAAAAAAGGTTTTGGCGCAAAAAAAGTTATTATTATCGGCAATGATAAAAATACTCAAACAATCATAAAAGAAATCACTGCTAATCCTCAATTGGGCTATCAAATTATTAAAAGTTTTTCCACTTTTAGCGAAGAGATAAAAAATGAAATTTTACAGTTTGCCAAAATTGAAGCTATTGATGAAGTAATTTTGCTTGATCCTAATTTGGAAAAAGAAAAAATAGCTAACTTGATCAACTTTGCCGAAACTAACCACATTGTTTTTAGATTCTTGGCCGATATTTTTGGCACAAAAACTAGCCGCCTGCAAATTGATACCATCGCCGGCATTCCGATTTTTGAATTAAAAAAAACCAAGCTGGAAGGCTGGGGCCGAATTTACAAAAGAATTTTTGATGTTGTTGGCTCATTATTTTTGATTATTTTATTTTCGCCGATTTTAATTATCATTGCCTTAGCCATTAAACTTAATAGCCCTGGTCCAATTATTTATAAAAATGAACGCGTAGGCCAAAAAAGGAAGAGATTTGCTATTTTCAAATTCAGATCCATGTTTTATGAAGTCAGCACCGGCGTAGGCTCTCCGGAGCAGCAGCAAAAAACTCTGGCTTTGGAACAGGAATTGATTGCCAAGCAAAATGTGCGTAGTGGCGCTCTCTATAAAATTAAAGATGATCCCCGCATTACTAAAGTCGGTCGCTTCATCAGAAAATGGAGTCTTGATGAACTGCCGCAATTTTTTAATGTCCTGATTGGCCAAATGAGTCTAGTCGGACCCAGGCCTCATCAACCGCGTGAAGTCGCCAATTATTCAAAATCGCAATTAAGAACTTTGGACATTAAGCCAGGCGTAACTGGTCTGGCCCAAACTTCAGGTCGCTCTGACTTGGACTTTGATGAAGAAGCCAAGCTGGATATTTACTATATTGAAAACTGGTCCATCTGGCTGGATATCCAAATCCTGCTAAAAACCCCCTTTGTGGTTCTCTTCCCTCGCCGTAAAGCCTTATAATCATTACTTACAATCCTAAAAAAGTAGCCATCTCTGGCTATTTTTTGTTTAAAATTTTGCTTAATCAATAAAAACTTAACTCCATTTTAAAACAGCTTGATTTTAATAGTGAAATTAGATAAAATACGAATATACAAACCTTCGTTTGCCGAAGCAAACTACGGTTTGCGAAGGCAAAATTTCTACAAATCTACAAATATGAATATTGCAAAGTTAAGACAAATGATTCAATCTATTGTAAAACAAGCCAACGAGTTAAAAAATAAATATACAACCGAGCAAGATGTGCCTGTAAATTACGCTTGCATATTTTCACAAAGCCAAAAAGAGTTTGAAGCTTTCGCTTCATTAGCCAAACAAAGCGGAAAAATTATCTTAGATACTAAATCAGGCCCGCTTTTCCAAATCTCCCCATTAAACACTGCCGCGGGTCAGCTTAAACTGCTTAAGATACGTATGCCTGACAAAACTAGACCTGAACGGGGCGATGCCGATTTTACTGTAACTAATTACCCTGAATTCAAAAAAACTTACTTGGCAAAAAAAGGATTTAAATTAATCGAGCGTGAAAATATGGAGATGATAGAACTGATTGATCCAAAGTTTAACGTCAGAGCATATTTTTCACATCCACCATTAGACCAACAACTAGGCTTAGTCTAAAATTTAATTTAATTATTCGTAGATTCGTATTTTATTAGTAAATTCGCATTCAACATGAAAATCGCTTTACTCCATGATTATCTAAACCAAGCTGGCGGCGCTGAAAGAGTGCTTTTGGCTTTGGCTCATCTTTTTCCTCAAGCACCTATTTATACCTTGATTCATGACAAAAAAAGATTAAGAGGCTTTGAAAATAAGGATATCCGCACTTCTTTTTTGCAAAAACTGCCTTTCAGTGCCTCAAAAACTCGCTGGTATCTGCCTCTTATGCCCTCAGCCGTTGAGCAGCTTGATTTAAGTGATTATGATTTAGTCATCTCTTCCACTTCAGCCTTAATTAAAGGTGTTATTACTCATCCGCAAACAATTCATGTTTGCTATTGCCATACTCCCACGCGCTATCTCTGGAGTGACACTCATAAATATCCTCGAGAAATAAATGAAGGCAAGTTAGTAAAAAATTTCCTGCCCATACTTTTAAGCTGGCTCAGGCAATGGGACCAAATCGCTGCCCAGCGCGTCAATCACTTCATTGCCAATTCTAATTTTGTCGCCCAAAGAATAAAAAATTATTACAACCGGGAAAGCACAGTCATTTATCCGCCGGTTGATACGGAAAATTTTTATATTTCGCCTGAACTGGGCAATTATTATTTAATTATCTCGCGCTTAAAACCCTACAAGAGAGTGGATCTGGCCATCCGAGCTTTTAATAAATTAAATATTCCGCTCAAAATAATCGGCACGGGCGAGGATGAAAAGAGATTAAAGAAAATGGCCAAGCACAATATTGAATTTTTAGGCGCAGTTTCGGAAATAGAAAAAAGGAAATATTTATCCCAATGCCTGGCTTTTATTAATCCCCAAGAGGAAGACTTTGGCATTACAGTAGTTGAAGCCATGGCGAGTGGCAGGCCTGTTATTGCCTATGGTGCGGGCGGGGCACTGGAAACCATTCTTGAGAACCAGACCGGCAAATTTTTCCCTGAGCAGACCTGGGAATCTTTAGTTGATACAGTTATAAAATTCAAACCTCAAGAATTTAAGCCTCAAGCTATTAAGGACCATGCGGAAAAATTCAATACCCAAAATTTCTACCAAAAAATGAGTGATTTCATTGCCAAAGTCCGCCCCTAAAAATGCTTCCTTAAATTTAGCCCTCCTAATTCATACTTTATGAACATTGCCGTTGATATTCGCTGCTTAATGCAAAAAAAATATTCGGGCGTTGCTGAATATACTAACAACCTTTTAAAAAACCTCTTTGTCATTGATAAAAAAAATCAATACAAACTCTTTTATAACTCCAGCCAAAACTTAAGCCAGATCCTGCCGCGTTTCACTGCTAATAATGTAAAGGTTCTAGGCTTTAAATACCCCAACAAACTCTTCAATTTTAGCCTTAAATTTCTTAAATACCCCAACTTAGATCAGCTAGTCAAGGACATTGATATTTTTTTTATACCTAATAATAATTTCCTGGCTCTCTCCTCTGCCTGCCAGAAAATAATTACAGTGCATGATTTATCTTTTGAAATTTACCCGCAATTTTACAGCAGTAAAAGAAAACTCTGGCATCATTTGATTAACCCAAAACATTTAATTTCCCAGTGCCAAAAAATCATTGCTGACTCCCAAAACACTAAAAATGATTTGATCAATTATTACAAAATCCCCGGCTCCAAAATTAGAGTGATTCATCTGGGCCTTGATCATGAACTATATAAGCCATTGGATAAAAATTTACCTAAATTTTCAGTTGTCAAAGAAAAATATAATTTACCCAATAAATTTATTCTTTTCCTAGGCACGCTGGAGCCGCGTAAAAATATTGAAGGCATTATTGAAGTTTTTAACTTGCTCAAACATAATTTTTCTGATTTAGAAGATTTGCACCTGATCATTGCTGGGCAAAAAGGCTGGCGCTATCAGCAAATTTTTAACTTAGCCAGCCAGTCGCCCTGGCAAAAACAAATTAATTTTCTGGGTTATGTATCAGCTGAGGACAAACCTTTTTTGTATAATCTGGCAGAATTATTCTTATTCCCTTCTTTTTATGAAGGTTTTGGCTTACCTCCCTTAGAAGCCCAAGCCTCTGGGACCCCTGTCATTGCTGGCTTAAATTCTTCCTTCCCCGAAGTCTTACAAGACTCTGCGTTCTTGGTAAAACCTGATCATCTAGAAGAAATTACTAGCGCCGTCAGACAAGTCATGGTTGATTTTAAGCTGAAAGAAGATTTAATTGCCAAGGGGTTATTAAATGCCCAACGGTTTTCCTGGTCAAAATGCGCCCAGGAAACCTTAGATTATCTAACAACCAATAACTAATTCCCAATTACTTATTACTTATTTCCCCACTTATGCGTATTGGCTTTGATGCCAGAATGTATGGTAAAGCGCAATCAGGCATTGGCAACTATATCAAACAGCTGACCGATGGGCTTTTCCAATTGGACAAAGCTAATGATTATTATCTTTTTTTGCTAGAGCCAATCTTCAGGCAGTATCAAGTACCTAATGAAAGGATTCACAAAGTCGAAGTTGATGCTTACTGGTACAGCTATGCTGAACAAACCAAGTTTTTATTTGAGATCTCAAAATACAAGCTTGATTTAATGCATTTTCCTCATTTTAATGCGCCGATTTTTTATAACCGCCCCAGAATAACCTCTATTCATGACCTTACTCCGCTTTTTTTCCCAGGCCACAAACAAAAATCATGGTGGCGCAAAAAAGCCTATGAGCTTACCCTTAAAACCAGCCTTAAAAAATCGGCTAAAATCTTAGCTGCTTCCCAGACCACAAAAAATGACATCATTAAACATTTTTCTGTTAATCCGGCCAAAATTGAAGTAATCTATTTAGGTATAGAATCCCAGTTTAAAAAAATTGAAAATTATGATAAAATAAAAGAGCTCAAAGACAAATACGGGCTGAAAAAACCTTATCTCTTTTTTGTTAGCGCCTGGCGCAATCATAAAAACTTTATTGGCCTAATTAAGGCTTTTGAATTAATCAGGGAAAAATATAATTTTGACTGCCAATTAGTCCTGGCTGGCCAGGAAGACATTCATTATCCCAATATCAGCCAAACTATTGCTGTTTCTAAATATAAAACTGACATTATTACTCCCGGCTTTATCAGCGATGATGAATTAGTAATCTTTTACAATGCGGCTGCAATTTTTGTCATTCCTTCTTTTTATGAAGGTTTTGGCTTAATCGGCTTGGAAGCCATGGCCAGTGGTCTGCCAGTTGTGTCCAGTAATTCTACCAGTTTACCTGAAGTCATGGACAAGGCCGCTCTTTATTTCAATCCCCATGATACCGAGGAAATGGCCCAAACCATTCATGAAGTTCTCACTAATAAAAATTTACAAGATCAGTTAATTCAGCTTGGTTTTACTCAAAGCAAAAAATACAATTGGCAAAAAACTGCTCTCAAGACACTAGAGTCTTACAATGAAATTCTAAATTCTAAACAATAAGCACTCAAATAAATGCCAAGAGCAAAAACAAAAAAGATAATAAAGCCTCAAAGGCGATTGGCTTCAAAAAAGAAGCGAGTTATTAAAAAAAGAGCCGCCGCAAAAAAAGTATTTAAAAAAGAAATTGCTTTAATTAAAGCTGAGCCCAAATTAGAGACTAAAAAAACATTGCCCGAGACAAATCCCGCAGTAGCTCCTAAACAGCCAGCTCTAAATTTAGTAAAGAAACAAAACAGTCGCATTTCACCTCATGTCTTAGACCTCAAGAAACTCCAAACCCAAAAAATGCAGACAGAACATAGCCAAAAAAAACACGCGCAAATGCTTTCGCAAGAAATCTATAATATTATTGAGAGACCCCACAAAATTTTAGCTAAAAATATTCAATCTCTATATAAATCTTTAAGCCGCCAAGATAAACATTCTTCAGCCGCTCCAGTTCTCGAACATAGCAGTAAAAATTCTGACAAAACAAGGCCTAAAAAACTTCTGAGGCTTAAGCTGCCTAAAATTAACCTGCCTCAACTTAATTGGCCGCAAATTGATTTCCGTTTTCCCAAATTACTGCCTGATGAAATACACCTTGGCCGTCTTATTGTCCCTCCTTCCTGGAAAAAAGCTATTTTCAGTTTCCTAATTTTTTGTCTTATCATAATTTTACCTTTTGGGCTCTATGACTACTACCAGCAGCTGCAAGGCAAAAAAAATGAAATCTTACATAAACTAGTTCAAGCTGCCATTCATTTAACTACCTCGCAAAAAGCTGCTTCAGCTTCTGATCTCTATAACACCCAATTTGAATTAACAGCTGCTGGCCAGGATTTTAATCAAGCCAAGCAGGAATTAGATAGTGTCAGCCTTATCAGCAAAGAATTATTAAAATTAATTCCTTCTGCCAATAAAAAGTATGAAACTGCTGAAAAATTAGTTGATATTGGCGCAAGATTGAGCAACGGTGCCGCTGTATTAACCCAGGCGCTAGCTCAAATTAATTTGAGCCAAAATGATCAAGGCTCTTTAAATTCATTAAACCTAAATGATAAATTAATTTTGCTAAAAGATAAACTCAACTTAATCCTGCCGGATTTAAAATACGCCAAAACAGAATTAAATTCTTTAGAGCAGGACCAAATTCCAACCGAATATCAGGATAAAATAAAAATTCTGCAAACAACCGTTCCCCTTTTAGAAGAAAATATTAGTAATTTTGTTTCTAGTTCAGATTTAATCTTGAAAATCTTGGGCCAAGACAGCAAAAAAAGATACCTTTTGCTTTTCCAGAATAATAATGAGCTAAGGCCAACTGGTGGCTTTATTGGCAGTTACGCCATGATTGATATTGATCGCGGTAATATTAAAAAAATTGATATACCTGGCGGCGGTCCTTATGACCTTAAAGCCGGCTTAACAGTCAATCTTGAGCCTCCCTATCCTTTAAGACCGCTTAATACCCGCTGGGAATTTCAAGACGCTAACTGGTTCCCAGATTTGCCTACTTCTGCTGATAAATTAATTTGGCTCTATGAAAAAAGCGGCGGCCCAACTGTTGATGGCTTAATTTTTGTTAATGCGACTTTTTTGCAAAAAATCCTGCAAGTTATGGGACCAGTGGAATTATCAAATTATGGCTTAACCATTGATGCCAATAACTTTTTTGATAAAGTTCAGGAAAATACTGAGATTAACTATGACAAGACAGAAAACAAACCCAAACAAATCATTGCTGATTTAGCGCCCCAGGTTATTAACGGTTTACTTCATCTAGACAAAGAACAATTCCCTGAAATTCTTGATTTGATTTTTAACTCCCTGACAACTAAAGAAATCCAATTTTATTTTACTGATTATTCTATAGAAAAAATGGTTTTAGCTAATAACTGGGGCGGCCAGCTAAAAGATACTGACAAAGATTATCTGGCAATTTTTAGCAGTAATATTGGCGCAGAAAAAACCGACGCCAAAATAAATTATCAAGCTGATTTAGCAGTTGACATCCAGCCTGATGGCTCTCTAATTAACACCTTAAATTTAACTAAAATTCATGAAGGTAATCCTGGTGAATTGTTTTATGGAGCGGCCAACTTAGATTATCTTAGAATTTATGTCCCGAGAAATTCTGAATTAATTAGCGCTTCTGGTTTTGAAAAGATGCCAGAAGAAAACATGGCCGGAGAGGCAGGTAATTTTCAAGCAGATGCAGATCTTAGAGCGTTGGAAATGACCAGGAAAACTGAGCCCGACAGTCAGACAGAAATTTATCAAGATGGCGACAAAACATTTTTTGCCAACTGGGTCAAGGTTGAACCAAGCCAAAAGCAAACAATTACCCTCAAATACAAGCTGCCTTTCAAACTAAACCTTAATGGTCCCGGCGATAATTCAAACCTTTTAACCAATTTAAAGAAAAGCTTTAATTTAGATAATAATATTGAAAATACTGATGTATATTCGCTGCTCTGGCAAAAACAGTCAGGAATTCGAAATTTCAATCTGACATTAAAAATTAATTTCCCTGATAATTTTATCTATCCCTTTATTTACCCTACTAATCTAGCCCAGCAAAATAATGAGTTCTCAATTCAAGATGATCTAAACAAAGACAAATTCTTTGCTATTATTTTTAGACCGTACTAATTATGGCCGCAGAAAAAAATCCCAAACAAAAAATAAACGACCAGAAAGCAGAACCAAAAGAAAGCAAGCCTTCTGGCCATTTTTTAAATAATCTAAAAAAATTTAGAAGGAAAAATTTAAAACCATTGTCTAGATCAAAAGAAATAGGCAGAGATCTCAAAATTATTTACCAAGATTCCCAAGGCAAAATGCCTAATATGGCTAAATTAGAATTAGGCAATAAAAATAAATTCCGCAATGTCATTTTACTGATTATTACTTCTTTACTAGTAATTTTTACTGTCGCGGTGCTGGGTTTTGTAGTTTTTCAACCCGAAGCTAAATTTTCCAATGAAAAAGTCAGCCTAGAAATCAAAGCGCCGTTTTCTGCAATCTCCGGAGAAAAAATAAACTATCAAATTAAAATTACTAATGGCGAGGAGGTAAGTTTAACCCACACCCAATTAATTGTTTACTTACCAAACGGCTTTAGGCTAGAAAATTCAAGCCTCCCACCATTAATTCAGCAAAACGAAACTGGCGAGCCAATAATATCCTCAGTCAAAACCTGGTCGTTAAATGATCTGTACAGCAACCAATTTCAAGTCCTGGAAATAACCGGCACCTTAATTGGCACACTTAATTCTAAACAAACTATTTCAGCCACCCTAAGCTATATTCCTTCAAATTTCAATTCTGAATTCCAGAAAAATTCTTCTTTCACAACTGAAATTAATGATAATTTACTGACTACCAAATTAGAATATCCTAGCCAGATTGCTGACCAGGACATTACTGAATTTGATTTGACAATCAAAAATAAATCTAATGACCAAAATTTGAACAGCTTGCAGATTGAGCTGGCCTATCCGTCAGAATTCACTTTATTAGAGAGTCAAATAAGCACGGCTGGCAGCCAAACGCCAGTAACTAATGAAACGAAATTAGAACTTACAAATCCTAAAATCTGGTCAATTGAAAGTTTACTTCCGCAAGAAGAAAAACAATTAAAATTTAAAGGTAAATTTACAGTCAGCGAAACTAAAAATCTAGAATTAAATTTGTCTGTTAAACTTAAGGGGCAGAATGATGAATACATTAGCCAGGCAGAAGAAAAAATAGATGTGCAGGTCATTAAAGGCGACCTTTTGACTAGTTTAATCATTGAGGGTTCAAACCAAAATAAAGCAGTCGATTTTGGCCAAACATTAAATTACTTGCTAAATATTCAAAATAAAAGTAAAAAGACGCTCGGTGACGTTAAAATCAGAGCCGTCTTAGATTCACCGTTTTTAGACTGGAAAAGCCTCAGTGACAGCAAAAAAGGCATTGTTGAGGATAATCAAATTTTATGGACCAAGGAACAAATTCCAGGCCTGGCTTTACTTTTGCCAGAAGCTGAAATTTCACTTAATTTGCAAATTAATCTCAAGAATTATCAAAAATCTGGCAATTATAACGCGGACGATTACCAAGTGAAAAATTTTTTTGAAGCCCAAATAAATAAAATAAACAATAACGATGCTAGTATTATCGTGCCAAGCAATACCATAATTAATGAGATTAATAGCGATTTAAACCTGGTCACAGCTGGTCGCTATTTTGATGATCAGAGTAATACTCTTGGCTCTGGCCCTCTACCGCCAATTGTCGATCAAAAGACAAGTTATAAAATATTTTGGACACTGACTAACTCCTTAAATGAAGTCAAAGATATTCAAGTTAAAGCTAAACTGCCGGATTATGTTGTTTTCGCTGATCAGCAAAAACTCTCTACTGGCAATTTATTTAAAACTGAACAAAATGAAATCATCTGGCAAATAAATCGTTTGCCTACCACGGTTAACAAGGTCATTGCTGAATTTGATATTTCCTTAACTCCCAGCTCAAAAGATGTAAATAAAATTTTAACTTTGCTCCCTGAAACGACTGTGGTGGCCACTGATGCCAAAACTCAAGGCACCATTCAAAAAACTAGCCAAGGCATTACTACAAATCTTGATTCCGATCCCTTGGGCAAAGGCAAAGGACTCATTCAATCAGCCCAATAAAAAACAGCCATTGTCATACTGAGCATGTCGAAGTATCAATGGCTGTTTTTTATTCCATCTATTTAAAAATTTTTATCAAGTGATAAAGATTATAATCTAATTTATTTATTGCTAAATCAAAAGTGCCAGGATATTTTACTTCAAAGCCTCCAAACCCTTTTTTAAACCTAGTCACTCCAGGCCATTTTTTCTCATCAATTCCCCACAAATCATAATATTTATAGCCTAAAGCTTTAGCTAATTTCATTATCTCCCACTGCAGTAATTGCGGTGCCATGGTATTTTTGTCTTCTGGCGCCGAACCGCCATATAAATAAGTGGCTGTGTCGCCGTAAAAAACAACCAGATTAGCGCACAATATTTTTTGCCCATATTCAGCAAAATATAATTTGGCAAAATTATGCTTCATTAATTTTTGGAAATATTCACGGCTATACAATTTTTTGCCTTTGCGCCTAAAAGTGTCCAAAAGCAAATCATAAAAAATTAAAAACTTTTCATGGTTTAAAGTTGCCAATTTAACTCCCTTTTTAGCTGCTAACCGAATGTTATAACGAGTCTTCTGATGCATTTCAGCTAGCAGTTGCTCTTCACTATTGCTCAGATCTAAAAGCAGCGTCTGGCTCGGCTGGACAGACTTAACTTTCTTAAAATTAAAAGCTGTAAGATCTTGGCTAACTGGCTCTATCCTTAAAAAAATGCCTTTTTGTTTATAGGCAAACAATTTCAAACAATTTAACAGGGCGTCATCAATTTCAAAATCCAGCCTGGGCACATAAAAATAAAATTTACCTAAAGGTAAGGGCATTTTTATTATCTGCACAAATTTATCATCACAAACAAAACGCCAAACCTGACGGCCCAAAGACTTTTGAAATTCGCCCCATTCCCATGATTGCATAAATTGGCTCATCTTGAGTGAGCCAATTTTTGTCTCCCAAACTTCTTTATTTGTTATTTCATCAAACATAATTTACATGTGTCATGGTGAGGTTCTCGAACCATGACCTTATCTAAGTCACCCTTCGAGAGCCTCAGGGTGACATACCATTATTTACCTAAAGACTTTAAACAAGCCTTAATTTTTTCATCAACTCCTTTGACATTTTTATCAACTTGCTTTAAGGCAGTTCTGGCATCATCAGCCCCATAGCCCAGGCCAATCAAAGCGTCAATCACATCAGCGTCTTCAGTATTAGCTGACGATTTACTGCCCAAATCAACCTTGCCTTTATATTTGCTTTTTAATTCTAAAACAATTCTTTCAGCTGTTTTTTTGCCAATGCCAGAAACCTTGGTCAAAATTGAAGCATCATCTCTCATAATCGCTGACTCAATTTCGTCAGGACTGGCCAAAGATAATACACCCAAGGCAGTCTTGGGGCCAATACCAGTCACGCCATTTAGTTTTTCAAACAAGTCTAATTCTTCCCTGGTTTTAAAACCATACAAATCCAAAGCGTCCTCGCGAATATACTGGTAAGTATAAAGTTCTATTTCCTGATTGACTTTAACTTTATCCAAAAACGAACCAATACAAAAAACTTTATAGCCCAGGTCATTAACATTAACCTCTACAAAGTTTGGGCCAATAAATTGCACTTTACCTTTTAAATAAGAAATCATATTGTTTTAATTATAAATGCTGAAAGCTAAATTGTAATATATTATTTCTGCATAATTCCGCCCAGACATAATATTCTCTAGCCGCTCCAATCAAATTATTTAAACTTATATTTTTTGAATATTATTTGTTCGGGCGAAAACGCCCTTTGTCCGTGACTGTCATCCTGAACGAAGTGAAGGATCTACGACATCACAGATTCTTCGCTCTGCTCAGAATGACAAAGGGCGTTTTCGCCCCATAACGAGCAACCTTATAAACTTCATACAACATAATATAACCTCATACAACCTTCTTTTTTCGTAGTATCGTCATCACCGGCATTTCTTTATTTAATTGTACCAAAATCGCCTTGTCTTGTCCTCCATGTACTTCGCTAACAAATTCTTCTTTATCCAAATCATAAAGCTGGCCGATTTTAACTTTTAAATTTTCGCCTTGAGGCAGGATAAATTCCACCAGATCATTTTGATTCAAGACATTATGGATTTTAACTTTGTATTCCCAGCTGCCATCATTTAATTTCTGCTTGGCCAAAATTTCTCCGCAAAACTCATGATCAGGACGCACATAGGGCGCGTCGTATTTTTGCATTTTAAATTTTTCCGTGCCAAAGTAAAAACCAGTGGTAAATTCACGGTTGGAAATCTTATGTAATTCCTGAAAAAGTTTATTAATGACAATTTTCCTCTTTGCTTTTGAAACTTTTTTATTATTATATAAAGAAATTGCCTGGCGATAAACTTTAACCACATTGGCCAGATAAGAAATACTTTTAGTCCGGCCCTCGATTTTAAAATGATTAATGCCAACGCTTTTCAAAATATCTAAATATTTTACCAAGCAAAGATCCTTAGAACTTAAAATATACGAACCATGACTGTCTTCTTCAACTGGCATAAATTTATTGGGCCGGGTCGCTTCTTCCAAATAAAGCTTGTAAGCCCAACGACAAGGATGCGAGCAATCACCCAAATTGGCGCTGCGCTGATTAAAATAAGCTGATAAAACACAACGGCCAGAATAAGCCAAACACATGGCGCCATGAACAAAAGCTTCCAATTCCAGCTGCGGCACCTTTTGATGAATTTCCTTGATTTCTTTTACATTTAATTCCCGAGCCAAAATAATGCGCTTTATCCCCTGCTTGTGCCAAAACTTGGCTGCCTGCCAATTTGTACAATTGGCTTGGGTGGAAAGATGCAAATCAATCTTCTTTAAATATTTTTTAGCCAGCACAATAATGCCAGGGTCAGAAATAATCACACCATCAGGCTTTAATTTGTTCAAAAGCTTAAGTGTTTGTGCCACCTTAGGCAAATGATAGTTGTGGGCATAAATATTTACTGTCACATAAACTTTCTTTTTACGCTGGCGGCAATACTTAATTGCCTCTTTCAGCTTTGTGGAGGTAAAGTCATTTTCTCGCGCCCGTAAGCTAAAAGCAGGCAGCCCCAGATAAACTGAATCTGCCCCAAATTCAATGGCATATTTCATTTTGGCAAAATTGCCAGCCGGCGCCAATAATTCCATAAAAATTTAATTGACAAAAGAATATAATTAAGCTAAGGTATTTAAACCAGAAGAGCAGTATGTAAATTTACAAAGGAGGTTTATCATGCCAGGCAAAAAATTTCCCGAACCACAAGTTGCTGATTGTTTTCCCCCAGTAAAAGTTGTTCCCTTCCCCAGCGCAATTCAGTCCAAACCTTTGGCCCGTCAGGCTAAAATTGTTGTCCTGGGGATTTTTTATCACCCGGACAAGGGCATTTTATTTGTAAAGCGCCCCTCAGGCAAATTATGGCTGCCCGGCGGCACCACTACTATTTCGCGCCATGGCCAGCGGGAAATTAACAAGCTGGGAAAATTTTTCTTTGAAAAAACTAGTTTGCCTTTAAAGGTCTCCGGACTCTGGGGAGTCTATAGCCTCAAAAGGCGAATCAAGCCGCTCAAAATCTTTGAGATGACCTTTGAAGGTGATCCCGGCCAAAAGAACTGGCAGCAGAAAAAGGGTTATGAACCAGTTTATCTCAAGCCAGAACAGATCACCAATAATCGCCGGATTTCTCCTGCCCTTAAAAAAATTGTCAAAGACTTCCTGAATAACCAAAGGAATAAAAAAACCATCAGAGAGGTCCAGACCATAGCCTAATAGGTTATGGTTTTTTTATTGTAATCATTATTTTTTCACCATTTACATCCAATTCGTCTTGACCCTGGCCAGCCATTATTTTTTTAGTCAGGGTACTGTTTTTAATTTCTTTAGCAAACTTTTTCAAAGTAGCCTGGAGCGCTTTTGATTTGGTTTCAAAATTTATTTCAACTTCATCTGCAATTGACAGCCCCAAATCTTTTCTTTTGGCATTTATTTGCCTGATTAATTCCCGAGCATTCCCTTCTAATTGCAAATCTTCATCAATTTTAATATCCAGACAAACCTTACAATTTTCGGCGGCGCCAATTTTAAAATTTTTGCCTGCTGGTAATTTCTCAACCGCTTCAATCGCTTTTACATTTACTTCATCGGTAATCAGATAAAATAATTCCTCTGGTAAAGACTGCTTAGTAATATAAAGTTTGCCAAGGGGTTGTCTAACCTTAATGCCAGCCTCTGCGCGCACGGCCAAAGCCTGCTCAATTATCTTCCTCACGCTTTCCATTTGTCCAAGCAATTTTGTATCAATTAGTTCTGCTGCTACTTTGGGCCACTCTTCAAGATGGACACTTTCTTTCATTCCTCCTAACTCTTGATAAATCTCTTCGCTAATAAAAGGCATAAAAGGCGCACAGATTTTGCTTAAGTTCAATAAGACATAATTCGTAGTAGCTAGCGCTTGATTTTTATCTTTAACCTCATGACCTTTAAACCTATCCCGACTCCTTCTCAAGTACCAGGTAGAAAATTCATTAATAAAATCCTGAATTTTTCGAGCCGCATCAATGATATTATATTCATCCAAATATTGGCTAACCTGGTTCACTAATTGATTAAATTCGGCCAAAACCCATTTATCCAAAATTTGTTTTGAATCTTGGGCAGGCTTATTTTTTTTATTATCGTAAAGTTTGAAGAATTTTAGCGTATTTTGCCAAATCAAAATTACTTTTTTTATTACTTCGTCAACATTTTTCTCGTCAAAATTTTTGGAATCACCCGGCTGGTTAATAGTATATAAATGCCAACGTAAAGCATCCGTGCTGTATTTATTAATGACGTACCATGGATCGATAATATTGCCCTTTGATTTACTCATCTTCTTGCCATATTTATCGTTAACATGGCCTAAACAAATTACATTCTTGAAAGAAGTCCCTTTTTCTAGCAAAGTAGAAACAGCCAAAAGGGTGTAAAACCAACCGCGAGTCTGATCAACTGCCTCGCAAATAAAATCGGCTGGGAATTGCTTGTTTTTATCTATCATTTCTTGATTAGTAAACGGATAATGCCATTGCGCAAAAGGCATAGCGCCTGAATCAAACCAAACGTCTATTACTTCTGGCACCGCATTCACATCTTAATTCAACTTCATCGATAAAAGGCCGGTGCGGATCGAGATCAGCGCCAATTTTTCTGCCGGAAAGTTTGGCCAATTCTTCATAACTGCCAATACAGACTACTTGCTCGCATTTTTCACACTGCCAAATTGGTAAAGGCGTACCCCAATATCTTTCTCTGGAAAATGCCCAGTCTTTATTGCCTTCTAGCCACTCGCCAAATCTGCCCTTTTTTATAAATTCTGGAATCCAATTGATTTGCTCAGCATTAGCTAAAAGTTGTTTTTTTACCTCAGTCATCCTGATAAACCAAGAAGGCTTGGCATAATAAAGTAAGGGCGTCTCACAACGCCAACAAAAGGGGTAATCATGTTTATACATTTCCTCAGCGAATAAATAACCTTTGCCTTTTAAATAATCAATAATTAATTTTTCCGTTTCTGCTGATTTAACATACTTACTAGACAAATTATAATCTTTTAGGGCCTGATTAAAATTGCCTTGTTCATCAACCGTATGGAATTTAGGCAACTTAACTTGTTCTCCTAGCTCATAATCGTCTTCGCCATACATGACTGCCGTGTGGACAACACCAGTACCGTCTTCAACTGTCACGAAATTGGCTGGTAAAACCTTAAAGGCATTTTTTAAATTTTCAACTGCTGCTGGAATTACTTCAGGAAAAAGCGGCTCGTAATCTAACCCTACCAAATCGCTGCCTTTATAATATTCCAGGACTTGGTATTCTTGATTCTGTTTTTCAATCACATTTAGCCTTGATTTCGCAATTATTAAAAGATCCTTATTGAGCTTAACCAAAACATAATCAATATTATTGCCTACAGCCAAAGCCACATTGCCTGGCAAAGTCCAGGGTGTGGTGGTCCAGGACAGGATATAAGTATTGTCCTTAATCTTATGGTTATTAATCTTTTGTCCCCCCTTTAATTTAAATTTTAAATAAACAGAATTTTCTTCAACTTCCTTATAACCCTGGGAAACTTCATGCGATGAAAGTGAGGTGCCGCAACGACTGCAGTAAGGCACGACTTTGAAGCCCTTATAAAGCAGGCCTTTATTCCAAATCTGCTTAATAATCCACCAAAGCGATTCTATATACTTGGGTTCATAGGTTATATAAGCATTATCATAATCAAGCCAAAAAGCAATTCGGCGTGAAAGTGATTCCCAATCATTCTTATACTCAAAGACGCTTTTTTTACAAAGCCCGTTAAAATATTCAATGCTTTCCCTTATTGTGGGCTTTAATTTCTCAATCTGCTTTTTGCCAGAGATGTTTAGTTGTTTTTCTACCTGTAATTCAACTGGCAGACCATGCGTATCCCAGCCACCTTTTCTTAAAACTTTATAACCCTGCATGGTCTTGTAACGCGGGATCAAATCTTTAAAGGCGCGCGCCAGCACATGATGGATGCCGGGTTTGGCATTGGCAGTCGGCGGCCCTTCAAAAAAAACAAAGTCTCCCTTTGGCGCTTTTTGACTCAAGGTTTTCTCGAAAATTTTATTTTTTTCCCAAAACTTCAACAGTTCCTCCTCTTTTTGGGCAAAATTACTTTTATTTTCTGACATAAAGCATCGACTGATTAAATAATTATTAATACCCTTATTTTAGCGAAATTAATGGCTAATGTCAAAAGACAAAATATCCTTATTCTTGGTAATTTGCTATAATAAAACTGGACAAATCTAGCTTAATTATTTAAAAAAACTTTATGGATCAACAAAAAATCACCAAAAAAGTTTGGAGTATTGCGAAGAAAGTATTAATCGCCCTAATTATTGCCGTTGTTGTTATTATTGTCTTGTTAATAGTTGTTTTTGCTTATTTTAATAGCAGTACCACCAGACAAGTTGCTCAACCCAGCTATTCTGGGAGCGAAAGTCTGGGGCTAGCTGAAACCGGCATAGCGCCAGCCGTGCCGCCCACTCTTAATATCGGAGAGCAAAAGACGACGGCTAGCGATTTACTGACAACGCCAAGCACTCCTGGCACTATCCAGCCCAAAATCATTAAAACTGATAATTTATCAATTATAGTTGAAGATGTTGATAAAGCAGTTGGCCAGATCACCAATGAGGCTGTTTTAGTTAATGGTTTTGTCCAAAATTCTAGCGTGACTGAAAATGAAAAGGGCCAAAAATACGCCGATATAATCTTGCGCGTGCCAGCTGCCAATTTTGAAAAAGTTATCAGTGAAATTAAATCCTTGGCCAAACTAGTAGAACGAGAAGATGTTAATGGCCAGGAAGTCACTCAAGAGTATGTTGATCTACAGGCTAATCTAACCCATAACCAGGCAGTGGAAGCGCAATATTTGGAATTATTAAAACGGGCGCAAAAAGTTGAGGAAATTATTGCTGTCCGCGATAAGTTGGATCAGGTGCAAGGCGAAATTGAGTCGCTTAAAGGCAGATTAAGATACTTAGATAATCAGACTGAAATGTCTACTATTGCCGTAAGCATTACCAGTGAAGCTAAAGTCACTCTCCCAGCCGAAAAATGGCAACCCTGGGAAGTAATCAAAGAAGCAGTCAAAAATTTAATTGTCGGCTTGCAAAATTTTGTTAACTTTATCATTGTCTTCATTTTTAGCCTCATTGGTTTAATTCCTTATCTATTAGTCATCTTCTTAATCTATCTCTTAATTCGCTGGATCTACAAGAGAAATAAAAAGTAAAACACCAAAATACTAAAAAGACTTTCCTGTGATTGGAAAGTCTTTTTTATATTAAAATATTATTTAGGGCGACTAATTTTCTATATCCAGCAAATAAAATATGCCAGTTAACTCTAACACTTTAAAATGTTTGCCAAAGGGCTTAGCCAAACTTTCTAATTCTTGTTTAGAAAAACGCTTAAATATCCCTTGATCAGTCACTACATCATTGTCCCTTATTTCTAAAAACTTAATACCAATGTAAGGATAATACTTCTTGGCAAAATCTATCCCCTTATCGCTCCAGACTGAAAAAACAGTATGTCCGCCTATTTTAGTATCACTAACCATTTTTTGTAAAAGCTCATTTCTTCTTTCCTGCGCGAGTTCCGCGGAACCAAGTAAATTATATGAAGCATAGACAAGATCAAACTTTTGCCCCAAATCAATTTTGAAAAAATCTTCCTGTTTTAAACCGGCATTCCCAAGGCCTAGTAAATTCTGGCGGGCGGCTTCAATCATTTTAGGATCATAATCAAGGCCAACTATTTCTTTAACTAATGGCGCCAGAAACTTCATTGTCCTGCCATTACCGCAACCGACATCCAAGACAACGCTATTAGCAGTAATTAAATTTTTTAAATAATTGTTCTCTTTAACAAAAAACTCTGCCATTTCTGGCAAAGGCTTAGTCACAGCTTTAATATACTGCTGGAAATAATTATGCATAAATTTTTGAGTGGCTTGCCACTCGAAGTCCCGCCACGGCGGGACGAAGAGTGGACCGGACCTGCCTTCGCTAAAGCTTCGGCGGGCGGGACGAGGCATTGTTTTATTTTTTATCTAAACAAAATGTTCTAACATAGTGGCTAGAACTTTGCTGTGGACCGGACAGGGATCGAACCCGCGACCTCCTCGGTGCAAACGAGGCGCTCTACCAACTGAGCTACCGGCCCTTAATAACTAGACAACTTACAACTTATAACCTATAACTGAAATAAAAAATATCCTCAAAAGGATTATTTATAGTTTAGCAAAAAGAAATCGCCATGTCAATCATAAAATGCAAAAAATTCAAAACTTTTTACTTTATAAACCTTACAAACTTTTTACTAAATATAAAAGTTATCCACAGATTTTTTTAAAATCTACTGCTTTTATTACCATAGAATGCTATAATTAAATTAAGAAAAATTATTAACTAACTTCTAAAAATTAACTGCACTAACATGGCCAAGAAAAGAAAGAAAGCAGCTAAGAAAAGAGTTGCTAAAAAATCAAAAAAGAAAGCAAAAAAATCAAAAAAAAGAAGAAGATAAGCAATAATAAAGCCCCTTTATCAAAATAAAAGGGCTTTATTGTTTGTATTTAAATTAATTTCGCCTGCTCAAAGCCTTTTCTTTCTTTGTCGCTAAAAATTTTTACTTTTCCAAAAATTCCATCATAACCCGGTTCTATTATTAACTTACCTTCCCGCACCCGTTTAATTGCTTCTACTACTTCGGGCAAAGTTATCTTATCCAAATCATCAAGACTCAAATCCAGTAAAGCCGCAAACTCACTGCCGGCTTTTTTTATTATATTAAAATATTCTGCCTGCACTTTTTTTGATGATCTGCCTAAATCAAACGCTTCGGCAATAATTTCCTGCAAAGGCACTAAACTTTTATAAGGGGTATGACCATTTATTTCTCCTTTCTCTCGATCTGCTAAATCATCAACCCTGTGCAATACGCCAATGGTTAAGGGTTTTTTATCAATTGGACAAATATTTTTATATTTTTTACTTTCCTGCGGCGTTAAGGAATAATTGTGGCTGGCATGGCCGTCATAATGATACTTGCCTTCTTCAGGATAAAATTCAATTGTATAAAGAAATTTTCCGCCTTTGGCGGAATCCGCCATAGGCGTGATCTTTTTGTCTTGATTTTTTAAAGTATTAAAAATTTCATCATAAGAAACACTTGCAAAATCAAAGACATTAGCTTCGCGTCCCAAATTTTGCAATGAATGAGCATCAGAATTAGAAACTAAAGTAATTTTATCCAAAGCTGATAAGCGCCAATTCATGGGCGGATCACTGGAAAGTCCGGTTTCAATGGCAAAAATATTCTTCGCATACTCACCAAAGCATTCTGCGATTGAATCAAAACCAGATTTGGAACCAAAAATGGAAAACCAAGGCGTCCAAGCGTGAGCCGGAATAATTAAGGCTTGAGAATTTATATTTAAACAAATCTTGGCCAGTTCTTTAGCTGACAAACCAATAATTGGCCGGCCATCAGATTTTAAATTACAGCCAGATTTTTCCAAATAAGCAATCAAACTCTCAACATTTTTTATTTCCGGGAAAAAAATATTCAGATGAATGCGTCGGCATTTATCGCCTTGAGTATAAATGCAAGAAATCTCTGTGCCGAAAATAAATTTAGTTGAATTGTCATGCTGAGGCTCTCGAACCATGACACTCCCCGAAGAAGCGATTTGCAAATCGCTTCTTCGGCTTAAAGAAATTTCCTTTTTCAATTGAAACAATCCATTCCCTATTGGCTCCAATTGCTCCTTAATATCCTTAAACCACTCCGGATGAGTAAAATCACCAGTTGCTACAATGTTAATGCCCTTATATTTGCACCACAAATCAATATTAGGCAAAGTTAATTCACGCGAGCAAGCTCGCGAGTATTTAGAGTGTATATGTAAGTCGGCAATTTGACGCATAGCGGGTTGGAAATAGGTAATAGTAATAAGAAATAAGGAATAGGGATATCATATATAAATATTTTTCATATCCCTATTACATATTTCCTGTTTCATACTTCTTCGAATTAAAGTATTTCAATCTTAACATTTTCACCCGCAAATGTCTAAAATTCTTCTTTTTATCTTAAAACCATGGCAATGTCTCAACATCCCTAAATAAGACTGCTTTGCCTGCTCAAAAGTTACCCTGGAAATTTTGCCCGTGTTTAATTGAGCCAGCCTAAAGTCTAGGTTTCTAAACATCCTCTTTTTAGTTTTTGTCCGTAAAACACGATAATACGGCAAAACCACATAGCCTAAAAAATCTATTCCCTGACTTAATTTCCTGATCATAACTTTTTGAGGGTGCAAGTCTAATTTTAAATTTTGCCTTAAAAATTCATCTATTTGGGGGATTAACTCTCCCAGATAATTTTTATCCCGGTGGACTATGATAAAATCATCGGTATAGCGCAAATAAAATCTGATTTTAAGGCGATGCTTAATAAACCTATCCAATTCATTCAAGTAAATATTGGCAAAAAGCTGGGAAGTCAAATTGCCAAGCGGCAGCCCTTTACCCGCTATATTGCTAAAACTTTTTATAATTTCTTCAGGCAGCCAAAGCGCAGACATGTCCCTTATTTTTTTCTTAATAAAATTTACCAGTAGTTGGTGATCAATGGAATCAAAAAATTTCTTAATGTCGCATTTTAAACAATAGCATGGCCTGGTAAAGTTTTGGCTTGCCTTACCGGCAAAGCTTCCCAGCCTTAAGACTGCTTTATGAGTCCCTTTTTTATTGCGGCAGGAATAAGAGTCAAAAATAAAATTTTTATCAAAAATTTGGTACAAGATCCTGTAAATAGCGTGATGCACTATCCTGTCCCTGACTTCTGCCTTATGGATATGCCGCAATTTTGGATCTTTGAGAAAAAAATCAGTATAATTTGAATGCCTGTAAGTTATGCTCCTTAATTCCTGATAGAGCTTGAATAGGTTATCCTCCAAAAACATCTCAAATTTTTGTACATCCGATTTTTGGGTCTTGCCCCGCCTGAATTCCTTCCAAGAAACATAAAGATTTTCTAATGAAATAATTTTTTCAAAAACATGACCACTCTCAAAAGTTTCACCCCTCCCGCAATTATTCATGGTATTGCAGATTTTTATAAAAGTATTTATCAGCTTAATAAAAAATTGCCCAAGCAAGACAGGTTCGGCATCGCCAAAAAAATTGAGGACATTTGCCTTGAGTGCCTGAATTTTGCAATTGAAGCCGCCCTCTCGAGTAAAGAATCTAAAATCATAATCCTACCTAAATTAAGAATCAAAATAGAAACTTTAAAGCAGTTAGTCAGACTGCAGAATGAGCTAACCGCAATAACGGATAATATCTATCTGGATTTGCAGGGACAGCTTCAGAAAATTTCCAAAATGGCGACCCGCTGGCACCAGTTTATAATAAACAAAAAGCCCGAATAAAGGGCTTTCTGTCCAGAAACTTCGGCGCGGGCGCGGAGGTTTTCATTGTAGTTGTCTGGATTGTAGTTGTTGACATTCAGCTTGTCATCGTTCCAGTTGACGTTCGGCACATTGCCATTAGGATTGCGCGACCCCGAATTATTATCTGCTCCCATCCATAATCACCAGCTTTTTATTCCTAAATCGCCTGTGTTGACTCCACTGCGTGGAGCTAAGTTTTGAGCCAGTCCGCCCCTCTGGCGGATGCTCAACGGGAACAGATAAGCAGTTTCTATATTCAAGGCAAACCGCTACTCGATAAAATTTCGAAGCCGGTTGTATTAGCCTAATTCATTATATAAATTATTTCACAAAAAGAAAACCCCGTTCCGACGTATGTCGGAACGGGGTGAGGGTACGAGGGTACCAAGATTCAAGGTTACGAAACTGCGGCGCGGGCGCGGAGGTCAACATCGTAGCTGTCTGGAGTGCAGTTGCGGACACGCAACCTGTCACCGTCCCAGCAGACGCACGGCACATAGCCACCAGGATTGCGCGACCCCGAACACAGAGTCACATTCTCTATGTCCAGGTGTCGGCCGGTTTCCTTGAAATATTTGAGCTCATAAATGAGTCTCTCTTCCAAGGTGATGCCGTTGATATTTTTCGCTTTGAGAACATTGGCCGACAGGTTTTTTAGTTCCTTGTCAGCCTCAACTCGATCGCGCACCCAGATGGCATAGGCGCCGTTTTGCGCCGTTCTGTCCGAAGTCACGATTTCGTCAAGATTTTTCTCGGTCCACTTCCAGGTCGGGAAAAGCTCCTTGCACTTGTCATAAAGGCGCTGGGGCGTCATGCCCTGAACCAGGATGAGCAAGCGGTTGAAGCCTTTTTTCTTCTGCGGAATTTTCAATCCGGAAAAATCAACCTCCTGACCGAAAACCTCGCGATAGAAATTCTGCCAGTCGGTGATCAACACCGCCAGTTCCTTTTCCTGCTCAGGTGCTTCGCTTACCTTTTTTGCTTCAATCAGCAGCTGTAGTCCATCCATTACTGGCTGGTATTCAACTGCTCCCTTAGCCAGGCGCAACAGCAATTCATGCGTCCGCTTGGCCACCTTGCCGTACTGTTCGTCGGTGACAACATTTGTCGTCATGACAAACCTCCTTTCATCTGCATTAAAATGTCAATCCAGCCCAACTTGGAGATATACGGTCAATCCATATATCCCTTTTGGGTAATAAAACACTATATCCTAATTTAATAATTTTGTCAATCACCCAAGGGTATCTGGAGTGGATGTGTAAGTCAGCGATTTGACGCATAGATTTAAAACGCCGAGCTGTCATACTGAGCTTGTCGAAGTATAAAGCGAGGCGTTTGATCACTGTCACATTTCGACATGCTCAATGTGACATACTAATTTATTTAAAAACTTTTTTTATGGCTGCGTATTGCTCTTTAACCAATTGCCGAGCTTCTGGAATTAATTTATTCCAACTGCGTTCCATCTTTGCCAAGGCAAAATCAATACCTTCTTGATAACCCATGTTATGAACTTTCCAGGCTAAAATTAATAAGGCTGGGAATGAAGTAATATGGGCCATGGCATCGGCACTGGCCACGCATTCTGCTTCTAGCGTTTGCCTTTTTATTCCCTGACTACCGCGATGCGCCTCAATGCAATGTTTAACCTGATCAATTTTATCTTGCGAATAATTTAATTTGCCTAAAATATCCTGAGCTAACTTTGGGCTGTGCAAATGGTGTTCAGGCATTAATTTGGCATCATAGACACTGGCATAATCATGCAACCAAGCCGCCAAAGTTACAATTTCCAAATCAGCACCCATTTTTTTAGCCAAAATTTGCGCATTTTTAACCACAGGAATAAAATGAGTTTCCAAAGCATAAGTAAACTCATTAGTATCTTTGGCGCAAGTTTCGCGCACAATTTTTTCTACTTGGTCAATAATAGACATATCAACATTTTAACATCTTGTTATCTAATTGTCCAAGCTTAAAAAAGCACTAATTATTGCTAACTGGCGCTATGTTTTTTAAGCATTCTAAATATTTATTAAATCCTGGCGAACGCACCAAACATGGACAAGTTCCATTTGTATTATAAAAAAATTGTTCTTGTTTTTGCTTGTAATTAAAGGCCTCGCGTAGTGATTTATTAACCACAGATCCAAACAAGCCATCAGTTAACGAAGTATAGGCACAGGTCATATAATTACCTGCAGGACTAACGCTTATGCCGTTAATTGAATAGCCACAAAGACCATTGCTTCCCAAGGTAAGAGGCCCTGTTGTCTCTGACATTTGCTTGATGATTTTTTCGATTTCTTTATCATCATCATCGCTTCGCATCATTTCGTCCCAATTACTTATCGCATTGCCTAATTTTGCTAATGGGTTGCAAATAAAATAAATGTCATCACCGCAAAAAGCTTTTATTTTTTCTATCTCATCTTTATTGAGACTGCTGACAGTGGTGACAAAAGCTAATCTTACAATCTGATAACCGTCTTTTGTCTCAATAAATCTTGAATATATTTCCCGCGCTTGATTGATATTTTTTAAAACTTGTTGAAAAATATTTTTATCTTTATTGCCAGTTAATTCCAAATAAAGTTCCGAACAAAGGGTGTCAATACTTATAACTAAGGTTGTATCATGCTCGGCATAAAAACTAATCAATTCTTTTGTTAAAATACTTCCATTGCTGTAAACAATATTTATCATGCCTGCTGAATTAATTTTTTCTACTATTTCCCTAATCTCGTTATGTAAACTTGGCTCTCCTTCTCCTGACAAGGTTACTACTTGCCCGCCCGTATCTTTAGCCTGATCTATCAGCACAAAAATCTCCTTAAGATTTAAGGGATTACTATAAGAATGGAAATTATTATCTTCCAAATTAAAACATTTTTTGCATTGATAATTACAGATATAAGGCAAATTGATCATTAGATAAGCAAAATCATTCAGTTTCCCTGATTTTGATAAGTGTAAAGGCGTGCCTCTAAGTATTTTTTTGCTATTATTTACCATAAATTTTCACTTAAATATTTTTCCCCAGTATCAAATGTGTTGGTGATAATAACCTTGCCCTTGCCGACTTTTTTAGCATACTTTACGGCCATATCAATATTTGCACCTGATGTTTTGCCTACGAACAAACCAATTTTAGCTAACTTTTTAGTCATTTCCATTGCGTCATTTTCATTAGCAACCTCAGCAATATCGTACAATTTTTCATCAGCATTTTTTGGCAACGTTGTCCCTCCCATGCCGGTTAATTTTGATGGCCGGTACGAAAATGTATAATTATTTCTTCTGGCATGTATATAAGGGGCGTTCGGCGATTCTATAAGAATAATTTTAATATCTGGGTAATGTTTCTTGAGACTTATAGCTACCCCGGATATCAACCCAAAAGTTCCAGCGCCAGACAAAAAATAGTCTGGAATGATTCCTTGCTCATTTAAATCATTATAAAGTTCCTCTCCTAAACTCAAGAAACCTTCTGAATTGGCTGGATTTATATATTGATTGATAAAAATCCTATTTCGTGGATCTTCTTCAGTAAATCGCAAGGCTTGTTCTTTATAATCTGATAGGGCACATATTATCACCTTTGCTCCATAAGCTTTGGCTATTTTAGACCTTTCCTCGGAAACAGAGTTTGGAATGAAAGCGGTGAATTTATATCCTTTTATAGCGCAAATAAATGCTCCAGCAATCGCCGAATTACCACTTGATGCTTCTACAAAAATTGTATCCTCGGTAATCATATTCTGTTTCTCAATTTCTTCAATCATATGTAAATAAGCCCTGACTTTATGTGTACCAGCAGGATTTAAATGTTCCAATTTTACATATATCATAGAGTCTTTTTCTGATCTTAGCCCAGATAATTTTATTAATGGCGTTTTACCAATACATTGAAGTAAATTTTTCATAAAGAATGCGTTGTTTAACAATTTAAATAATCCAAACATGCCGATATAGCTTGCTTGACAATTTTTGAAATTTATCATACAATTCATATATCGTCAATATGTCGTCGACACCCGACATACAAATTAATCAATAAATTAGTTATATGAATATTGCCGCAAGCTTACAACAAATCAATCTGACAGATCTTGAAACCAGAACTTTCACTGCCCTTTTAGCCGAGCCCAAAGGCAGTTCTGTTTTGAATTTATCTAAAAAACTAAACCTGCCAAGGACGACTATTTACGGGCATTTGGACTCATTAATTCAAAAAGGACTGGTCAAAAAAACTTTGGGTGAACAAGGTACTTTATTCTTCACTGAAAATTTAGAAACTATTTCCAGTCTCTACGACAAAAAAATTAAACAACTAAAAAAGGCTAAAAATAATTTAGCCGAAGTAATTAAAAAACAAGAATTTCCCGCTTCTTACCAGCCGAAATTTATTTACTATGATAAACCTGGAGCAGGCCAGGCTATTTTACGCGATATTTTACATTCAGGTGTTAAAAAAAGTCAGTGGTTTTGGCCGATTAAGGAGATGATAAAAGTACTTACCCCAGAAATAATGGAATGGTTTAATAAGGAAAGACTCATAAGAGGTATCTGGCTTGATCATCTTTGGCCACCCAAAAGACGAGTGCAAATCAAGGAACATCCTTTTATGCTGCCAGCCGACCCCAAGAAATCCTTAAGAAAAGTCAAGATTTTACCAGACAATATTGATCAAACTTTGGGTTACTGTATTTATGGCACTAAAGTTGGCTTTATTTCTTCAGAAAGAGAAAATTATGGCTTTATTGTTGATTCCCAAGAACTTAGTCAAACTCTAAAATCACAATTTGATTATTTTTGGAAAATATCTAAAGAGTATAAAGAATAATCTTTTTGACACTTTCATTCTAGATTGTCTAAAACAAAAATCCTGCGTATTTAACGCAGAATTTTTTATATCATTATTTTAAAATTCACTTTCCATCACCAGCACAAACGGCTTAAAGCCCCAGTTTTTGTAAACATCAATTGCCTTCCTATTATCAGAATAAACACAAAGCTCAATAAATTTTACACCCCTTTCGTCAAACCACTGATAAATTTGTCTTTTCAGTTTTTTTGCCACTCCTTTGCCGCGGCACTCTTTAGTTAAATATAGCTTATGAATCACGCCTTCTAAGAATTTATTTTTTTGGTACTTTTTCCTTTCAACTTCTGCTAAGACAAAACCAATAATTTCCTCATCAGCTAAAGCCACTAGGCAGCGTTTATTCCTTTTGCGTAAAAGCTCGAAAAAGTTGCGTTGGGAAAAACGAGGCTCAAAAACCCTGAATTTTCGGCTAATCCTATCGATTATTTCGAAGTGAAATCGATTAAACTCGCGATGTAACTTGGCTAATCTTAGCCAATCATCCCTTTTGGCTTTTCTAATTGTAATTTTCATACCCTCTAGTATAGCAAAGAAAAAAGATCTTGTCCAACCTCACAAGTCTGACAAAAAATGTTCTCACATTTAAAATTTATAGCTATAAACGTATTTATAGCACCCTGGGGTTTGGGGTGGCGAACTAAGCGCCAGTGTTAAAAGATTAAAACAAGGTATTTGCACTAGCGCATTGAGACACCCCAAAACTTTTTTGGTTCTTTTTAGTTATAAAAAAGAACATTTACAAAAACAAAAGAAGCCCCAATTACGGAGCTTCTTCTAAAAACTGGCAATGGCTTACTTTCGCCCCGAAGGACTATCATCAGCGCTGAAGAGCTTAACTGCCGTGTTCGGAATGGGAACGGGTGTTGCCTCTTCGCTAAAATCACCAGATTTCATTACCCCAGAAATACTGAGCTAATGCATATCTAAAGATTTTCTGTGTTCGGCCTGCGCCGACCGTAGTCGGCTTCGGCCGACGAAGGTCGGAATGGGAACGGGTGTGACCCAGTCGCTAAAATCACCAGACTAAGTTGCAAAATTGAATCAATTTTGCAACCAGAGTCCGAAGACTTTCTTGATCCGCCGAAGCCTTTTCAGGCGAAGGCGGATATGTAATATCTTTGTGTCAATAATAACTTTTTAACTCCTAACTAATAACTAAAAACTATCTTTCTCAATGTTGAATGTTATAAGTTTTTAGTTGTTAGTTAATTTATGTTCTCACAATTCTTGTGATTAAACAAATGGAATATTAGTACGCCTCGGCTAAAATTGTTGCCAATCTTACACCTGGCGCCTATCAACCTAGTAGTCTACTAGGATCCTACGAAACCTAATCTTGAGGACAGCTTCACGCTTAGATGCTTTCAGCGTTTATCTAAACCGAACGTAGCTACCCAGCAATGCCCTTGGCAGAACAGCTGGTACACTAGAGGTTCGTCATTCTCGGTCCTCTCGTACTAGAGAATGGCCCTCTCAAGTTTCAACGCCCATGGCGGATAGGAGACCGACAAATTATGTTACATTCTTTTGGAATGATTGCAGTATTTCTATGCAATTCTGCATGTCGCCATGCAGTTCGGACTATATCTTATCCTGAAATTTTTCGGGATTCTGACGTATAGTCTCTGAGGATTTCAAAGAATTTAAAATTTCATTACTTTTGATTCTTCTGTATTTTCCTTTTTCATTCATCAAAAAAGCTAATTTAATTATTTTCTTAATTCCTTCTTTTGATGAATGTTTCTGGATATCCATTAAATTAACGATCTTTTTAAACAACTGAAAACTTTTAGCTTTATTGGAAATTAAAGGATATTTCACGAAAAAGGGAATAATCCGCATTATTAAATCTTTTCTATTTCGCACCACATAAACCAAAGTGTCATCTTTAATATTTTTCCTGTGATTACTTTTAATATACCCGCAAACAAAATATTTTTTTATCTCCTCTAAGGTTTCTTTTCTAAGGTAACTTTGATTGATATGGAATTCGGGGATTAATTTAATGCCGAATTTCATTTTAGGATCTTTGTAGATAGCAACATGAAATGTACCTTCACCTTCTACAAAGCCAGTTATATACCACGGATTAAGATTCTTTGATCTTTCCTGCTGGTTATCTGCACTCAACACTTTTTTACTTATTCTACTTTTCATATACTTAAAGTATAACAAAGTAGTGTGAGATACTCAAGCCTCACTCCTGATTGAGGCTTATCAGAACTTCCAGCATATAGTCAGATTTATAGACAGCACGGTCTTTGGCTAAAATAGCCAAAATTTCTACTGTCTCACGACGTTCTGAACCCAGCTCACGTACCGCTTTAATTGGCGAACAGCCAAACCCTTGGAACCTTGTACAGCTCCAGGATGCGATGAGCCGACATCGAGGTGCCGAACCTGGTCGTCGCTGTGGACGCTTGGACCAGACTAGCCTGTTATCCCCGGAGTAGCTTTTATCCGTTGAGCTTCCGCCGTCCTAAATCGCACGGTCGGATCACTAAGTCCTGCTTTCGCAACTGCTCTTCTTGTAGGAATCGCAGTAAAGCCAGCTTGTGCCTTTACACTACCAGTTCCGTTTCCATCGGAACCTAGCTGACCTTTGTGAACGCCTCCGTTACATTTTGGGAGGCAACCGCCCCAGTTAAACTACCCATCAAATACTGTCTCCTAATCCGGTTTCACGGACTAAAATTAGAATTAAAACTAGACAAGGGTGGTATCTCATTGGTGCCTAAGCTCCCACCTATGCTGAACAGGTCTAGTCCTAATCCAATATTAAATTGCAGTAAAGCTTCACGGGGTCTTTTCGTCCAGCCACGGGTAACGAGCATCTTTACTCGTCTTGCAATTTCACCGAGTCCTTCGTTGAGACAGTCATCAAGTCGTTATGCCATTCGTGCAGGTCGGAACTCACCCGACAAGGAATTTCGCTACCTTAGGACCGTTATAGTTACGGCCGGCGTTCATCCGCGCTTCAGTTCGGAGCTTGCACCCCTCCCCTTAACGTTCGGACACTGGCCAGGCATCAGCCCCTATACGTCAGCTTGCGCTTTAGCAGGGACCTGTGTTTTTGTTAAACAGTCGCTTGATGTCTTTCGCTGCGGCCCGACGTGACGTCGGGCAGGCCTTATTCCTAAGTTACGGCCGCTGAATTGCCGAGTTCCTAAACGAAAGTTCTCTCGTTCACCTTGGCACACTTATGCCCACCCACCTGTGTCGGTTTACGGTACGGATAATATTAATTTGGCTCTAGAGGTTTTTCTTGGTAACTTAATTGACTAAATTGAGTCTGCTAATGCTTTCTCTTTGGCCAGTTCTCAAGCTTAATAACTACCGCATTTCTCGGTAATCACCCAATCGCCAGCCACGCCTATAGCCAAAAAACGCTCAGTCTCATAAATTACGTTACCCCATTGAAAATTAATATTAGTGCTGGAATATTAACCAGCTCTTCCATCGACTACGCCTTTCGGCCTCGCCTTAGGATCGACTAACCCTGGGACGATTTGCGTTGCCCAGGAAACCTTGGGTTTACGGTGTGTGGGGTTTTCACCCACATTTTTGCTACTTATGCCAACATTCTCCCTTCTATGACCTCCACAGTTCCTCGCGGATACTGCTTCGGCGGTCATAGAATGCTCCCCTACCCCCTCCGACGAAAAGTCGGAGAGCCGCATATTCGGTACCAGATTTGAGCCCCGATACATTTTCGGCGCAAAATAACTCGACCAGTGAGCTATTACGCTTTCTTT
>Ga0209777_10001253_pt1 | contig 37871 bp, 33 predicted proteins | sample FrelakmetHBP12HB_FD_187147 | JGI IMG/M metagenome (GOLD analysis project Ga0209777, IMG submission 187147) | Freshwater lake sediment microbial communities from the University of Notre Dame, USA, for methane emissions studies -HBP12 HB (SPAdes)... | ecosystem: Environmental > Aquatic >...
TTAGGCGCTTAGGGGATTGATATCGACAAAAGATTGTCGATATGCCTAAGCGGCAATGCCAATGATCTCAAAAATGTTCTGCATCTCACTTTGGATGGTTTCATAATGGACGTCAATGTTGGATTGGTTACTTGGCTTTCGTCCGGGTTTAGGGTTGAGATTCCCAGCAAGCAGAGGGATCAAAACCTTTTCGCGCAACACGATGAATCCCGCCATAGCTCGCAGGCCCTCTGGGGAGGCTTCATAAAACCGAGAGTGCTTGATTCGCCGGACCAAGTCCTTGCCACGGAGCTTTTTCAGATCATAGGAAGCGTGACGGGCCTGATAGTTTGGGACGGAATCGCCAAGGATTTCTTTGACTTTTGCTGCAACGTCCGACGCCGCGAACCCTCGTGGACTGACCGAGAGAGTCATTACTCCCTCCATCACGGCCCGGATTCGAGGCCGATTGACATCGACGCCTCCGACTCGGGTCCGCCCGACCTTCGAGGCAAGAGGCCATGTGTCCAATCTCATGTTATCAATGGACGAAGCGTCCACCCCTCGCAAAACCTTCAGGAACCGTTCCATGATGCCCTTGAGCAGGGCAATAATCTGGGGAAAGTGATCGATCCGCTTCCGACAGTGCAGTTGCTTGGTGTTGTGAACGATCACCTCGATTCGCAGGACGCGTTCGCCTTTGCTATACATCTTGATCGTCAACTTCCCGAAATGGATTTTGAAGATCGTCAGATCATAGACAGGTCTCTCGACCACGGCCTCGCACCGAGGAGAGGTTCGTCTCTTCTTCCATTGAAAGAGAGGGCGATGCTTGGAGCCAAAGATGGTCTTGACCATCTTGAGGTTCAAGGGGGCTCGCGTCCGATCAATGACCCCCTGAAACACCTGATCCAGGTATCGTCCTCGCGTAAAGAGAAGGTTGCGGCTATATTCGCTTTGGTAGACCGAGTAGGAATAGATAAATCCACTTCCCTTCTGTTCCGAGATGTCCAGAGCGAAACACAGACAGCCGTAAATCCAACGCTCACAGGCCTGAACCAGGCGCCCTACAGAGCTTGAGGCTCTCATGGTGTCTGCGATTCTGGCCAAGCCTGTGGCGTCGGAAACCTCGGTAAAGCAGTTGCCCTCTTTGGTGAAGGAGACCTTGCTTTTCTGAGCCTGACGGGCCACGTATTCGTGACCATTCAGGATCACTTGAGCATTAAAGGGAGGATGGGGACAAAGTTTGATGGTCAGATGTCCCCACTCTGGGTCCAGGATGTGGAACGAATACTGATTGACGTAAGAGGCCTTGGTTTTGATGTTGGTGATGCCCTTCTCGGAGCGGTGGACTTGGAAGACGGGCATGGGTGCCAGGGCAGCAATGATGCAGAAGAGGCCTCGGAAAGCAGGGTCTTTGGGGATATGTTCTTCGGCCAATTCATGCTTGCGTTCCCCACGTTGAGAGTGAATCAACGCAATGCCCTGTTTCTTGGCATAAGCATGAATCCGTCGACTAAACCGTCCCGCAAATCGCATGAGATGGGTATTGTCCAAGTCATCATCGCTGCCCCTCATCTGGCGCCACCAAGTTCGGAATCCTCCGGGGGACTGGGCCATAATGAAATAGGCATTGAGCACAATGCGATCAACACAATCATAAGTTCCAGTAAGATAAGGCTGATAGGATTGACAGAATTCATCGGGCATCTTCATCGGTCTTTCCCCCCTGGAGACATGGATGACAGGATAGGAGAAGTGATCGATGAAGTCAATGGCCCCGAAAGACGGACGAGACTCATGAGGAGTTATCCACAGGGGAGGAAAGAACAGAGAGACGTTAACCCATCCCCATCGAGGAGTAGCTGGGCCGCCCGAAGGGCAAAATCTCGGAGCTCTTGTAGCACTCTGTGGATAACTCAACAGCATTGCCATCGCACCCTTCTTAAAGGTATACCAGCGTGGAGTCTATTCGATGATCGCTTCAGACTACAAAGTTATCAATAACGACTGCCCCGAAGGGGCCACCTCTTCCGGGCAAAGTCCCGGACGAGGCGTAGATTCTTACAAAGTGAAATCTGAGATTTTGTCTCTAAGAATTTCAGATTTGTGCCCAAGAATCTCTCCTCCCCTGGTGGGAGGAGATTAAGAGGAGGGGGGACCAAATTCCTTTTGTCCACCCTCACCCTAACCCTCCCCCATCGAGAGGGAGGGGACTAAAGCTGAAGAAATTTCAAATATCTTTGATTAGTCTTAGAGAACTCCAATTGGATATTTTTGTAAGACCAAATTATAATTGAGTTTTCGCTATATCGTCTTGTCTTAAGGATTCCTATATGCGTCGCTATTTCATTTTCGCCTCTGCCGGGTTGGGCCTTCTGATGTATTCTATTGACAGCACAGCGGTGGCTGTGGCCTTCCCCCACCTTATAAAAGACCTGGGCACGAATATCCTCTGGGCGGCGTGGACGATTTCAATCTACCTGATCGGGGTTACGAGCGTGATGCCGCTCATGGGCAAGCTGAGCGATAGCTTCGGCCGCAAAAAGGTTTTTCTGATTTCTCTTATCGTTTTTACCGCCAGTTCCTTTGCGTGTGGCCTCGCACCCAATATCTACAGCCTGGTGGCATTCAGGTTCCTTCAGGGGATTGGAGGAGCGAGTTTTCTTCCAACGGCAGCAGGCATCGTGAGTGACCAATTTCCAGAGCATCGGGAGAGGGCCATTGGCCTGTTTACGAGTATCTTTCCCATAGGAGGGATTATCGGTCCAAACTTAGGGGGCTGGATTGTAAGTCAGTATTCCTGGCGATATATCTTCTATATCAATCTGCCAATTGGCATCGGTCTGATAGCCCTGGTTATGGTCTTACTCGAGGACTCAAAGGTTCTTTCCCGGCCCCACATCGACTTTGTGGGAGCTTCTTTTTTCTTTGGGGCGGTACTCTTCCTCATGTTCGGCTTAAATCTCACTGCTGAGAGCTTCTCCGCCTCATCCCTCCTTCTATCCGGCCTCCTTTTAATCGTCAGTTTCTTTTTTATTTACCTATTTTTTCGTCAAGAGAAGAAGGATTCCGATCCCATCCTCGATCTGGCGTTGTTGAGATCAAAGCCCTTTATGGCAGCAAACGTATATAACCTGATTGTAGGTGTCGGATTCCTGGGAGTCTTTGCCTTTATTCCACTCTACGCCACTTCGGTGCATAAGTTATCCATCCTTGCCAGCGGTGTGATACTGACGCCTCGTTCTTTCGCGGTCATTCCTTCCTCGGCGATAACGAGCTTTCTACTCAAGCGATGGGGTTACCGATGGCCGATGATTTCCGGTTTGTTCATCGTCTCCCTTTCAACAATCCTTCTCGGAGGGCCAGGGGTTCATCTGATGAGAGCGATCGGGGGCCATTTAGGAATCGCCGAGATTCTGGCCATCCTGGTCATGTTTACTGGAATTGGTATGGGACTTACGTTGCCGGCCTCCAACAACGCATGTATCGAGTTGATGCCCGAAAGAGTGGCTACCATCACAGGGCTTCGAGGAATGTGCAGATCGGTTGGAGGAGCGTTTGGGATTTCAATCATGACCATCATCCTCCATTCGAGTTCGACTCCTGCCAATGGCTTCAGGACTGCCTTCATCTCTTTTGGCCTGGTGCTTCTATTTGCAATCCCTCTCGTCTTTTTCATGCCCAGCGGTTACCAGCCCAGGCTGCGACCGCCACAGATCGCATAGTTCTGACCGGTGATAAAGTTTGCCTCGTCAGAAGCGAGAAAAGCGACGAGATAAGCCACTTCCTCAGGTCTCCCGACCCTCTTCAGGTAAGTGCCCTCCACAAGCTTCTTCTGGGTTTCGGGATCGAGCTCGTACTGGAGAGCGGTTTCGATGGGCCCCGGTGAAACACAGTTGACCGTGATGCCGTGAGAGCCCAACTCCTTGGCCAATGCCTTTGTAAAACCGATGACGCCGGCCTTCGCCGCGGTATAATCGGCCATTCCAATCGAGGAGCCCATCATGCCGGCAACGGATGCGATGTTGATAATCTTGCCCCCTCCACGTTCTATCATCGGCTTAATGGCCTCGTGGCAGCATATGAGCGTGCCCTTAAGGTTTAAATCGATCACCGTGTTCCAGCCCTTCTCTTCCATCTCGTGAAAATGGCCTGGCTTGCGGAACTTCGCGCTTCCACCCGCGACATTGACCAGGAGGTCGATTCTGCCGAATTGGTCCAGGGCGGCCTTCACCATTGCCTTGACGTCTCCGGACCCCGTCACGTCGGTCACAGACACCAGGGCTTTGCGCCCCATGGCCCTAATGTCGTCTGCCACTTTCTTTGCAGGTTCCGCGGCGATATCGCTTACGACCACGGAAGCTCCCTCCCTGGCAAGGGCAAGGGCAATCGCACTCCCTATGCCGCCGCCCCCGCCGGTTACAATTGCAACCCTGTTTTCAAGTTTCATTTTCTCCTCCTCACTCGCCCTTTCTTTGCTATAACCCGATTCTATGAAACCCTATGTGGAATGTCAACAAGAAAGCCCTCCGCAGGTATCCTCTCGCTTATTCGCGGGAGTAGAGCCCCGGACTTGATCCGGGGCAGAGTTCTTCCGCCTGAAGGCTCGACTCCAGGTCCACCTTCGCCGAAGAGGTGAGGGGGATACCGCAGAGGTAATACCTCAGCGAAAGGCGAAAGAATTCCTGGTCTCTTGCAGAGCCCTCAGAGGACAATGGTGGCAATTCGTGTTGATATGCCGCTCAATATGCCATATAATCATACCAAAAGTAAGTAAATTGGGAGGACATTAGTGCCTACTGTGACGGTTCGTTCTTCAAAAACGAAGGTCACGGTCACCCTGAGCAGTGATTTAGTTCGCAAGCTCGATGAACTCCTCGGTACTCCTGAGCCGAGTTCCCGAAGCCAATTGGTGGAAGAGGCCCTCCGCAGGTGGCTATATGACGAAGCCAAAGAGGAACTTGAGCGCCAGACCGAGGCGTATTACCATTCCCTTTCCGGAGCGGAGCGTAAGGAAGACCGCCAATGGTCCAAGGCAACGGCCCATTCAGCCAAGCACCTGTGGGATAAATAGGACGATGTCATATCCACGGCATGGTGAAATCTACCTGGTCAAGCTCCCAGGGCATCCCTCTGACCCGAAGGATTGTCCGGCTCTTGTTGTTTCCATGGATGTCAGGAATCGCCTGGCCAATGATGTCATCGTCGTGCCCCTTTCCTCGACTCTTCGTCCGGCTCCAACTCATGTGGAGTTGCCCGCAGGAGAGGGAGACCTTTAAGAAAATTCAATGGCGAAATGCGAACAGATCACCACTCTCGACAAGTCTTTTCTCGTTCGTGGCCCCTTCGCCGGAACGATCAATCCTCTCCTCATGGGAGAAATTGAAAAGGCCATCCAGTGGAGTAGGCACAGATCAGGCCGTTGTTACAGGAACAAGAGAACAAGAGTATTTGTGACAGTGCCGAATCGGGAAAAGCACCCATCCGGTGAGCGGCAGCATTCTGGTCTACAACAGGATCATGAGTATGCAAGAGATCGAGTACATTTTCTATTTGGTCGCAGAGGAGACTAACAGGCTGAGGGTTACCGCCCGGAAGGATAAAGGCGAAATCCTGGAGTTTGTTGCTCAGTATGAAGCGGTGATCTCAGGAGAATGGAGGCCAGTGGTGCGATATGATACTGCACATGGCTTTGCCCATAGAGATGTAATCAGGGCAAATGGCGACGTGGTAAAGCAGCCACTCTTTTTTGAGACTTTTAACCTCGCATTTACCTTTGCCACGCTTGATTTAAAGATGAATTGGAGGCAATTTAGGGAAGACCTCGAAAAGGAGTTGATAAAATGACCAGAGATGAAGTGATCAAGAAGAACCTGGACCTTCACTCAGAGTGGATGAAGTACGTGTTTGAGAACCCGGATGTCCTTGACAGGATTCCGAAGGGTGCTGTTCTCATCATTCTGCCCGAGGACGACAAAGAACTCTATGCGGAGAACCATAGGGTCCTGGAGGAGAACAAGCGGAAGGGTGTCTCTGTTTTCGTGGTCACCATGAAGATGCCGAAGCCGCAGATATCAAGCATCGAGATTATCGCGGCATAGATCTCGCAATGGATGACAGGTGAACAACATAAACCTTTTCTCCTGGTTTCTTCCTGTACTCGCCATTTTCCAAAATCTTGCCTCAGTGCAACATTCCAAATGGTAATCAACGGCACGGACCCTTGGCTTTGGTCCATTTTTCATATCGAAAACCCCTCAAAGCGGAAACATCTTGGCAACCTATTCGATGTTTCGAGGCTAATACAATTCATTGCGGGTATTCCGTAACGGGGAAGTTCACTGAGATAGAAAGGACTTTTCTATAATCCATCTTTAGTCTTGACACTTTCTGTTTGACGGGAAAAAATAACACGCATTACTGAACCATCGAGGCCACCCATGCAAGGATTAGTGACAGACCGTGTTTTTGCTTCGGCATTGGACTGTAAGTACAAGAGTTTCCTCCAACTTAACGGTCACCACGGAACCAAATCCGAATATGAGGAGCATACGATACACTCTGATGGTATGTATCAAATTGCGGCGCTCACCCGCATGGAAGCACAGCACTTGCCGCCAGAGATTCTCCATGTTAAGTGCCTAACTCCCTCAGTACCCACACTTGACAAACAGATTGTGGTGGTCAAGTGTGTAGAGGCGAAAGGATTAACCTCTGATGAGATTGTGCTTGTTCGGGGTAAAAGGAACAGCGATTCCTTCGAACCTGTTTTCTTTTACAGATATGAGGAGATTTCTCAAAGAGAGAAGTTGCTGCTTGCCTACAAAGCCACGGTTCTTGGAAAGACAGGGGGTATCATGCCTACCCACGGGCAAATTATCTATGGGGAGGAATTCCATACAGCCAGGGTTAACCTCATCTCTTTTGTCGCCAAAGCCGAACAGATTGTCCAGGAGATACACAAACTAAGCGGCCAGAAGGAACAACCGCTATTTCTTTGCCCTCACTGCGATGTTTGCGAGTTTCTCACCAAATGCCGTTCTAAGGCAGTTGAAGAAGACAACATGAGCCTTATTCAAGGAATGCATCGGAGACACATTGAAGAGCAGCACAAGAGAGGAATCTTCACATTGCATCAGTTCTCGTACACATTCCGTCCAAGGAGGATACCCAAAAGAGCGAAGAACCCTTCTAAACCGCGTTATTTCGCCTTGCAGGCGCAAGCCCTCCGAGAAAACAAAGTCTATATCCATGGTACGCCCGAACTTTCAAATGGTGATCCGTCCATTTACTTTGACATAGAAGGCATCCCAGGACGTTGCTTCCATTATCTTATCGGGATGCTGGTCGTTGGTAGCGAAAAAGTGACCTATCAGTTTTTTTGGGCAGACGCTAAGAACCAGCAAGTAAACATGTTTAGAGAGTTCTGTAACTCTGCAGCAAAGTTCCCGGGAGCTCCCCTATTTCACTATGGCCAATACGATCTGAAGGCTCTCAGGGAAATGAAACATAACGTGGAGAAAGGGTATGGACCACTTATGGATAAAATAGTGGCCTCCTGCCACAATGTCCTATCAGTCCTCTATCCTCACTGCTACTTCCCGGTTTATTCCAACCGAATGAGGGATGTTGCTCGCTTCCTTGGATATGAATTCAAAGGCACAATCCTTACTGGCATTGAGAGCATTATATTCCGAGAGAGATGGGAGAAGACAGCAGATAATACCCTGAAAGAGGCGCTAATCACATACAATAGGGAAGATTGTGAAGCGCTCAGGATGATATGCAGTTTCATTAGAAAGAGCAAAGTACTTGCCTCTGGGCACCAAAAGGTTCCTGGGAGGAATGAGGAGATGATCCCCGCTGAATCACTTCGTAGGGCGGGAGAAGGAAATAGGCCGGTGTTCAGGAAGGCTGAGTTCGCATACCCGGAATTTGCGGTTGTCAACAAATGCGCATACTTTGACTATCAACGGGATCACGTCTTCGCGAGGACTCGACGCCTACACAAGAAAGCACGTTCAGCTTGTGGGCAGAGGAGCAAGAGAAGGCTCTCCTTGACTACGGTGGTTTCTGTTAATCACAACAGATGCGTGGCATGCAATAGCCGCAGAATCACAAATGAGAGAACGGTACAGCGGTGGCTTATCGACCTCAAATACTTCAAAACCGGCATTGGGGTTAAGAGGTGGCAACCTCGTTACATAATTCGGCAGTATTATTGCCGAGCTTGTGGGGAGACTTTCTTGTCTCCGGATGTCCCTTTCAGTGCAACCAGTAATAGCATATACGGGCATGGGCTAATCTGCTGGTGTGTGTACAACAATATCGTGGGAAAGCAGACGATGCTCCAGGTAACACGTGGTCTTAGCGACATATTCGGCTTGAACATTCCCGATGATGCGACATACCGTTTTAAACGAATGTTAGCATCATATTATAAACCATTGTGTGACGAAATACTCGCTTCCATGCTTTGCGATAATGTTTTACATATAGATGAAACACCGGTTAAGTTGAGAAAAACAACTGCCTATGTGTGGGCTTTGTCCAGTGCGACGAAGGTATACTATTTATTTAGAGAGTCGCGGGAAGCCACTTTCTTGCAGGATCTTCTGCGAGGATATCAGGGTATTCTGGTTTCAGACTTCTTCACGGCTTATGATTCCCTGCAGTGTCGATAGCAGAAGTGTCTTGTGCACCTTATGCGAGACAGGAATGACGACCTCCGAAGAAATCCGTATGACGAGGAGCTACGCTCCGTAGCTGAGCCCTTTGGCAAGTTGCTAAAGGACATTGTCCTAACGATTGATCGCTATGGACTTCGGAGGTTTCACCTACATAAACACATAAAGGCTGCGGACAGATTCTGCTCCAAAATCGTAAGAAGCCAATATTTTTCGGATTACGCCCTGAAGTATCAGAAGCGGTTTGATAAATATGGGGATAGGCTTTTTACTTTTTTACGCTACGACGACGTTCCGTGGAATAACAACAATGCTGAACATGCAATTCATTACTTTGCAAAACTACGGAGATTCACTGACGGCACTTTCACAAAAACTTCTGTCGAGGAACTGCTGGCGATACTCACTGTGCTGGAGACCTGCGAGTATAATCGGATCAACCCTCTGAAGTTTCTCCTCTCAGGCAAAAACCAGCTACGTTGGATGAAAAATTAACCGCAGACACAGAGATCCAGAGTTGGGTTTTCAATCAGACATCAATTGATGATTTTTACCCGTAATCATTGAATCCCAGAATCGTTCCAGACCAGCATTAGTAGGTGCAATCGGTGTCGGAAGTTGGCGGAACGGTTCTTGGCTTGGTCTGCAATCAGACAAGAACATCAATGATTCCTGATGGTGAGCGATCTGCAAAAGCGAGCAACGGATTCGGTCCCTCGATCAACCTTCAGGATAGATGAATCCTTCGATGTTGACCTTCTTGGGTTGGACTTTTCGATAATTCTCCAGGACCTCTGCTGAGTCCTTTCCGGGGAAGAAGGTGCGGTGCATGCTTGTTGAGGCGCAGCCCGGGAGAAAAATCCCCCGGTCTTTGTATTTGTCCGAGCAATCGCCAACGACGAAAACATAGGACTTCGGAGGATTGTGGTCCAGCCGGTCCGGAACCTCTGCATCCCTTCCGAGGATGAAAGTGATCTTATCAACCTCTTCGATGAGTTTCGGATTTGCGAGATAGACGTCAAGGCCTGTGCGCGTAAAGTGAAGGCATCCATCGCAGGCCCCTCCCATATAAACATCGATCTTCGGATGAAGTCCGATGAGATGAATATTTCCGCGACGGAAAGGCCGCTTCAGCTTTTCGATTGAAGCGCCGTATACTTCGATATCCTCCAAGGTTGCCACTCCCATGCCCTTCATCTCTGCTGCGCGGAGCATCGGAACATCATGCTTGGCCTCAAAGCCCATTAGCGTTGCACCGATCGTATCAACGGCAACAGGGTCTTTTCCGGCGAGGATGACATTGAAGTTCTTGATCAAATCCTCAGGAAACGGAGACCCCGGACCCTGTCCCTGCATGGGCCACAGGGCGTCCACGATGGAAAGATGGGGGCGCAGAAGTTTAAGCATGTCGACCATCTTCTGGTGCATGTCCGCCCTGTGGTTGCGAATGGCGTCATACCAGTCGAGGCTTCCCTGATTCATCTTCAGGGCGAGGGAGATCAGGGTAAGCTTGTGGACCTTCATCTTCGGGAGATAGATGAGGACATCGGCGTCAAGCATTGTCTTTGGCAGGTAAACGGGCTTGAATAGGACCATCGGATCAGGTACCTGAACCTTGACCCGCTTGTCCTGCTCCAGTGGCAAGACCCGGTCCGCCCCGCCGCGCAGGGCAGCGGCCTTGATGCCGGAGACCTCGAAGGATTCGGCTGTGTCAGCGCCAATGGAGCTCCGGTCTGCCACAACGATTTCCTTGGGACGGGTTTCATCCCGGATGAGACGCATAAAGGCTTCTACGACCCTTGGGTCTGCAGCGATTCCTGAATCCGGTTTGACCGCCCAGCATGCGTTGGCGCGGACGACAACCTTGTCCCCGTTCTTTATTACCGACCGGATTCCTCCAACGGCGTCTATGGCTTCTTTCAGCATTCCATAGACGACCCGAACGCTTTCTTCATCGTAATTTCCCGGAGTTCCGGGGATGTGATCCCGATGGATCACGGAAACTCTTGTCTTTGGCAAAGAAAATTCCTCCCTCCTGGAAATGAATCTTTAGCAAAAGCATTAAAGGTAATCACATAACTTTACGTAGGGCAGGCCTTTAGGCCTGCTTATAGCAAGGCTAAAGCCTTGCCCTACAAAATGCATTCTTTATGCTCCCACAGGTGAAGGTCAGGTGCTAAAACTGGTTCCTGTGGAGCCAGCTCCCTTCGGGCCGTCGTTTCCGGGGAGCCCCTTCTTCTCCGGGTATGCCGATTTTTAAGACACAGACCAGTTCGTAATCCCCGGGAATGGCCAGCACTTTCTCAGCCTCTTTTTTCCCCTCATCCCAATAAGAAACGATGCAGGTTCCGAGGCCGTCAGCGACGGCTGCCAGAGCGATATTTTCGATAGAGAGCCATCCATTGGTCGTTTGTTCTTTGCCGACGCATACGGCAACAACGCTGGCATTTTCAAAGGATTTTTTCTGAAAGAGGGCCCTCTCCTCGACGTTTTTCTGGGTTTCCCCCGGCCCCGGAGTGAACTGCCGATTGAGTTGATATTTGATCTCCCCAAGCTGGTCGATGATCTTCTGATCATCAACGATGATGAACTCCCATGGCTGGCGGTTTCCTGCTGAGGGTGCCTTTGCGCCTGCAACGAGAAGTCTTTGCAATTGGTCATCAGTGGCTTTTTTCTTGTAGACCCGGATTGATCTTCTCTTTTCAATTGCCTCATAAACGTCCATAGCCATCCTCCTTGTCTGTAGAAAATGATTACACTGATTCAAAGAACGATTACACCGGTAATAAATAGAACCTGGTCGCCGAGCGGGCCTGAAATCGGATTTCCATGCTTCGAGAGCGCCGTCCGGGCATGGGTCATTAGGTACAAAATAACATGTCTGTGATTCGTGTCGGCGAACACGGGTTCTTGTAGGGACAGGGTATGCCCTGGCCAACTCCCTCACCCATATCGATAAGAGAGAGGAATGTCAACTGTCAAGGGGAGGGAGGAAGAAGTCATTATTGACAGACAAAACAAAGCTCCCCTATAATAGTTTCTCGAAGATGAAATTCGTATGCTGCACGAACAAGAATCCAGGTGAAACACGCGCGTGAAGGAGGAGAGACGATGAGTGAAAAGAGTGAAGTCAGGGATGGCATGAGGATTGACTGGGACGTTCCCATCACCATGGACGATGGCCTGGTCCTTTGGGCCGACATCTATCGCCCGCCCCAGGAGGGCAAATATCCTGTGATTTTGAGCTACGGCCCCTACGCCAAAGGGCTTCCCTTCCAGGAGGGATATCCCGACCAGTGGCAAAGGATGGCTGAACAGCATCCGGACGTGACCGAGGGTTCCACGAACAAGTATCAGAACTGGGAGGTTGTCGATCCGGAGAAATGGGTTCCGGATGGTTACGTCTGTGTGCGCGTCGACTCACGGGGCTGCGGCCGCTCGCCCGGATATATCGATCATTTCTCTCCGCGGGAGACCCGCGACTTCTATCTCTGCATTGAATGGGCCGGGGTACAGCCCTGGAGTAACGGTAAGGTGGGTCTACTCGGCATATCCTATTACGCCATCAACCAGTGGCATGTGGCTTCGCTCCAGCCTCCCCATCTCGCTGCGATGATCCCCTGGGAAGGGGCTGCCGATTGGTACCGCGACATGTGTTATCACGGAGGGATCCTCAGCACCTTCTGGGCCAATTGGTACAAGAAGCAGGTGATGACGGTCCAGTACGGTCTGGGAAAACGAGGGCCCGTCGATCCTAATTCAGGCTTGCTGGTGGCGGGCGACGAGACTCTATCGGACGAAGAGCTTGCAAAGAACCGGACAGATCTTGGGGCGGCGATCAAAGCCCATCCCCTCGATGACCAATACCACCGGGAGAGATCGCCCGACTGGGCCAAGATCGATGTTCCCCTGTTCTCAGCCGCCAACTGGGGTGGTCAGGGGCTTCACCCACGCGGAAACTTCGAGGGGTTCGTCCGTTCCGCGTCAAAGCAGAAATGGCTTGAAGCACATGGAATCGAGCACTGGACGGAGTTCTACACCCGTTATGGCTTCACCCTCCAGAAACGTTTCTTCGACCGCTTTCTGAAAGGTCTCGACAACGGTTGGAAGAAACAGCCAAAAGTGCAGCTTCAGGTCCGAAAGATTGACGGCTTTGTCCAGCGTGTGGAAAAGGAGTGGCCGTTGGCCCGGACCCAGTGGACCAGGTTCTACCTCAACCCGGCTGACTGCAGCCTCAGTAAGAGACCGGTGGAGAAAGGAGGGGGGATTGAATATGATGCTCTCGGTGATGGACTCACCTTCATGACACCTCCCCTCAGGGAAGAAGCCGAAATTACGGGCCCCGTTGCCTCGAAGCTGTTCGTCTCGTCCTCCACGACGGATGCGGACATCTTCATGGTCCTCCGGGTTTTCTCTCCTGACATGAAAGAGGTGGTCTTCCAGGGAGCCCTCGATCCTCACACCCCGATTGCTCAGGGATGGCTGAGGGCCTCGCACCGAAAGCTCGATCCAAAACTGAGCACGAAATATCGGCCCTACCATACCCATGATATCAAGGAACCGCTCACTCCTGGAAAGACCTACGAACTTGACGTCGAAATCTGGCCCACCAGTATCGTCGTTCCAGCGGGATACCGGGTTGCGCTGACCGTTCGAGGGAAAGACTATGAATATTCCGGCGGCGGGGCGCGGCTGAAGACCTTCGTCAACGAGATGAAGGGCTGCGGTCCCTTCCTCCACGATGATCCGGATGATCGTCCGGCGTCCATATTCGGTGGCAAGAACACGGTCCACGCAGGAGGGAAGAAAGGTTCCTATCTTCTCCTGCCGATTATTCCGAAAAAATAGTGCTCTCCTACAGACCTCAGTGGGGCGGGTGTAAAACCCGCCCCCACATCTTCCGATGAATGGACATTTTCTTCTGGCTTTGTCTTGACAAATCCTGCCCTCCTCGGATAGAATGCAACAAATGTTGATAATGCGCTCAAATGAGCAAACAAGCGAAAGAAGGAGGAAACGGCAATGGTTAAGAAAGTGACTTATGCAATGGAAGAGATGTCCTATCCCGATGTTCAGGCAATTTTGAAAACGACGGATGTCGTCCTGATTCCGATCGGGAGCCAGGAAAAGCACGGGCCCCATATCCCTTTGTCCACGGACTCGATTGCAACGATCATGACGACCAAAGGGGCGGCCCAGAAGGCGAAGGTGCCTTATACGCCGATGATCCCTGTCGGCTATTCTCCTCATCATATGGGAAGGGTCAATGACGGCATTGGAAGTCTCACCTTCACCGGAGAGACATTAAGGCGCATTGTCTACGAGATCGGGAGAAGCCTGATCTATCACGGTTTCAACAAACTGATCTATGTGAGCCAGCATGCCTCCAACTCGAAGGTGGTCGATGAGGTCCTCCGTCGCCTGCGCTACGAAACAGGATGCTTTGTGGCATGGTATCTGACGCCCACAGAGCGGAAGACGCAGGTCATCAATGACATTCTGGATGAGAAAATCGCCTGGCATTCCGGAGAGATGGAGACGGCCCAGTGCATGGCCTACGACGAGTCGATCGTCCATATGGATAGGGCGAAGAAACATACCGCCCACGCCCCGGCATGGATGGGGCCTGCCTTTGCGAAGACGGACGGGGTCCCCACCGTCATCTTCCAGGGCTCTGAGAACATCACGATCCCTATGGAGCACCATGAGTATGCCGAAGAGGCGACGATCGGAGACCCCTTCCTTGGTACCAAGGAGAAGGGAAGGAAGATTTTCGAAAAGGCAGCCCAGAATCTGGCTGATTTCATCGAAGAGGTGAGAAAGTTCCCGGTGGAGGTGAAGGGCCGGGATTATGACTTCAGGGCGTGGTAAGGCTGGAGGGGCATTTCTCACCACAGAGACACAGAGGGCACAGAGGAGGAAATTTTTGTCTGTCCCGGGAACGAACCGGGACAGACAAAAAGCCTCGCCCTCCGGGAAGAAAGGACAGCCAAGAAAGGATTCTGAATGAAACCAAAAATCAAAAAAGTGGATTCCATTGAAGGCGTCCCACATCCGCGGGCTTCTTATTCACTCTACACGCAGATCGGGAATCTCATCTTTCTGGCCGGGCAGACGCCCATGGACCCGAAGACGCGGGAGATTCCCAAGACTTTTTCCGAACAGGCTCACCTGGTTCTGAACAGCATCAAGAGGATATTGGAAGCAGCAGGGACCTCCCTGGACCATGTTTTGAAGACGACGGTTTACCTGAAGGATCGGAAGTATCACAAGGAGTACGACGAGATTTACAGGAGCTACTTCCCGAACGGGTTTCCTGCCCGTGCCACGGTTGTGGCAGAGCTGATGCACGAAGATTTCATGATCGAAATCGAAGCAATCGCCTGGGTCCCCAAATAAATTCGGAATGCGGATTGCCGATTGCGGAATGGAAAGACGAAAATTGAAAAGTAATGCATGGCGACACAGGCAGTTTGTCATTCCGGGCTTGACCCGGAATCCAGCGTCTTCCTGGACTCCTGCGTTCGCAGGAATGACGTGCTTTGCCAGGGCCACTGCCGATGCGTATAGTTCTGTTTTGACTCAACGACCAAGCGACCAAACGACGATACGACTAAGAAGGGTTTATCCATGAGGCTTAAAGACAAGGTGGTGATTGTTACCGGTTCTGCAGGGGGGTTGGGGTTCTACTTTTGTAAAGCCTTCCTGAAGGAAGGTGCCAAGGTCGCGGTAAACGATATTTCAGGGGAGCTGGTCGACAAAGCAGTGAGAGAACTCTCTTCCCCAGGCCAGGTCATCGGAGTCGTCGCCAACGTCTGCCAACGGTCTGCCATCGAAAACATGGTTGCCAAGGTTGTCGAGAAATTCGGTCGTCTGGACATCTTGGTGAATAATGCGGGAGGTAGTCTCCACACCCCGTATAAGTTTGAAGAGATTTCGGAAGAACACTGGGACCGCGTCGTTGATGTGAACCTTAAGGGGACCTTTCTCTGCTGCCAGGGCGCTGTCAAGCAGTTTCGAAAGCAGGGGGGAGGGGGCAAAATCGTAAATGTGTCTGCCCTGGCCGGCCGGTGGCTGGGTTCTCTTGCGGGATGCCATTATACCTCGTCAAAGGCAGGAGTGATCGGTCTGACGCGGCATCTCGCCCATGAGTTAGGGCCGGAAGGGATCTATGTCAATGCTATTGCTCCTACGATTACCATGGCCAACCAGAGGACCATCGATCTGTGGAATGCCAGACCGGAGGAATACAGGCAGAAGATTCTTTCAGAAGTGCCTTTGAGACGCCTGAGCAGACCGGAGGAAGTGGCTGCTGCGGTCATTTTCCTCTGCACGGATGAAGCGAGCTATCTCACCGGAGTGACCCTGGACGTCAATGGAGGAAGGTTTTTCAGTTGATTTCAGATTTTAGATTGCAGATCGCAGATTGAAAGGCTGAAACATCTCAAATCTGAAATCTGAGATCTCAAATTGAGATGGCCCGATTATTCTCAAGGGGAGGATGCGATGATCTTCAAGAATCGAGTCAAACAAGCGCTCAAAGAGGGGAAGGTGGTTTTCGGTCCCATGGTCTCCGAGATCAGGTCTCCGGGAATAGCCATCTTACTTGCTCAGGCGGGATTTGATTTCTTCTTCATCGATATGGAACACTCGTGTTTCACAACAGAGACCATGAGTGATATGATCCTGGCAGCCCGTGCTGCCGGAATCACTCCGATCGTGAGACCATCCAGCAGAGTCTCTTCTGACTATCTTTCGAGACCCCTCGATTCGGGCGCCGGGGGACTCCTCATTCCACAGATTCAGACGCGGGAAGATGTGGAGAAGATCGTAAAGTGGTGCCGCTATTATCCGATCGGAGAACGGGGGATGTCCCTCTCGCGGCAGCATACCTTCTTCGAAGGGGGACAGGCGCAGGAGACGATGAATCAGCTCAACGAGGAAGTCCTCCTCATTCTCCAGATCGAACACCGCGATGCCCTTGAGAATCTTCCGGACCTTCTCTCCGTTCCGGGAATCGATGTTGCCTTTGTGGGACCCGCTGATCTCTCCGCTTCCCTAAGGAAACCCGGCCGGAGCGACGCCCCTGAGGTCGTCAAGGCTATTCACCGGGTGATCGAGGTATCCAGAGAACACGGTATCGTTCCGGGTGTCCACACCGATTCTCTGAAGACGGCAAAATACTGGATCGGTGAAGGGGCTCGAATGATCGGATTTTATACGGATATCAAACTCATTCTGGAGATCAGCAAGAACTACACAAAAGAGCTCAGAACCTACATCGATGAGATGATGGGTAAGACAAAAACTGGGGGCCAGTAGGCCGACATGAGTCCTCGCAAGGAAAGGGCATCGCTTGACGAAAGAGACCTTCTCAGGATCTGCTACCTCTACTACAGAGAGGAAAAGACGCAGGAGGAGATCTCTTCCATTTTTGGACTGAGCCGTTTCAAGGTCAACCGTCTTCTCAAGGAGGCACGGAACCGGGGCCTTGTGACTATTGAGATCAACGACCCCCATGAGAAACTGACGGAGACGGAGGTTGAGCTGGCGAAGCGATTTGGTCTCAAGGAAGCGATCGTTGTCCGGATCAACCGGTTCAGTGGTAAGCCTCCCCTCGAGCAGATCGGTGAAGCTGGAGCCCAGTATTTGACCCGCATTATTCACGGTTACAGCGTACTTGGAATCGCATGGGGAAGGACCCTTTATCACCTCGTGAAGAATGTGAAACCTATTGAGGTAAAGGACCTTGCGGTTGTCCAGATCAGCGGAGGGCTCGGGACGATCGAAGGAACGGACACGAACATCCTGACCATGATGTTAAGCCAGAGACTGGGCGGAACGGCCTATGTGATTCCGGCCCCGGTCATCGTGAAAAATCTGAAGATCCGCGAGACCTTCCTGAGGGAAAGCAAAATCCGGGAGGTCCTTGGGAAAGCCAAGGAGGCAGAACTTGCAATCCTCGGGATCGGTGTGGTAAACAGGAACGGAGGGCTCTGGAAGGCCGGGTTCTTAAACAACGCAGATGAGGTCCGCCTCAAGAAGTCGGGTGCAATCGGTGCGATTTGCGGTCACTTCTACGATCGCCGGGGACAGATGTGCTCAAATGACCTGGAAGACAGGATCATCGGTTTGACCCTTGACGAATTGAAGCGCGTCCGGCATAAGATCGGTGTTGCCATGGGTCCTGAAAAGTTCCATGCCATTCTCGGTGCCCTGCGGGGCGCCCTTCTCGATGTTCTGATCACGGACGAGAGTACGGCGGAGAGAGTGCTGTCAAAATCGTAAGGGGCTTTAGCGAGGTTTGCAATATACTTGTTTGTCATTCCCGTGGAAACGGGAATCCAGGGCCCACAGAAAACATCTGGATTCCTGCTGGAGTTTATCCCGATGAAAATCGGGGCAGGAATGACAAACTTGAAGAGCATATTATCATTATGGGATCGATACAAATCGGAAAAACAGTCTTGTTGATTGCGACGCTCGATACCAAAGAGGAAGAGGCCCTTTTCCTGAAGAGATGCATTGAATCAGAGGGCGTCCACGTCGTACTGATGGACGCAGGGATCCTCTCTCCTCCTCACATTCAACCCGATATCCCCCAGACCGATGTGGCTGAGCGTGGAGGCATCCCCCTTGAGAAAATCGTTGCGGCCGGAGATAAGAGGGAATGTACCTTGAACATGGTCCGGGGGGCCGAAAAGATTACGAAGGAGCTATACGAGCAGGATCGTATTCAGGGCGTGATCAGCATCGGAGGGGCCCAGGGTACGGACATCGGCTGCACGGCCATGCGAGCCCTTCCCACAGGGGTGCCGCGACTGATGGTTTCCACAATCGCGAGCGGGCAGCATCAGTTTGGCCACTACGTCGGGACGAAAGATCTCACTATGATGCATTCCGTTGGAGATATCCAGGGTCTCAACTTCCTGACAAAACGGATCCTCGAAAATGCTGCAGGCGCCATCTGCGGGATGGTCAAGGTCGTGAGCGGTCCCCTGATGGCCCCTGTGGGGATCCCGGTCGCTCTGTCCATGTTAGGAACAACCACCATCGGTGCTTTACGTGCAAAGAAGATGCTGGAAGAAAAGGGATTTGAGGTGGTCGCCTTCCATCAAAATGGCACAGGCGGTATCGCCATGGAGGATATGATCCGGGAAGGCGCCTTCAAGGGCGTCCTGGATCTCAATCTCCACGAGGTCGGGGATCGATGGTTTGGTGGGCTCCACGGCGCCATTCGAGAGGATCGACTGGAAGCCGCCGCGGAGACAGGGGTCCCGCAGGTGGTAGCACCGGGAAGTATCACCTATACGGTTCAGGGGGCTTTAAATAGCCTCTCCGATGAGATGAAGAGGCGAAAGCATTTCGCTCACGGACCCAGTCACACCCTGGTTCGCCTGTTTCCGGAGGAGCTGAAGGCGGTAGGCAAGCTTGTGGCACAGAAGCTCAACAAGGCAAGGGGGCCTGTAAAAATGTTCATCCCTTTGAGAGGCTTCTGCCTCCCGGACAGAGAGGGCTGGTCCAACTGGGACCCGGAAGCCGACCAGGCCTTCATTAAAGCCTTGAAGGAGACGATTCGTCCGTCCATTCCCGTTATTGAGTTAGACGCTCATATCAATGATCCTGAGTTTATCGATCCGGTGGTTACTGAGTTTTTGGCGCTCTTATCTTCCTCGCCCCTCCGGGGAGAGGATTGAGGTGAGGGGAAATGGTGAGATTGCCGTGCTCCCTTTCCCGCTCTTAGCGGGACTCGCAATGACAAAAGGGGATTACGACACAGTCTCCAGCGGGAGAGGGGAGATAGAAGGTTCGGATCATAGGACCCGAAACTACCCTGAACAGAAGCAGGTCTCCCGACCTGCCACGACGGACGATCTTGATGGGTCAATCGTGAGCGAGCATAAGCCAATGCAAAAAGACTGTCGTATACGAATTCATTCCATTGGAGGAGAGGGGGGAGTGGGCGCCTCAGAGATCCTGGCAGAGGCGATCGGCACGCTCACGACTTTTCATATTCTCCAGAGTCCTTTTTTCGGCACGGAGCGAAGCGGAGCTCCAGCCATCACTTATCTGAGCTTTTCGATGAGCCCGATCAAGGAGCGAGGAACGATCGAACATCCAAATGGGATCGTCGTCTTCAATACCAAGCTCTTTTCTGTAGCACCAAACCTCCTGAACGGATTTGAAAATCGCGACGGTAAGCTCATCGTCAATACGGATGAAGACCCCTCAAGCTTCAAGGGGCTTGCGAAAGAGATCTTCACGGTGGATGCGACCGGTATCGCTAAGCGGATGAAACTCGGCAGCGCAACGTTACCAATTCCCAACACCGCGATGGTCGGGGCGATTCTCAGGGTTTACCAGGAGGTTCTCGAGTTAGGCCCTGAAGATGTGAAGAAGTGGATTGAGAAAAAAGTCCCTGTCAAAGTCAAGGAGAATCTGGAAGCGGTCAAGCTGGGCTTTGAATCGGTAAGGAGATTCAAGAGCCCGAAGGTGATGAGGCTGAAGAAGGTCATTGTCAAGGATCCTCCCTTTGCGGGGATTTCGACTACTCTTGCCCTGTCCTCAGAGGAGAAGACGGGAAGCTGGGCCACCCTGATCCCTCGGCATCAAACAGGCATCGCTCCCTGTTCCCATCATTGCCCGGCAGGGATCGAGGTGAGGAAATTCGTCAGACTCGTGTCGGAAGGAAAATGGGCTGAGGCATGGGAGGTCATTCTGGAGCGTTCACCCTTCCCGAGTGTGTGCGGACGGGTCTGTCCTCATTTTTGCCAGATGAACTGCAACAGGAGATTTCTCGATGGCGAGGTGAGGATTGGGCAACTGGAAAGACTCCTCGGGGACTCGGTAGGCCCGGGAAAGAGGAAGCATTTCTCGGTTGCGAAGAAACGGAGAATCGCAATCATAGGGGCTGGACCGGGAGGGCTCACAGCGGGATGGGATCTTCTTCGGAATGGTTACAGGGTAACGGTCTTTGAGAAGCGATCAGAACCCGGGGGAATGCTGATCCATGGGATCCCGGATTACCGACTCCCTCCTGAAGTGGTAAGAAGAGAAATCAGGGCTCTCGAAGAAGCCGGGCTCGAGATCAAAACGGGGATCGAGGTGGGAAGAGATACTGCGTATTCCGAGATCGCTTCTCAGCATGACGCCGTCATCCTGGCCGTTGGTCGTCAGACCGGGAGGACTCTCGGAATCCCTGGTGAGAGCGGGTACGTCAAGGGAGTGATGCAGGGGATCGATTTTTTAAGGTTATCGAAGTCCGGGAAGGGCGATCAAGCCTTTGCTCCCAACGACCGAGTCGTCGTGATCGGAGGAGGTAACACAGCGATCGATTCTGCCTGTACCGCTCTGAGATGGTTGAGGAAGCCCGGGAGCGAAGCCCCGGAGGTCACCATCTGTTATCGCCGGGGCCTGGAGGAGATGCCGGCATTTCAAACCGAAATAGGACGGGCCAGAGGAGAAGGGGTTCGCTTCAAGACGCTTCTTGCGCCAAACCAGTTTTTTTCAGAAGACGGAGTCCTTCGAGGAGTCGAATTCCTGCAGTGCCGGTTAAGCGAAATTGATGAGACCGGCCGGAAGAGACCCATCCCTGTCCGCGGTTCGGAGATCGTCATACCGTGTGATAAACTGATCGTCGCCACCGGACAGGCGGCGCTGCTTCCCTTCAACTCCGAACCGGGAGAGACGGCGCTGAAGGAAGGGCGATTGGAGTCCTTCCCGGGACCGCCTGTCTTCTTCCTCGATGATTTGGGCACGGTTGCAGAGGTCATCGGCGCTGGCCATCGGATTGCTGAAGCCGTTATGGAGGCCCTCGAACAAAAGGTAAGACCTCTGGCGAAGGAGGAGAAGGGAAAGGTCATCCAGTTCGAAGATCTTAACGTCAACTACTTTAAGAGTAAGCCTTCCGTTTCTCTGAATGAACTTTCCACGGAGAAAAGCGTTGCCAGTTTCTCAGAGATTGTTCAACCCTATACCTCTGAGGAAGGGAAGGCCGAAGCGAGCCGGTGCCTCTCCTGCGGGGAGTGTAATGCCTGTGACAATTGTTACCTTTACTGTCCCGACCTGGCAGTGATCAAACAGGATGGAAAGTATGAAGTGAATCTCGATTACTGTAAGGGGTGCCTGGTCTGTTTCCAGGAATGCCCGCGGCATGCCATTGAGGTGGCGGAGAGCCCATCTTCCGGAGGGAAATCATTTTGGAGAGAAAAGGTCCAAAATTTCAAGATTATCGGGTGATGAAGGGAAGCGAGGCCATGGGGCAGGCGGCTCTCCTGGCCGGAGCTGAGGTCGTTCCGGCCTACCCGATTACGCCTCAGACGAGAATGGTCGAGTGGATCGCTGAGGCAAAGGCGAAGGGGATCTTTGAGAAGCGATATCTTAACGTGGAGTCTGAGAATACCGTTTTCGCGGTTTGCAAGGCCGCAAGCCTCACGGGATCGAGGGTCTTCAGTGCTTCGAGCGCCCAGGGGATCTTCTACGGAACGGAGGAGATCCGGGCGATCTCCCATCTGAGGCTTCCCGTCGTCTTCGGAATCTGGAACCGTGAGGAGTACCCGTGGAACCTCTGGTACAGCCAGAACGATGCCATCTCCCAGGCCTCGTCTCTCTGGACCCAGATCTTCTGCGAGAACGTGCAGGAGATCTTCGATCTGACGATCCTTGCCTTCCGGCTTGCGGAGAAGACCGATCTGCCGGTCTTCGTCAACGGAGCAGGTTTCATCCTCTCCCATGCAGAAGAAGGATTCTGGGTTCCTTTGAAGGAACGGATCGAGAAGTTTGTGGAGCCGAGGAAGCCGAAATTCAAGCTCGATACGGCCAATCCTCACACCTTTGGAGGTTTTGTCTTACCGGAAAATTATACCGAGCTTTGCGGAAAGATCTTTGAAGATCTAAAAAAAGTTCCTGGCGAATTCAACGCCCTGGGAAAGCGTTTTGGAACGCTCTTCTCAAGGGCCTATCAGACCATCGAGCCCTACCGGTGCGAGGATGGACCGGAGACCCTTCTCATGACCATGGGAGCCGATGCCACGGCTTTCAAGGCCGCTATCGACACCCTTCGCGAAAGGGGAGAGAAGGTCGGTCTCCTCAAGATCGTCCTTTTCAACCCGTTTCCCCGGGAGGATCTTTTGAAGTACCTTCGTCGCTGCAAAGAACTGATCGTCCATGATCGCAATTTTGTAGGTCTCGAAGGCGCGCTCTTCAAAGAAGTCAAGGCAGCCCTTTTCGACCTGGGAAAAAAGCCACGGGTGATCGGTGTACGAGGGGGGTTGGGCGGTAGGGATGTGGGCCGAAAGACCGTTCTCGATATGGTGAAAGAGGCTCGAAAGACAAAAGGAGCATCAAACCTCTGGATCGACCTGAAAAAGCATAGTTACAATCTGGAGATGAAGCCCATTCCCGGTCTTGACGAGATGGCCGGCCGCGAAGACCTCATGAATCCGGGGCATAAGGCCTGCGCGGGATGCGGGGCGGCCCTTGCCCTTCGCCATGTGGTGAGGATTCTGGGACAGAAGACAATGATCGTCATTCCCGCCTGCTGTTCTTCTCTCATCGGCGGCTACTCGCCTTATCAGACCCTGAACGTTCCCGTTTTTCACGTGACCTTCTGTTCCGCCGCTTCCTCAGCAACGGGCATACGGGCTTCTCTCGATGCCCAGGGCATACGGGACCATCATGTGATCGTCTGGGCAGGAGACGGAGGGACCTATGATATCGGACTTCAGGCAATCTCCGGGGCTGCCGAACGGAACGAAAACATCCTCTACTTCTGTTACAACAACCAGGCCTACATGAATACAGGCGTCCAGAGATCGAGCGCCACACCCGTTGGGACCTATACCGCGACGACTCCGATCGAGAGCGGTAAATCTGATAGACCGAAGGACCTCATCTCGATCATGGCCGATCATGGAGTTCCTTACGTGGCGACCGCGAACCTGGCTTATCTTGATGATTTTGAGAGGAAGATCAAAACAGCAGCCGGGATGTCAGGGTTCCGGTATATCGAGATTTTCATTCCCTGCGGTCCTGGACATAAGGTCCCCAGTTCTTCGATTATCGATATGTCAAGGAAGATGGTCAAGTCAAGGATGTGGCCACTGGTCGAAATCACTGACCGGGGTCGGAAGTGGGACCTGTCGATTCCAGGCGAGACGATTCCAATCGAAGAGGTTTTGAAGAGCCAGGGAAGATTCCGGGCCACTGAGGATCATTCTTTCATCGAAGAGGCGGTCGAAGACCGCTGGCAGAGGATCCTTGCGAGAGTCAAGGCGTCAAACGACGTTACTTCCAGATAGCCTTTCTCCTTCTGAATCCATTTCAAGATGGCACGGGCATCAAAGAGAACGCTCTTCATCGATATCATTATCCCTCTTCCGCTCTCTTAAGAGTTCCTCTGCCATGGACACAGGATGGTTCTCAAAAAGGCCGGTTAGAAACTCAATAGGATCGTCCGGGAGGGGCCTGATTCCCGCATGATCGCGCTCAAGAGTAACGGATACAGGCTTCCCCGGTTTTCTTTTGGAAGGGCGATTTGTCCTTTGGAATACGTCTTAACCACGGCCATAAGCTTTATCCTTCTCCGATCAAGATTGACTTTGACTCGAAAATCCCCCGATACCCTCTCTTTTTCACTGGCACGACACCATGACGTAGTCTTTATGAGGGTGTTTTCAGAACAATGGCGTTGTGTCTCATCCGCGATAGGACGAAGGTTAATCCGAGGCCCAGGAAGCAGGCTCCAGAGACGGCGAGAAAGCCGGGTTTAAAGGCGCCGGTCGTATCCTTCAATGCCCCCAGAAGGTAAGTGACGCTGAATCCACCGATGTTAGCAAAGAAATTACTGAAGCCACTTGAAATGCCGGCTTTGCGCACCCCCAATATTTCGACCGGGACAGAAAAGAGGGGCCCGAAATACATCTGGAGAAAGATCGCATTCAGGAAAATCAGAGCGACAACCAAAATCATGTTGTTAGCGGTGATCAGCAGTCCCGTGGTGATACCTAAAACGCCGAGCGATACGCCAATCACAAGGATGGGGTTCTTCAGTCGATCGGAGATGTAGCCGCCGAGAATGTTTGAAGGCGACATAAGGACGACCTGGATTGCGATAATCAAACCGGCTGACTGCAGTGATAAGCCCTTTTCGTTAATCAGAAGACTGGGCAACCAGTATGTGATGCCTTGCACGACGCCAAATCTGATGTATTGAATGCCGCCGCAGACCCACATCATCTTGTAGCGAAAGAGGTGTAATGCCTCAAGCATGTTGCCCTTCTGTCGCTCAACAATGGGGGGAGGGTCTTTACCAAATCGAAGCAGAAAGAGTATAGCAATGATTCCCACTGAGGCGATACTTATAAAGGAAAACCGCCAATCGAACCTTGCAACAAGTAGGGGCCCCAAAAGGTTAAAAATGACACTGCCCGAAGCTCCGCCTATCAAATACAATCCTGTAGCAGTTGCTCGCCGGTTGCGGGGGAACCAACCAGTCAATAATGCCATTCCAGGTGTGAAGAGAAGGGCGCGAAAGAATCCAGATAGCAACTGGTTGGTGAGAGCCTGCCAGTAATTGGTGACAAGCCCGAAGGTTAAAGCGAGGGTGGTTGACCCGAGAATGCCGATGATAAACAAACGTTTTGGGCTGAAGCGATCTGACAGATAACCGGCAGGAATCTGCATCAAGGCATACACTAAAGTGGTTGCCGCCGCCAAGCTCCCCCCCTGCGTAAAAGATAAGCCCAGGTCTTTACGGATTATTGGCAGGAGGAGAGCAATCCCTCCCACGGAGAGAGCTTGAAAACTCTGACACAAAACAGTCAACGAGACGGTTACGATCCTATCTCTTTGGACCACTTGGCTGTCTTCCGTGGCTGCATTCATAGTAACATATACACATATATAATTGGGTCAGCCTGTCAAGGCCTGCCCCCCGTTGTTGGACCCTGTTCAATTAGGGAAAAACCATTCACCCTTCCTTCGGCAAGCGCAGGACGAACGGTAGAAGGGCCGAACGTGGTGAGCCTGATGAGCCCGTCGAATCACGAACCACAAGTTCGGCACGAACGGCTTATATGAACAGCATTAATCCTAATCGACCCCACCTTTGGGACCAGCGGAATCTTCTTTGTCCCCAGCTACGGTTTCGTTGCGCAGCTCGGCCAGGAGTTTTGAATGGTGGGAGAAATACCAGAGGGAGGTGCATACCAGCAGGAGAAGTCCTACTGCAGCGGCGATGTAAAGTGGCGTATTTTCGCCGGTCAGCTTGAACGTGCCGCTGGCGACCAGTGTGAACGGGACGGCCTCGGGCAGAATCCCGAAGATCGTTCCCAGCAGGAAGTGGCGGTGTCGAATGGGCGACAGTCCCAGCAGAAAATTGATGATCAGCCCGCTGATGGGGAGCTGGCGCACAGCAAAGACCATGAGCGCCGCGGAATGACCCTGAAAATGTCCCTTGATCCGGCCGACCCGGGGCCAGTGGCGCAGGACGAAATCCCGGCCACCCCAGCGCACGAACAGAAACAGGGCATAATAACCGGCGAGTGTCGCCACCTGCGTCCACAGCAGGCCGTACCAGAATCCGAAAGCCATGCCGGCGATGGGACAGAAAAGCAGGCGCGGCATCCCCCCAGCCACCAGCACGAAAACAATCCCCATCCACGCCGCCGGCCCCACCCACCTTAGGGACAGCAGCCAGTACTTGACGCTCTGGATGTCGCCGAGATATTTCTTGGCAGGCGTGAAGTAGACCAGCGCAAACGCAGCCGCCACCACGGCCAGCATGATCAGCGGTTTCCACGGGAAATCCGCTCTCCAGGATTTGGGGATGTAATTCTGAGCAGCCGTCATACTACCCGGTCGTCTAAGAAAGAATCTTACCGCATATAGGATATGGAGATGCACTTTGTCAAGTTATCTCGACCGAAATAGACGCGCGGGGGATGTGTTTCAGCGGTGGCGAAGTCGATACAAAAGTAAAATTAGGGGATGCCGGAAAGGGGATTAATGACGGGAACGCGAAGCATAGGCAAAAGGGAAAAAATATCTTCTCCAAGAGGCCTCGGTAGATTTAAACTGATTCGCACCAACAAAATAATCCGCAATGGCCTCGCGAAGGCGGGCAAGCTCTTTGAGACGAGCAAAGCCTGTGGCGCTGTCCAAGGTTAAATCTAAAAGCTCAAGAGCACGTTCAAACGCTTTCTGGCTATATGCGACATTACCTTTTGCCTGCCAGTTCAAGGCACGCTCGACTTCGCTTCCGATATTTGCCATTTGTTCGAAGAACGATAACCGTCCCCAACGGCCTGAAGCGAGATCTTTATGTTGATAACTCATCGGATGATCCTTTTGGCGACGATCGATATCATCCGCTTCCGCATTTCTTCATCTTCCACCCCGCGGCTTCTGTTGCCCTGGGAGGGTCGGATATTGATCAATGAGTCAAACTCGATGAACTCGTCACCCTGTAGATCCGGATAAAGATTGATACCCCATATATTTTTCTGTCCCGAGCCATCCTCCAAGAGCATTGCTTCTAAGTCGGAATGAAGCTCGGCATCCACTGCGATAAGCTCCCTGTCAACATCAACGACTGCTTTTACCATGTTTCCGAAGGTGCCAGCGGCCATCTGCTTGAGCTCATCGATTGTAAGTTTTTCATCTACCATCTTCACGGTTTTTATTCTACCTCAAACCAAAAGGCCCCGCAACTCCTCCCCTAAAACTGTGCCACTTTCATTGAAAATCAGGAACAGACAAGGGGGGGGCATGCAGAATGTGTCTGCCTGCCTTTTCAACCATGTCAATAGATCGGGGATCCAGAGAGACCCATCTCATGAGGGGCGGAGCGTTAAGGCACGCCCCGCACGAAGGAGGCGGTGGAACAGGAGGAGCTATCGTAACTCGCCCCACAAACAAAGGCAGAGCCATGACGGCATTGCCTTCGGTCTTCAGCAACCCGGAAAAGATGGCTTTTTCAGCATCCCGTTAGAGGCGTTTTATGGAGCCGGCCAGTTGGTCAGGCCGAGAAACACTTTCCGTTTTGTTGTCTACAGTTATCTCAACAAAAAAGATGTCGTTGGCATCCAACTTCTTGCCCAAGACCCTTCTACCCCAATTGATGATCGATTCTGGAGTTATTCTTGCAGGGTTCTTCCTCTTTTCTGGAAGTGTCCCAATAGGCTGAAGCCCCTTTATTGGATCACGGTAGTAAACTTCGTAGGCTTTCATACTCTGTCATTTATTTCTTAAAGTTCTTCCTGGGTCCGGACAGTATTGGGGGAGATGAAATAGGGAGTTACCCCTGGGTTATGGAGATCGGAACAGGTTTAAAAAGTCTAACCGTGCCCTCGTCTATTATTACGGGAATGAAAAAAATATCCCTGGTATTAAATTGTTCACCAAAAATCTTTTCCCCCCTGTTCATGATGGATTCCCGGGTTATTCTTACAGGGTTCTTTCTCCTTTCAGGTAGAATTCCGATGATCTGGTATCCCCCTGTTGGGTCAAGCCAGTAAAATTCATACGCTACCATATACCATCCCGTTTGCCAGATTGTTGATCCCATGTGCCTACGTTACGGCGGCACGGTTAGCCATTAACTGGACATACCAATCCGTCCTTCTTTAAAGCATTTCCCGTACCAGGTTTTTCAATTTATCATAAGATCCTGTAATTATTCTGTTTTCTTCACGCCTTGATCTTTGAGCCCAGCCGCAAAAGTGTAAATGTTTTCCACAAAGTTCCAAGCGTTTTCCATAAGAATGGGATCTTATTGGAAAAACGTTTCCCTTTTCAGACCGTAAACTCTTCTTACAAACGAGGCTCAGTAGTCTTGCTCACCGCAAAGACGCAAAGGTCGCAGAGAAGATGGGCATTTGCTCTGGCGGGGAGAGGCCGTTAGAGCAAATGCCTCCGCTTGTTAGAGGAAAAAGTCTTATGCAGACCTCTGCCGGAGGCAGAAACGATGTCCGCCTCCACCTTTTGCACAGGGGCTTGCAGGATCAAATTCAATCCTGAAAGTTTCTTGCCCCCCTTCACTTTTGGGGAAGTGATGAGAATTGCTGAAGAAAGGGGAATTTATGTAGGTATGTTATTTTTTACTTGACATACTCCGTTGGGTGTGTTATTCTCCTTTCAACATGATCCACAGGAGGGTGTCATGGAAACAAAAATCCCTGAATGGTTTTTGTCCTTCTACGAGAAGCTATTTGAATCCCAGCTCCGTGCCGTCCGTCAACTCAAATCTCCCAAACCCCAAAAGACGAAAGGACAAAGAGAGGGAGGTATGTCTAATATGGATATGGCATTAGACATACTCCGGCGAGCCCGGCGTCCCCTCCATGTCTCCGACATCATCACGGAGGTCAAAGCCAAATACGGGGTGGACCTGGATCGGGAATCCCTGGTCAGTGCTCTGGTAAAAAAAGTACATCGACATCAGGGGCTGTCCCGCACGGCTCCCAATACGTTTCGGGTCGAGGGAGAATGAAAGCCAAGAGACCTCCTTTGCCTCGCAATGCAGAACGGATTGAATACGACGATCTGCTTCGTAAGCTCATGGATCTGGTCTTTGTTTACCGAGGGATGATCCGGGTAACGATCCTCAAGAACATTGCGTTGGTGACCTATTCCCTCATGACGTTGTTTCATGGGGCTCGTGGAGGAAACGGCTGGCTATCGCAAGCCGCCATGGCCCGATGCCTGCCGTTGGAGATAGGACCCAAGGAGAGGGAACAGCGACTGCACCGATTCTTAGAGAATCTCCGTTTTACTCCGGAGGTGATGATTCCCCTTCATGTGGCTTTAGCCGTGGGGACCAAGGTTCGGCAACGGCTCCCGATGATTCTGGATCAAACCACGATCCGAGGGATAGAAACCCTACTGATCGGAGTAGTCTTTGAAGGGCGGGTGCTGCCGATTGCGTTTTCCTGTTTTATGAAGAAGTTGATCCATAAGAGCCAAAACATTTTGGAGCATAGTTTGATCCTGGCGGCCATGAGTTGTTTTGCACCCGAGTTTCGTCCGTTACTGATCTTGGATCGGGGCTACGCGCGAGTGGCCTTGTTGATGAAGTTTCGGGAAGAAGGCATTCCTTTTTTATGCCGTGCGAAGCGCAGTGTCATGGTTTACCTTGGGGGGCAGAGAAAAGGTAAAACCCTGGGTCGGTTCAAGATCAAGCCGGGGCAGATCCGCCGTTACTCGGTGCTCTATCATTCCAGGGAGAAGGAACCCCTCGATCTGATCATTTATTTTGGCAAAGGACACAAAGAACCCTGGTATCTATTGGTCCCTTCAGGAACCTCCCTGACGGCAGAGGAGATCGTTGAGCTTTATGCCAAGCGGATGTCGATTGAGCAAGGGTTTCGAGATTGGAAGACTCATCTCGGAGTCCGGGGCTTAGTGCTTCATGGGGTCGATCCTGCCCCTCGTCTGACTCGTTTGCTGCTTGCCTTTTCGTTAAGCTATTTGCTCTGTGTGGCTTTAGGCTCCGTCGAAGAGGCCCTGATCGTAAGGGACTTTGTGGAAATCAAAAGGCACAAACCTCGCCATGGCACGACCCGAACGCTCTCAGTGCTCTCTATCGGGATCTTACGACTCTCTTTGAAGAAGTTTTCTAAACGGGCGGATCGAGACCTTCTCAAGATGCTCCGTCGTTTATCTCGGGGCAAGGGCGTTATTCAGTGGTGCCTCTCACCGCCTCAACCCGTCAGGCTCTCATCCAAACGATGAACGCGTGATCCTTCCAGACCGAATGTCTCTTCGTTCCCCGCAAATACTCCGTTCGTCTGCAGGGGCTTCGCTTCACTCAGAAAACTCTCAAGAAACTACTGCCCTCTCCTTCACTATCCCTTCCATAAAAACCGCCTGCTGAAGGCCCTTGCACCCTCAAAGCCCCTTCTCGTTCCAACAAACAATTCCCTCTAATCACTAATCTCCCCCCTCGCCCTTCTAACCCCTCTTAAAAGTGAAGGGGGGCAAGTGAAAGTTTCGATTGACTAATTTCCAAAAAATAGGTATATTCGACTCAGTAATCAGTGGAGTCAGGGCGAAGACCTTTGTTCCCTGGGCTACAACGAGACTGGCTCTCCATCCTCTGGGATAATCATCGGCATTGTTGCAGATGCGCAGTATGATGGGTCGGATTTATTCTTTTTGCTCTAATGGAGAAGAGCGCCATTTTTTGCTTTTAGCTATAAAAATGGTTAGCCAAACTCGGTAAATTTTCGACTCAATCTTTCACCTTAATTTTCACTAACCTACATAAGGAAGGGAGGAGATCACCATGAAGATTAATTACAAAGGATTTATGAGGGAAATGATACAAAAGAATCCAGTGACCATCGGTCCGGACGCATCCTTTACAGAGGCTCAGATCCTTATCCATAGGAAGGGAATCCGGCATCTTCCTGTAGTGGATAAGGACAACAAAGTTGTTGGCATCGTTACAGACGCGGATATTCGGAAAGCAGGCCCCTCTGAGGCTACGACACTGAGTATCTATGAAATCAATTATCTTTTGGATAAGTTGAAGGTTTCCGCCTTCATGACCCCAGCGGATAGGTTAATCACGATCACTCCTGACACGCTCATCGAAGAAGCAGTCCAACTGATGCATGACCATAAGATCGGGTGTCTTCCTGTTTTGGAGGGTGAAAGGCTGTATGGAATCTTTACAGAATCGGATGCTCTGAACCACCTTGTAGACATTTTTGGCCTAAAGCAGAAGGGCACTCGTCTAAGTGTGGCCGTTGAAGATAAACCCGGTTCGCTGCTCGGAATGCTTGAGGTGGTAAAGAAACATGATCTGAACGTTATAAGTGTTGTATCCCCTTCTTTTATGGTGGAGGGGAAACGGATAGCTGCCATCCGGATTAGAACAGAAAAATACGAGCCTGTTGTTAAAGATCTGGAAGCGGCGGGTTATCAGGTGTTATCTATAGGCAAATGGCCTTCCATGTAGCGAACAATTAAGAGGAAACTTAGAGCTTATCCTTAAATAGGTTCCCCCCCTTTCGTAAAGGGGGGCGAGGGGGGATTTAATGCAGCTACAGGGGGGAAATCCCCCTAAGTCCCCCTTTTTCAAAGGGGGACTTTGTCAAGCGGAATTATTTGCGGATAAGTTCTTAGTCCGAAAACCCAGGCAGGGTCAGAAATGGCCCTGCTTTTTTTCGGCGGAAACTTGATTATTGCAGGGATAGAGAAAGCAATTGGAAAAATCACCAAGAATTGAACGTGACCGCAATTTGACTGAATGAGGATAGCTTCAAGGGCTTCCCCGTATCTTGTGTTCTTTTTCCTTGACATGTAACTCTGCTTTTCGTAATATTTGGCTCATCATCCAAGTTCATATTCAAAAGGAGGCTGCCATGTTGCGAAGATGTGCTGTTGTCGTCGTCATGTTCTTGTTGCTCAACCCTCTCACCATACAATCGGCCCCGGCGGCCGGATTCCCGGAACGGGACATCACTCTGATCTGCCCGTGGTCAGCAGGCGGCGGGACGGACACCCTGGCCCGCACCCTCGCGAAGAATGCCAGGAAGTACTTTGACGTCAACATCAACGTGGTGAACCGGGTCGGCGGCACCGGAGCAGTGGGCATGAACGCCGTCGCGAATTCGAAGCCAGATGGTTACACCGTCGGCGTGATTACGTTCAACCTCAGCACCTATCGGATGATCGGCCTTGCCGAACTTTCCTACAAGGACTTCGACCTCATCGCCCTCCTCAACCGGAGCCCGGCAGGCTTCTCGGTGAAGACGGATTCCCAGTTCAAGACCTTGAAGGAACTGGTGGACTACGCCAAGGCCAATCCCGGCGTGGTCACCGTGGGTCATTCGGGCCCGGGCCAGCCCTGGCACCTTTCCTCGGCCCTTCTGGCCGTGAGTTACGGCCTGAAGCTTACCTTTGTTCCCTTTGACGGGGCGGCCCCGACGCGTACCGCGCTGGTCGGCGGACACATCACCATGGCCGCTTCCGGGATGGACGAGGTGCTCCAGTTCTACAAGACAAAGCAGGTCCGAATCCTGGCCGCCGTCACTCCGGCCCGCAACCCGTTCTTTCCCGAGGTCCCGACCATCGCCGAGGCCGGCTATCCGATCGAGAATCCAATCTATGATTGGCGCGGCCTGGGCGTGCCGAAGGGCATACCGCCGGACATCCTGAAGGCGCTGCGCGACGGGTTCCGCAAGGCCGCGGAGGATCCGGAGTACATCAAGCTGATGGACGAGCTGACCCTTCCCCGCACCTACATGGAGTACGACAGGTTTGGGGAGTTCCTGGCGGGCCTGGAGAAGAGCCTGGGGCCTGTCCTGGATTCGGTCGGCCTGCTGAAGAAGTAGGGACTCTACAAAACGGTAGATTCGGGAGAGAGGGTATATGGCCTTCCCTCCCGATGTTTCATTATTTTTAAATGGTCACGTAGTCTCATTGTCTTATAGTCAAAATCGCACCTGACCCTCTGATCATTCGACTATAAGGCTATGCGACGAAACGTCTATTTTAACGTGCCTCGGAGCCTCTGATGTCTAACTTGACAATGAAGAAGGCGGATATCATCGCCGTTGTGATCGTCATCCCGATCTGTCTCTATGTGTTCTACGAATCCACGAAGTGGCCTGTGCCAGCATTGCTCGGCCGGCCGTTTGTCATCCCGCGAGGGGTCGCGACCTTCCTCCTGATCGCCGTCTTGATCCTCCTCTACCGCGCCCTGGCCGGTCGGTCGCTCCCCTTAGACAATCCGCTGAGAGGCGCAGACCTTCGCCGGGTGATTCTGGTGGCCGTGCTCACATTCGGGTACTTGCCCCTTGTGGAGCGAATCGGGTTCGTCGGAACAACGTTCTTGTACATGCTGCTTTTCGCCTGGGTGCTGGGCGAGCGGCGCTGGCCCCGTCTGGTTCTCTTCGCGATCCTTGTCCCCCTTGTCGTGTACGCGCTTTTCTCCACCGCCTTGCACGTGCCGCTGCCGCGGGGATGGATCGAAATCACCCTGCGTGATCACGGCTTCTCGTTCATCTTCCGGTAGTCATTTTCTGGAGGTTCTTTCATGGTCAATCTCAACCTTCTTCTCCATGGCTTCGCCACGGTCCTGTCAGGCTACAATATCGTGGCGCTGGTCCTGGGCTCATTTTTCGGCATCATCATCGGCGCCATTCCCGGGCTAACTGCTACCATGGGGATCGCCCTGCTCGTCCCGTTTACTTTTGGCATGAATCCGCTTACGGGAATCGTTATGTTGCTGGGGATCTATACGGGCGCGATCTATGGCGGGGGGATCGCCTCCATTCTGATCAAGACGCCGGGGACGCCGGCAGCAGCGGCGACCATATTCGACGGGTATCCCCTGGCCCAGAAGGGGATGGCCGGAAAGGCCATTGGCATGGCCACGATTGCCTCGGGCATCGGCGGGACCTTCACTGCCCTCTGCCTGACCTTCTTTGCCCCGATCCTGGCCAATTTCGCCCTTCGATTCAGCGCCCCTGAATATTTCGCTCTCGCCGTATTCGGGCTCTCGGTGACGGTCACTCTGACCGGCAAGTCCCCGCTGAAAGGGATCATTTCGGGTTGCCTCGGGCTTCTCATCGCCATGGTCGGTCTCGATCCCATGGGAGGGTTCCCCCGGTTTACCTTCGGCACGACTCAGCTCACCGGCGGGTTCGCTTTCGTTCCCATGCTGATCGGACTCTTCGCCCTCTCCGAGGGTTTCCGGCAAGTCGAAGTCATCCTCACCGCCCCCAAGGTGAGCGCGGTCCTGACGAATATCGTGCCGAGACTTTCCGAAATCAAGGAGTGCACGCGAACCTTCGTGCGCTCGTGCATCATCGGCCTGATCGTCGGCGTCACGCCCGCCATTGGGGCCGAAACCGCCTGCTTCATCGGCTACAGCGAGGCCAAGCGAACCTCGAAGCATCCCGAACTCTTCGGGACCGGCATCCTGGAGGGTGTGGCTGCGCCCCAGTGTGCCGAGAACGCGAGCACCGGCGGAGACGTCCTGCCGATGCTCACGCTGGGATTGCCGGGCGATGCGGCCACTGCAGTCCTCATGGGTGCGCTCACCATTCACAACCTGCAGCCAGGCCCCCTCCTGTTCCGGGACCACGCCGAGCTGGTCCATCAAATCTTCGCCGGGATGATCACGGCTAATATTGTCTTCGTCATACTGGGATTCATGTTCGCCCGGATCTTCGCCAAGGTCATCAACTTGGACCGGCGCTTCCTGGTGCCCCTGATCTTCATCGCCTGCATGGTCGGCTCCTACGCCATCGACAACGACATCTTTGATATGATCACCTGCGTCTTCTTCGGGTTCATCGGCTACGTGATGATCCGGTACGACTATCCGGTCTCGCCGATGGTCCTGGCACAGATACTGGGGGTCATGATGGAGTCGAATTTCCGCCGCTCCATGGCCATGTCGCAAGATAATCTCTTGATCCTGGTGACCCGGCCGATCGCGCTGACGATCCTGATCTTAGCGGCGTTCACCACCATCAGCGGGATTCGGCGCCTGCGAAAGTCAGCGGAATTGGAGAAGAGGATCGCCGCAGAAGCGGCCGCCGCGCGAGAGAAGACCCATGTCTGAATAAAGCGGAGGATTCCTCTTACGAAGCCCTCCGTTTCGGGAAGGATCCGTCCCTTCAACGCTCTACGGTCTCCCTCTGAACGTTTTTCCATCATCGCTTTCGAATTTGGCCATCCGAAGGAGCCTCAATCCGGCTTCGATGTCGATCAACGCTGCAACTTCATAGCTGTTTCCCATTCTGGCAATTACGTCAGACACTTCAGATATTCCGTACTGTTCCATTGCTGCGGCAATGAGATGTGCGTGCGTCATCATTTCCTTGCACCCCCTTCGACCCGTTTCCGAGATACCAGCCTCCGTTTCGGATTCGCCTTTGTCTCGGTCCTCGTCATCCTGCTCCCTTTGTTTATTTAGACGAGTTGAAAATGCAGCCTATTCAATTGCGCTCGGTCATTGGGATGGTGGACACGCTTCAATTTGTCCGCCCTGGGGAGTGGGTTTTTTCAGGCCTATGATTGGGTCGGAGTAGACTCGGTGTGATTCAGTGGATATGAAAGGATGCCTTTCTCCCGGAGCGTTTCCCTGATGCGGTTGGCCGCTTCATCTATGTTCCTGCTGTTTTCAATCTTCAAGTCATAGGGAATATCCGTCGTTACTTCTTCTCCGATCCAGATCGTTTCGATTTTGTCTGAATGGAGGGTCGCCTGGATCAATTGAAGATCCTCTCTCGTTAACTCAATGGCCGTAACAATCAAGATCATCCCTGCTTCGAGGAGGATGTGGGCCACTTCGGCCAGCCTCCGGAGATGTTCCTGTCTCTGGTTGTTCCTGCCCCTGATATCGGAGTCCACTCCGTAGAGGACATTTCCGATACCGAGAAAATAGACCAGCTTGCTTTCCGAAAAGAGCCGGGCTTCCAGTCTCCTGGCAATCGGTTTCTTACCGGAATCCTTCCCTCCGGTGATCAGGACCAGGGATGACTGCTGCTGGTACTGCTCCGCCCTTTGCTCCGGAGAGAGCGTGCTGTATTCCCATTTCACGTCACGAAGGAGGACCTTATCTCGAACCCAGGCCTGCTCGTCCTGAAGGGCCTCCCGGATGATCCCTCCGCCCGAGATCTCATATCGATCTACGATGACGAACCGACTCGTTGCGGGGATCTCTTCTGCAAGGTCAAAGGCAATGCCCCATTTCGCCTTCAGGTCACACTCGGCCACATCGTGTCTTTCGATCCGGTCTTCACGGTCCAGCAGATGAAGGTCCGAGGCGTCGATCACCCGGTGGATCGATTCGAGCCTGGCCGGGACTCTTGCCGCTCCGATCTTGAGGAGATACTCCTTATCTTTCGTCATGGGCTCCCGGCCCAGCCAGAAGAGGCTCGCACGAAATCTGGATGTCACCTTCGGTCTCGGTTCGCTCGTCTTGGCCGCCATTTCTCCTCTCGGGATATAGATCTGTTCGTGAAGGGTGAAGCCCACCGCATATCCTGCTGTGCTTTCCTCTCTTGGATCGTGACCGAAGGACTCGATCCTCTTCACCCGGCTTTTCTTTCCGGAAGGGTAAAAGATGATCTCATCGCCAGGACGGATTTTCCCCGTTTCAATCGTTCCAGCCACAATTCGCCTTTGATCCCCGAACTTCGTAAACTTGTAAACATCCTGGACGGACATCCGGAAAGGCTTATCAAGCAATAGTTTTTCGTGGCCGAATTGATCGAGGACCTCAAGGACCGTGGGTCCACGATACCAATTCATTCGGGAGCTGATCCCTACGATATTGTCTCCTCCGAAGCCGCTGACCGGAATATAGGAAAGCGCTTGGATGTTCAAGGAGGATAAGAACCGGATATACTCTTCGCGAATCTTCTCAAAGGCCTGCTGCCGGTATTCCATCAAGTCCATTTTATTGATCAAAACGGCAATCTGTCTGATTCCCAACAGGGAAAGCATATAGCCATGGCGTCTCGAATTCTCCTGCACTCCTTCATGAGCATCGATGACGAGAAGGGCGGCTTCGGCGCGGGATGCACCGGTCACCATGTTCTTCAGAAACTCGATATGGCCGGGCGCGTCCATGATGAGGTAATGACGCTTCCGGGTTTTGAAAAAAATCCTTGCCGAATCGATTGTGATTCCCTGGGCCTGTTCATCCTTCAGGGCATCGATCAGAAAGGCATACTCGAAGGGCTTCGAATTCCTCTGACAGTTTATTTTCACTTGATCGAGTTTCCCCTCGGGAAGGGAATGGGTATCGACCAGCAGCCTCCCAATGATCGTACTCTTTCCGTGATCCACATGGCCCACAATGACAATGTTCATCTTCTCCCGACCTAACTCCGCTTCCATCTCTGTTTGTCCCAAGGTCTATCCAATCCTTCATGACGGATTCGTCACCCGCAGACCATGAAAGCATCGCGGGTTACGGTTAGGGTTAGGAAGCCGGTTTAGGTTAGGTGCTGGGGCAAGGGCTGCTTTCCTTGGAACCAAAAACTTAGCCCATTGACCAAACTGGCATCCTCACCCTAACCCGGAAACTGATATTCTCTAAGCATAACTTCAGATCTACTGACATAGGCATTCTAATGCCGTGTAAAATCATTGTTTTTTGGAAAGCATACCCGGAAAAATTAATGATACATATTTTGCTTGACTTTTGTGCCTTTCGGGGGTATCATGCCCCCA